>Ga0302234_10000319_pt1 | contig 38542 bp, 33 predicted proteins | sample II_Palsa_N3_2_FD_193576 | JGI IMG/M metagenome (GOLD analysis project Ga0302234, IMG submission 193576) | Peat permafrost microbial communities from Stordalen Mire near Abisko, Sweden - II_Palsa_N3_2 | ecosystem: Environmental > Terrestrial > Soil > Palsa > Peat permafrost | place: Sweden... | reverse complement strand
CCTGGACGCGGGAGTGGGCTTCGGTGGTGGAGTGGAGGCGGTCGATGGCTTCGGTGGCGATGGTGACGGCGGTGTCGAAGCCGAAGCAGGCGTCGGTGCCGGAGAGGTCGTTGTCGATGGTTTTGGGGACGCCGACGACATTGATGTTGCGCTTGGCTAGCTCTACCGAGATGGACTGGGTGTCGTCTCCGCCCATCGCGATGAGAGCGTCGAGTTTGTGAGAGGCGATGACTTCGAGGCAGCGCTCGAAGCCGCCTTCGATTTTTTTGACGTTGGTGCGGGAGGAGCGAAGGATGGTGCCGCCGCGCTGCAGGATGCCGGTGGTGGTTTGCAGGTCGAGGGGCATGGTGCGGTCGTCGAGTACGCCGCGCCAGCCTTCGAGGAAGCCGATGAATTCGTCGTTGTAGTGGAGGACGCCTTTGCGCACGACGGCGCGGATGACGGCGTTGAGTCCGGGACAATCTCCACCACCGGTGAGCATTCCAATACGCATTGCAGGCCTCCAAGTTCGACCTTGACGATGATAACGCGGGTCCTGCGCGGAGGGCGAGGGTGGGGCCTATGCGGTCGGGATCTATCGGTTGCTACTCCGTTCGGAGCGCAACCATGGGGTCGATACGCATGGCTCGACCCGCTGGGAAAAGACATGCGAATAGCGCGACAAGGAGCAGCAGGGCGAACACCGAGAAAAACGTAAGCGGATCGGTAGGCGTCACACCGAAGAGCAGACTGCTCATCATGCGTGTGAGCGCAAGCGCACCGGCGAATCCAACGACGAGACCCACCAGAGCCAATCTCATTCCCTGCTGGAAGACGAGCGAAAGGATGCTTGCGCGGTGTGCGCCAAGCGCCATGCGGATCGCAATGTCGGCGGTGCCTTGCGTGACCAGAAATGACATCACGCCGTAAATGCCAATGGCGGCAAGAATCATGGCGAAGCCGGCGAACCCGCCAAGCATGGTCATCGCAAAGCGCTGTCGGGCCATGGAGTCCTGGAGGCGCTGCTGCATCGTGGTGACGTCGTACACCGGCACTTCGGGGTCGATGGCGTTGATGGCATGAACGATCGCGTCAGCGGTGGAGGCGGAGTCATTTGTGGTGCGGGCGACAACGTACATGGTTCCGGCCGGCACCTGCGCATGCGGGTAGTACACCACCATGCGCGCATCGGTATCCAGCCCATACTCCTTGACGACACCCACCACGCCTACGACCGTGGTCCATGGGGTTTCGTCGCTCCTTCGAATGCGCTTACCGACGGCATCGCCATGCGGCCAGAACCGATTCGCCATCGCCTGATCGATGATCGCAACCGACGGCATGTTGCGTGTGTCGGTGTCAGCGAACATCCGTCCGCGAATCAGAGGAATCTGCATGGCGCTGAAGTAGGTTGGCGTAGCGACGCGCAGATCCACCTGCAACTCCGGCTCATTGGCCGGCGGAACGTAGCCCTCGATCAGAACCCCGCCCCAGCCAACACTTGGCGTGAGCGGCAACGCCGAGACCGCACCTGTCGCCGTGACGCCGGGAAGATGGCTCACCCGCTCGGTCAACTGCTGATAGAACTGGATGCGCTGCGTGCTTTGGAAGTGCGGTCCGTAGGCAGCGACGTTCATCGAGAGGACGTGTTGCGGATTAAATCCAGGCGGCACATGCGCGAGGCGCACGAAACTGCGGACCAGCAAGCCTGCTCCGACCAGAAGCGGCAACGAGATGGCGAGCTCGGCGATGACGAGCGCTCCGCGCAGCTTGTCGTGCCGGATACTCAGGCCGCCAACGGACGACCCCTTGCCGCCGGCCTTGAGATTGGTTACGAGGTCGACACGCGAGGCACGCAGAGCGGGGGCCAGGCCGAAGATGATTCCGGTAAGAATCGAGATGGCGAGCGTGAAGCCGAGAACGCGGAGATCGATGCCGAGTTCATCGAGTCGCGGAATGTTGCCGGGATGGATTTTGCGCGTGATGAAGATGCCCAGGGCAGCGACGGCCATTCCAGCCACACCGCCCATGAGGCTGAGGGAGATGCTCTCGGTAAGGAGCTGGCGCACGACGCGGACGCGGCCTGCTCCGAGTGCGGCGCGAATGGCGATCTCGCGCTGCCTGACGGCGGCTCGCGACAGGAGGAGATTCGCGACATTGGTGCATGCGATCAGCAGCACCAGGGCGACTCCGCCGAGAAGGATCAGGACGGCCGTGCGCACGTTGCCGACGACCTGGTCGTTGAGAGGAACGACGCTGATGGTGAACGATGGGTCGCGATGTTTTTCCTGACGAAGCCGCGCGGCAATCACAGCAATATCCGATTGGGCCTGGCTCATCGTGACGCCGGGCTTGAGCCGCGCCAGGATGTTGTAGTTCTCAGAGCCATAGTTGCCGGGATCCTTAGCCTCAGCCTCCGGCGGCAAAAACAGGTCAGGTTTGTCGATGCCGGCGACCGTAGGAATGACCTCGTGATTCAAACGAAACTTTGCGGGGAGAACACCGACAACGGTATGCGGTGCACCATTCAGTGTGATCGACCGGCCCACGATGTTGGGGTCACTTCCGAACTCCCGCTGCCAGAAGCCATAGGTAAGCACCACCGTCTCCGGCTTTCCCGGCTGGTCTTCCTCCGGTAAAAAGATGCGGCCGAGCATTGGCCTCGCACCCAGCATCGGCAACAGGCTGGCCGTTGTCCGGATCACATCTACCTTGACCGCCTTGGCGTGCTCGGTGAGGATGAGATTGTCGCCCCTGGCAAGGGCTGTGTCCTCAAAGACGTGGTTCTGCGTAACGATGTCGCGGTATTGACCGGGCGAAGGCCAGTCCTGCGGAATGCCAATGCCGGGTGAACGGAGCCAGAGCATGGCGATGCGATCAGGGCTGGGATAGGGCAGAGGCTTGAGCAGCAGGGTGCTGGTGATGCTGAAGATGGCGGTGTTGGCGCCGATGCCGATCGCGAGCGAAAGTACGATGAGCAGGGTGAGGCCCGGCGTCCTGGCGAACGATCGCAGTGCATAGCGAAAGTCCTGGTGCACCTCTTCGACGAATTTGGTCCCGCGCGAATCACGAGACTGCTGTTTGACTTGCTCACGTCCGCCCAGGGCAAGGTGCGCTCGGCGTGCCGCCTCGGTTGGAGTGAACCCTGCGCGGCGGTACTTCTCGGTTTCGCGCTCGAGATGATCGCGCAGTTCATCGTCCACTTCGGCATCCATCTCCCGGCGATGGATGAGGGCACGCAGGCGGTAGAGCAGGTCGTTGAGCATAGGATTCTCGTTATGCGATGTCCAGAACGTGGGCTACCGCCACGGTGAGCTTGCGCCAGGCGGTGATTTCTACTTCGAGTTGTTTTCGGCCACGGGGAGTCAGCGTGTAGTACTTGGCACGGCGATTGTTTTCGCTCGTAGCCCAGTGCGCCTTGATCCAGCCGCGGCGCTCCAGGCGATGCAACGCAGGATAGAGCGACCCTTGCTGCACCTGCAATGCCTCGCGAGAGATCTGTTGCAGCCGCTCGGAGATCGCCCAGCCGTGCATTGACTCCAAGGCCAGTGCTTTCAGAATGAGCAAATCCAATGTTCCCTGAGGGAGTTCGATCCGTTCTTCAGCCATGAAATGATTGTCCCCTATTGCTTCGACAGGAAGAGGGTACACAGTTTGATGTCGAAGTGCAAGGGGAGATTGCCGGGCTACTTCTGCGCCATCGTCATGGCATGTTCTGAGTTGCGCTAAAGGATTGCTCTGGAAAGCAGTCGAAACCGTAACAATGGCAGTGAGAGACCGACTAGGCTTTCCAGAGACCAACTAGGCTTTGAGGTCGAGGACTATTTTCCCGAAATGATTCCCGGACTGCATGTGGGTGAGGGCTTCGCGGGCCTGGGTTAGGGGGAAGGTGCTGTCGATTATGGGGTGGAGGTGGTTGGTGTCGATGGCGGCGATCATGCGGGCGTACATGGCGCGGCTGCCTACGTAGACGCCTTCGACGTGGAGGGCTTTGGCGAGGATGGGCGTGGGGTCGATGAGCTGGCCTTTGCCGGCCAGGACGCCGATGACGTAGATGTAGCCGCCGGGGGTGACGGCTTTGAGGGAGAGGGGGAGGGTGCCGGCTCCGCCGACTTCTACGATGTGGTCGACGCCGCGGTTGTTGGTGAGTTTGAAGACTTCGCGGTCCCAGTCGGGGGTGGTGCGGTAGTTGATGGTTTCGTCGGCGCCTAGATCGCGGGCACGGGCTAGTTTTTCGTCGGAGGAACTGGTGATGAGGACGCGGGCGCCTTGGGCCTTGGCGATCTGCAGGGCGAAGAGGGAGACACCGCCGGTGCCGAGGAGGAGGACGGTCTGGCCGGCGTGGAGGTTTCCTTTTTCGACGAGGGCGTTCCAGGCGGTGAGGGCGGAGCAGGGGAGGGTGGCGGCCTCCGCGTGAGTGTAACCGGCGGGGGCGTGGATGAGGCCGGTTTCGGGGAAGAGGTGCTGGGTGGAGAAGACGCCGTCGATGGGGCCGCCGAGGGCGGACTTGCCGGTGGTGGGCTGGATGGGGCCGTCTAGCCAGTCCTGGAAGAAGAGGCTGGTGACGTGGTCACCGACTTTGAAGCGGGTGACCGCGGAACCTATGGCGGTGACGATGCCGGCTGCGTCGGAGCCAGGGATGCGGGGGAGGGCCATTTTGGGGTTGTAGGTGCCGAGGACGACCATAAGGTCACGGTAGTTCAGGCTGGCGGCGTGGAGGTCGACTAGGACTTCGGCGGGGCCGGGGGCGGGGAGGGTGAGGGATTCGATGGCGAGGTTGTCGAGTCCGAAGGCGTTGAGGCGGAGGGTGGTGGCGGACATGCGGTGCTCCTTGAGTCGGGTGGGGGGCGATAAGGATGAGATGCGATGGGGGCGGGGTGGTGGCGGCGGTATTCGGACGCCGCGGAAGGTGAAGGGATAGACAGGAATGGGGTTTGCGGCGCAAGGTGGGTGCTCAATGCAACGCCGGGGGCCGGAGAGGTGTCTGATGGAGGACAGGCGGTTTTTCCTGCGGACGCTGAGATGGTTGCCGCCGTCAAGAAGTTGGGTGAAGTGTCCAGAGTTGGAATCAAGAGAGTAAACGGTGAGCAGAAGGATCGCGCCCAGGTGACGCTGGAGTCGATTGGCGAGGCTGTGATCAGTACGGATCACGAGGCGAAGATTACGTTTCTCAACGTGGTGGGGGAGAGATTGACGGGGTGGCCAGTGCGTGAGGCGCGCGGCCGGTCGATTGAAGAGGTTTTCAAGGTGGTGGATGCGACGACGCGGGAGAGCATTCCGAATCCGATGCACCCGTCCAGACAGCAACACCGACCGGGACATCTGCCGGGGTGTTGTATTTTGACTCGTCGGGATGGAGGGGAGATTTACATTGAGGACTCGGCGGCACCGATTCACGGGCGCGGCGGGAAGGTTACCGGGTCGGTGATTGTGTTTCGCGATGTGAGCGAGGCGCGGCGGGTGGCGGAAGAGATGATGCATGCGTCGCAGCATGATTTTCTTACGGGGCTGCCGAATCGGCTGCTGTTGGATGACAGGCTGGGACAGGCGATTGCGCTGGCGGAAAGGCACTCGGGTGAGGTGGCGGTGCTGTATATCGACCTGGATCGGTTTAAGCAGGTGAACGATTCGCTGGGACATTTGGTGGGGGACAAGCTGCTGCAGTCAGTTGCCGAGCGGCTGCAGGAACAGGTGAGGACTCCAGACACGGTGAGCCGGCAGGGCGGCGATGAGTTCGTGGTGCTACTGCAGGAGGTGAAGACCAAGGCAGACGCAGAGGTGGTGACGAAGAGGATTCTGGAGGCGGTTGCGCGGGTGCACTCGATTGGAGAGGATCAGATTTCTATTTCGGCGAGCATTGGGGTGAGCCGCTATCCTGCGGATGGAGTGGATGCTGAGACCTTGATGAAGCACGCAGATACGGCGCTGTACCAGGCAAAGGCGAGTGGGCGTGGGTGCGTGAAGTTTTTCAAGCCGGCGATGAATGCGCGGGCAGTGTATCGGCGATCGATCGAGGCGGACCTGCGCGGGGCGCTGGGGAAGGACGAGTTCCAACTGCATTATCAGCCGACGATTGATCTGAAGACAGGGGCGATTGCGGGGGTGGAAGCGTTGCTGCGGTGGACGAGCGCTGGGCGCGGGTCAGTGGCGCCGGAGATGTATCTTGCGTGGGCAGAAGAGAGTGGGCTGATGCTGCCGATTGGGTTGTGGGCGCTGCGCGAGGCGTGCAGACAAGCGGTGAGCTGGCTGGAGGAAGGGCTGCCGGCGGTGAGTATGGCTGTGAATGCTTCGGCGACGCAACTGCGGGATGCGAACTTTCGCAACGAGGTGTGCCGGGTGCTGGAAGAGACGGGGCTGAGCCCTCGGTCGCTGGAGTTGGAGGTGAAGGAGACGGTGCTGATGCAGCTGCCGGAGCGAGCGCTCGCTGCGCTGCAATCTTTGAGAGGGATGGGGGTGAAGGTGTCGATTGATGATTTCGGCGCGGGCTACTCGAGCTTGAGCAATCTGAAAAAACTGCCGGTGGATATTTTGAAGATTGACCGGTCGTTTCTTCACCCGCAGAAGGAGCAGTTGGACGACACGTCGATCGCGGTGGCGATTATTCGCATGGGACGGAGCCTGAAGCTGCGGGTGGTGGCGGAGGGCGTTGAGTCACTCGAGGAGATGAAGTTTTTGCGAGCGCAGGATTGCGATGAGGCGCAAGGGTTTTACTTCAGCGCTCCAGTGCCCGCGGACCAGTTTGCGGCGATGTTGGGGAAGCGGCAGTTCAGTTGGAAGTTGAAAAGTGCGCGGTCGCGGGGGAGTGCGGTGGAGCCGCGGAAGGCTGGCTGAGGTGGTCCTGCGCGGACGGCGAGGGTTGAGGTCGCCGTCCGTGTCGAAAGTCAGGCCTTGACTACGGCGCCGTTGACTACTTTGACGGGATCGAGGAAGGGCATGGAGGGGCGGAGGGTGGCTCCGATTTTTTCTACTGGGTGGTTGCGCTCGGCGTCGCGATATTTTGCGAAGCCGTGACGGCCGGTTTCGTTTTCGTTGATGAACTTTTTGGCGAAGCTGCCGTCCTGGATGTTGCTGAGGAGTTGCTTCATCGCGGCCTTGGTGGTGGGCGTGACGATGGCGGCCTGGGCTTCGTAGCCACCCCACTCGGCGGTATCGGAGATGGAGTAGTTCATGTACTCGAGGCCACCGCGGTAGAGGAGGTCGACGATGAGCTTGAGCTCGTGGAGGACCTCGAAGTAGGCGAGCTCGGGTTGGTAGCCGGCCTCGGTGAGGACTTCGAAGCCGCACTTGACGAGGGCTGCCGCGCCACCGCATAGGACAGCTTGTTCGCCGAAGAGGTCGGTCTCGGTTTCTTCGGTGAAGGTGGTTTCGAGGACGCCGCCGCGGGTTCCGCCGATGGCCTTGGCGTAGGAGAGGGCGAGGGCTAGGGCGTGGCCGCTGGCGTCTTGCTCGACGGCGACGAGGCAAGGGACGCCGCCGCCTTCGGTGAAGACTTCGCGGACGCGATGGCCAGGGCCCTTGGGGGCGACGAGTGAGACGTCGACGGTGGCGGGCGGGGTGATGGTGCGGAAGCGGATGTTGAAGCCGTGCGCGAACATGAGGGTGACGTCAGGCTTCATGTTGGGGGCGATGTCTTCGTTGTAGACCTTGGCGGCGGTTTGGTCGGGGGTGAGGTTCATGATGACATCGGCCCACTTCGAGACTTCGGCGACGGTGCCGACTTGGAGGCCGGCGAGGGTGGCTTTCTTGGCGTTGGGGGAGTTGGGGCGGAGGCCTACGCGGACGTCGACGCCGGAGTCCTTGAGGTTGAGAGCGTGGGCGTGGCCCTGGGAGCCGTAGCCGATGATGGCTACTTTTTTGGCTTGGATGAGGGAGAGGTCTGCGTCTTGGTCGTGGTAGGTCTTTGCCATGTTGGTGAGGTGCCTTTCGGGGTTGTCAGTTCTCAGTTGTCAGTTATTAGTTTATGGAAGTTTGGGGTATTGGTGTGGCTTCGCAGCGATTGCGAATGACGTGGAGGATGTTGCCCTGCATATCGCGCATGACGGCATCGGACCACAGGGCGGCGTAAAGGTTGAAGTCTGTGGATAGGCGCTCTCGGCTGCTGAGGTGGAGAAGCGTGCTTCCGTTGGGGAGTGGGGTGAGGTCGTACTCGCCGGTCAGCACATCGAAGAATCGGCCACCGACCGTGACGTGCTCGTCAAGTGTTGTGCGCGGGATATCGGCGGTGTCGGCTTTGATGGTGAAGACTATGCGCTGATTTGGAATCCATTCGGTGACGGTTTCTGTGAAGTTGAGGCCGTGCTCGAAGCTAGCATTGCGGACGCCGCCGACGCCTTCGTGCGAGAGCGTGGCTTCGACGGGACGAGGGAAGCCGATGGTGTTTGCCCAGGAAAACCGGAGTTCCTGTGGTGCGATGGCGGGTACGCGCTCAATGTTTCGCCAGACGACGGGCAATGGGGCTTTGATGACGATTGATGTATCGACCGTGCGCGTCTCCAGGGGTTGAGCGAGTTTTGCTTCTACCATTGCGAGAAGCAGAGGCAAGGCGGCGAGACAGTAAACGGTGGTGCGTGTGTGCTGGTTGTGCAGATACCGCTGGAAGAGGCCGATGATGAGGCCGCCGAGCGAGGCCGAGATGAGGGCAGGAGAGAGGATGAAAACTGCGCAGATGATGCCTTCCCACTTGACGCTGATGGCGATGATGAGATTAGCGAGGATGGGAATCCAAGGAGCGATGAGGGATGCTTTGATGGACCATGGCTCTTTGTTAGGACCCTGAACGATGGTGACGCAACCGGCCATGAACGGACCGAAGAATAAGAAGGCGAAGCTCATTAGAATGGCGCCACCCTTGTTGTCGTTGAAGTAATGCGGGGCGAGGCTGATTCCACGGAAGGCGAGCAGGTACAGGGTAGACAGGATGACACCGGTGATCAGACCGCGGCGCCATGGGTAGGAGCGTTGGAGCGGACGCGGTACTTTGCCCGAAGCGACGGCTTCTGCATGCCGAAGCCGTCGCTGGCGACGGAAGCCTCGCACCACGAAGAAGCAAAGCGTCGCGGTGGCTACGCCGACGATTGGCGAGATGATGTGGTCGTGTTCAAAGATCCAGTCGAACTTCAATGTGGGTCCTTAAGTCAGGCTACTCGTCAAACTCGGGGGGGAGAATTTCTTCTTCGTTGAGGTGGTCGGGGTCGTGGGTGGGGAAGTCGGCGGGGTCTGGTTTGGTGCCGAGGGCCTTGAGGACGCGGGTGGTGTGGTGGCCGCGGCGCATGGCCATGCGGCCGGTGCGGGAGACTTCGAGGACCGTGTAGGAGCTTTCACGGAGGACTTGGAGGAGACCTTCGATTTTGCTGGCAGAGCCGGTCATTTCTAGCATGATGGACTCGGGAGCGAGGTCGACTACGCGGGCGCGGAAGACTTGCGCTAGCTCGAAGATTTGGGAGCGGGAGTGGAGGCCGTGGGGCTGGTTGGGGCCGGCGGCGACCTTGATGAGGCAGAGCTCGCGGACGACGGCTTCGGAGCGGTTGACTTCGTCGACGTCGATGGTGGTTTCGAGCTTGTAGAGGGAGGCGCGGATGCGGTGTGCGGCGTTCTCGGGTGCGTCGGCGACGATGGTCATCCGCGAGGTGTCGGCGCGTTCGGATTCGCCTACGGTGAGCGAGACGATGTTGATGTTGAGGCGGCGGAAGAGAGAGGCGACGCGGGTTAGGACGCCGGGCTTGTCTTGGACGAGGGCTACGAAGGTGTGGAGCATAAGACCTCAGAGTGTAGAGCGTAGAGGGTAGAGTGTAGAGAAAACGACGGCTAGCGAGGCGCGACGTAAGGGGCGTTGGGGTTCCAGAGTTCGGTTAGGTGGTCTTCGTCGTGGAGGAGGACGCCGTCGTCCCACTGGTGGTTGGGGCCGCCGCCGAAGGTGTAGTCGCCGGAGGCATGGTAGGAGCCGCCGCAGGGGAGCTTGCCGTCGGCGTATTTTTCAGGCGCGCACCTGGGGCCTCGGTAGATGTGGAACCAGACCATGGGGTCGCGGGCGTCGACTACCTTTTGCGGGATGCCGAGTTTGTCGAAGGTGTGGGTGTGCGCGGCGTCGCGGAGTTGCCAGACGATGGCTTCTATTTGGTCGTCGGTGGCGGTGGGGGTGGTGACTAGGGTGAAGGAGCCTTCGGGGGTCTGGTGGAAGAGCTTGAAGGGCGGAGGTGGGACGGTGGGGCGAATCGTCATGTTCGATACCGTCGCGCCCTTGGGGAGCGTCGAAAGCGTTGGTTGCTTCGGTGCCGAGTTGCAGCCGAACGTCGAGGCAAGGGCTAGGAGCAGCAACCGCGAATGGAGGTTGGTTAGGCGCATAGGTTTAGCTCCAGGCTGTAGAGGACGTGTTGGCGGCGGGGGTGGTCGGCGGCGATGAGTGGGTGGTCGAAGGTGAGCTCGGGGCGCGGGAGCATGCCTAGTTTGCGCATCACGTTTTGCGAGGCGAGGTTGTCGGGAGTGGTGATGGCTACAACATCGCGGACTGTGGTTTCGTTGCGGAGGTGGGTGAGGAGGACGCGGGCGCCTTCGGTGGCGAGGCCGCGGCCGTGAGCGTGCGCGGCGAGGCGCCAGCCGATTTCTACCGCGGGCTGCGGGAGGTTGGGGACTTCGAAGCGCATGGTCTGTGCGCCGAGGATGCCGACGAGTTCGGCGGTCGTGCGGTCTTCGAGGGCGAACATGGTGAAGCCGTCGCGGGCTAGCTGCAGGTTGTAGCGGTCGATGGCTTCGTCGGATTCTTTGCGGGTCATTAGGTTGGGGAAGTAGCGCATAACGACGGGGTTGGCGTTCATGGCGCCGAAGGGCGCGCGGTCGCGGTCCTCGAAGGGGCGGAGGAGGAGGCGCGGGGTAGCGAGTTGGAGGGTGGTGGTCAAGCTGTTGCGCTCAGTGATCTCTGGTTCGCGGCTGCGAGATTCATACGGTTTTTGGGTTAGTGAGCCTAGTCAATTCAGCTTCAGAGATTGGTGCCCATTCAAGTTCTTTAGTTCCAAACTCCCATTCAATCTGGCTTAGAGCGTCTTCGGCGCTTTGGTGCCACGTGTCTCCGGAGAATGTCCAGTCGTCTGCATAACGAAAGATGTAGGAACCCTCGGGATGCTCTTCAATCACCACATGGCGGGCTGGCGGCATGGACTTGCCATCCATGGTGTGCTTTGTGAGTGCCGTTGCGTCACTCGGAAGAATCGCAACCTTCCGCGTCACTTCTGCATCCATTATTCGTCCTCCGCGGTTTCGAGGAGGGGGTCGTTGCTGGGGCGGCGGACCATTTCGTGTAGGCCGCTGCCGGGGGTGATCATCGGGTAGACGCCGTCTTCTTTTTCTACTTGGAAATTGATCAGGAATGGTTTGCCGGAGGTGCGGGCGCGGGTTGCTGTGGGGGTGACTTCGGCGCGCTTGCTTACGTTGGCTCCCGCGATGCCGTGGGCTGCGGCTAGCAGGACGAAGTCGGGGCTGAGGATGGGGGACGCGGAATAATTCTTGTCGTAGAAGGTCTCCTGCCACTGGCGGACCATGCCGAGGAAGCCGTTGTTGATCACCGCGATGTTGATGGCGAGGCCTTCTTGCACGATGGTGGAGAGCTCGGCGGCGGTCATCTGGAAGCCGCCGTCGCCGGCAATGACCCAGACGTCTTTGTCGGGGCAGGCAGTCTTCGCACCGATGGCTGCGGGGAGAGCGAAGCCCATCGTGCCGAGGCCTCCGGAGGTGATGAGGGAGCGGGGGGCTTCGTGCTTGAAGTATTGGGCTTCCCACATCTGGTGCTGGCCTACGTCGGTGACGATGATAGTTTGTTCGAGGCGGCCGGCGGCGGCGGCTTCGTGCCAGATGTCGTTGATGACGTGCGCGGCGTAGAGGTGGCCGTTGTCGGGGAGGTTGATGATGTCGCGGACGGCGGCGGTGCCTTTGGACTGGTTGATGGTGTCCAGCCACTGGTGGGTGGGGTTCTCAGTTGTTAGTTGTCCGTTGTCAATTGAGAGCAGCGGCTGTAAGAGGTTGAGGACTTCCTTTAGGTCTCCGATTAGGGCTACGTCTACGCGGACGTTTTTGTTGATCTCGCTGGGGTCGATTTCTACGTGGATCTTTTTGGAGTTGGGCGAGTACTTGGTGAGGTTGCCGGTGACGCGGTCGTCGAAGCGCATGCCGAAGGCGAGGAGGAGGTCGGCTTGCTGGATGGCGTTGTTGACCCAGCTCTCGCCGTGCATGCCCATCATGCCGAGGGAGAGTGGGTGAGCGGCGGGGATGGCGCCGAGGCCGAGGAGGGTGCTGGCGATGGGGATTTGGTGGGCTTCGGCGAAGGCGATGACTTCTTTTTCGGCGCCGCTCTCGACGATGCCGTGGCCGGCGAGGATGACGGGGCGGTGGGATTGCTGGATGAGCTCGACGGCTTCGCGGATAGAGGATGACTCGGCACGAAGCATGGGGTGGGGGCGATAGGCGTGGGGCTTGGCGGCGTCGAAGTCGAAGAGGGCAGAGGCTTGCTGGGCGTCCTTGGTGATGTCGACCAGGACTGGGCCGGGGCGGCCACTGCGGGCGATTTGGAAGGCCTCGCGGACGGCGGGGGCAATGTCTTCGGCGCGCGTGACGAGGAAGTTGTGTTTGGTGATGGGGAGGGTGATGCCGGTGATGTCGATCTCCTGGAAGGCGTCGCTGCCGAGGACTTTGGAGGAGACCTGGCCGGTGATGGCGACGATGGGGATGCTGTCGAGCATGGCTGTCGCCAGGCCGGTGACGAGGTTGGTGGCGCCGGGGCCGGACGTGGCCATGCAGACGCCGACGCGGCCACTGGCGCGGGCGTAGCCGTCGGCCATGTGGGCGGCGCCTTGCTCGTGGCGGACCAGGACGTGATGGATGGTGGGGAATTTTCTGAGCGCGTCGTAGATGGGGAGGATGGCGCCACCGGGGTAGCCGAAGACGGTGGTGGTGCCTTCGCCGGCGAGGGTGGCCCAAAGGATTTCGGAGCCGGTTAGATTGGGGTGGGTCATGTCAATACGACCTTTCTACGCTTCGTCATGCTGCGCCGTTGTGATTTCTGGTGCGGAAGGCTGAGATGAAATTGGAGTTAGTTTGGCTTGTTTATAAGAGTTGTAGCGCCGCGTTAGTGCACGGCGGATAGGTAGGTCCACACGCTCTCCTACCTGCCACGAGATAAAGGCCAAGATAGCGACAGTACAGAGGACTAATCCGTGAACCAGCATCGCGTGAGTCGCGGTGAACTGTAAAAGGCGCCGCGCACGCAGCAGCGTCACGAAGGGGATGTGTAGGAGATATAGCGGATAGGAGAGCTCTCCAAGCGCGGTCGTGAGACGTGTAAAGCTGTGCGGCAGCCGCGCAAGAGAGCCGTAATACACCATTGCAGGAAAGCAAAGGGTGATGGCGACCAAGCGGAAGGTTTCGGTGCGCATCCAGAAAAGCGGAGAATTGAGTATCCCGATTAATAACAATGTGATGATCATCGGAACGAGCAGCGAGATCCAGGTGGCGTCCGCGTTCTTAGGGCGGTAGCGGTAGAGACGGCAGATTAAGACGCCGAGAAAGAAAGAGAAAGTCACGCGAGCGAGCCCGAGGCTGAAATCAGATTGTCGGCCACCCGCATCCAAGCTATTCCCGTGGACCACAGCGTTCACGAGCAGGGCCAGACTGCCGGTTATGACGCAGAGAAGCACGGTGGTGCGGGCCATCCGAAGCTTTATGAGCAGAGCGTAGGCGAAGTTGGCAGCAATCTCGCAAAACAGGGACCAAGCGGGAGGATTGAGCGGATAGTTGTCAGTCCCGTGGAGGGATGACAGGCGGGTCGGCCATAAAAAGAGGGCCAACGCAGACAACGACGACAGAGCCGCCCACGAAACAGCGTGGAACACGAAATGCTGCACGAGAATCAAGGACAGGAGCCCGATGAGAGAGCCCAAGGCATAAATGGGATAGAGACGTATTAAGCGGGCTACGGTGAAGTCCTTAAACGAGAGAGTTTCAGAGAGCCGGTGTTCGTAGGAGAAGGCAATGACAAAGCCGCTGAGGCAGAAGAAGAAGTCGACGGCCAGCAAACCGTTCGCGGCGAAAGACGAAGTCATTACGTTCGGAAAGTGGTAGGCGACGACAAATAGCGCAGCAATGCCGCGAAGAGCATCGAGGAATAAAAATCGATGGTTTTTCGGAGGCGTAAAGTGTATCTGCTGATTTTCCAGCGTGCCAGCCGAGCTCTGTGCATTTGTCTGAAGGATGGTCATTTAATTCGTGACGGCTCCCTGGCTGGCGCTGCTTACGGAGTTGGTGTATTTGGCGAAGACTCCTCGCTTGTAGCGGGGGGTTGGGGGCTTGATGGTTTTTAGGCGGGCGGCGATTTCTTCGTCGGGGACGTTGAGGGTTAGTTTGCGGTTGGGGATGTCGAAGGTGATGGTGTCGCCTTCGTGGACGGCGGCGATGGGGCCGCCTAGTTGGGCTTCGGGAGCTACGTGGCCGGCCATTAGGCCGTGGGTGGCTCCACTGAAGCGGCCGTCGGTTAAGAGGGCTACGGTTTTGGAGAGCTCGGGGATGCCTTTGATGGCTGCGGTGACGGCTAGCATTTCGCGCATGCCGGGGCCGCCGCGGGGGCCTTCGTAGCGGATGACTAAGACGTCGTCGGGGTTGATGAGGCCGGCTTCTACGGCGTGGAAGCAGGCGTCCTCGGAGTCGAAGACTCGCGCGACTCCCGTATGAAAAATGCGCTCGTGGCCGGCTACTTTTACTACGCAGCCTTCGGGGGCCAGGTTGCCTTTGAGGATGACGAGGCCGCCGGTGGGCTTGAGTGGGTTGGACCAGGGGTGGATCACTTGCTGGTTGGGAGTTTCGACGGCGAGTTCGGCTTCTTCGTGGAGAGTTTTGCCGGAGACGGTGGGGGTGTTGTTGAGCTGGTTTTTGTCTAGGAGACGCTTGGCCAGGACACGCGAGCCGCCGGCATCTTGATAATCCTTCGCGACAAATTTTCCGCCGGGTTGGAGGTCGCAGATGAAGGGGGTGCGCTCGGAGATGTTGTCGAAGTCGTCGACGGTGAGGAGGATGTCGAGCTCGCTGGCGATGGCGATTAGGTGGAGGACTGCATTCGTCGATCCACCCGATGCGCAGACTGCAGCGATGGCGTTGTCGATGGACTCGCGCGTCATAATTTTGCGAGGGGTGAGGCCGGAGCGGGCCAGGTCCATGACGAGACGACCGGCTGCGCGGGAGGCTTCATGTTTTTCGGCGGACATGGCGGGGACGCCGGTGAGTTGGATGGGGGAGATGCCGAGGAATTCGCCGGCCATGGCCATGGTGTTGGCGGTGAACTGGCCGCCGCAGGCTCCGGGACCGGGGCAGGCGGTGGCTTCGGCTTCCTCGAGTTGGGCGTCGGTGATTTTGCCGGCAGCGTGGGATCCGATGGCTTCGAAGATTTGCTGGATGGTGATGTCGATTGTTTTGGTGGAGGTGGGGTCGGGGGTCTTGTTGTCGGCGCCGACGTGCATGTGGCCGGGAGCGATGGAGCCGCCGTAGAGCATGAGGCCGGGGATGTCGAGGCGGGCGAGGGCCATGATCGCGGCGGGCATGTTTTTATCGCAGCCGGCGATGCAGACGAGGCCGTCGAAGGAGTTGCCGCGGGTGACTAATTCGATGCTGTCGGCGATGACTTCGCGGGAGATGAGCGAGGCTTTCATGCCTTCTGTGCCCATGGTGATGCCGTCGGAGATGGTGACGGTGTTGAACTCCATGGGCGTGCCGCCGGCTTCGCGGATGCCCTGCTTGACGGCCTCGGCTACATCGCGGAGGTGGAAGTTGCAGGGGCCGATTTCGGTCCAGGTGTTGGCGATGCCGATGATGGGCTTGTGGAGATCTTCTTTGGAGAAGCCGACGCCGCGGAGCATGGCGCGGGCTGCGGCGCGGGAGGGGCCTTCGGTGAGGACGTTGGAGTGAGTCTTGCCGGTGGTGCTCATTAGCTGCCTTTCTTCTTTCGTTGTAATCGCGCCGTGTTGCGCTTTTCTAGTTCGGCGTCGCTTGATAGTTCTTTGCTTGCGTCTGACCATCCCGCTCGCCAACTTGGCTCCAGCCAGTTCAAGTGCCACCAGCTCTCTTGATTCAGTCGAGCATCCCATCCCCGTTGGTAATTGATCGGATCGAGTGGATAGATCGTGACGGGATTGCCAGGTCGGTTCGACATCGGCTTTCTTACCTCAGGGGCTAAAGCCCGCTACCGTTCTTGCTGCTGTTGGCACGGCTGAAGCCGTGCTCTTTCGATTATTGTTGGCCCGCGTGCGTCTCCTGTGGCGCTGGGTGGTGCTGCTTAGAAGTGGGTTCTGACGGTGGTGCTCATGCTATTGCTTCTCCTGAGATATGCGGGACTTGCCAGTAGTGGAGGCAGAGGTGGGGAGGGTTCCGGTTTTGAGTGCGTTGAGGTCGCTGGCGATGCGGGCTTCGGCTGCGTCGAGGCCCTTCTGGATGCTCTTTGCGCGGAAGTCGTTGTTCAGCGGAACTTGAAGGGTCCAGAGGAGTGCGTGTGTCTTGATGTCGCGTACTACGAGTTGGAGATAGGCGGCAGAGGGAGCGCCGACTCCGAGCGGCGGTACGGTGACGACGGAAATTTCCATGCCGAGTTCTGCATCAGCAGGTGTTGCGACCAACTGGTAGTTGAGGGTGGAGAGCATGCGGTAGGTGCTGGGGTAGAGCGCGCTGACGTAGTCTTCGACGTCGGGCGTTGCTGTGGTGCCGGCGGAAGCGAGGAAGATGGTGTGGGCGGTGGCGAATTGGGTGGGGACGGGCGCGGTGGTTTGGGCGTGTGCGCAGGTGGCGAGAAGCAGCGCGAAGGTGGTTGTCATTGTCCGGTGGTTCATACTGCTCCTTTTGGAGGAAATTAGGCTCGGCATTGGTATGGGCCGAAGGTACCGGTGATGTTGCCGTTTTCGATGGTGGCGTCGAGGGTGTAGATGGTGTAGGTGTTGCCGCCGGGGGCTACGCGGACTACTACGTGGCCGGTTTGCGATTTTAGTTGCGGGGCGAAGCGGCGGTTGAGGAGGGCGTTGGCGGGGAGGAGTTCGAGGGCGAAGACGTCGTGCGTGGCTTTGCCGTTGTTGTCGTTCCAGGCTCCGAGCATGCGCTGCATTTGGGCGCTGCCGGGGTGGCCGATGTCCCATGAGGGGATGATGTAGGCCTGGGCGTTGAGTGCCGCGGTGAAGGCGGGGCCGCAGGCGTCGAAGTAGCCGTGATGGTCGGCGACGGCGACTTCGGTGCGGCCGGCAGCGCGGGCTACGGGACTTTCGGTGTCTAGCTCGGGCATGCGGCCATCGAAGGTGTCGCAGTTGAGATCGCCGCCGGTGAAGTAGCTGAAGGCGCCGTAGGTGAAGCGCGTGGCGATGGAGAAGTTGTTCTCGTAGGCGTGGGGGGTGTTGGCTAGATGCGCGTCGATGGCGTTGGTGGTGGGGTTCCAGATGTTGCCGTTGGCGGAGAGGATGCGGGCGCTGAAGGTGGGGAATTTTTGTGGCTGAACGCGCTGGCGAATTTGGGTAGTGGAGCCGACTTGTGCAGCTTCGACTGCCTGGTTGTTTTGCTGGCGGGTGCGGAGGTACGTGAGATAGTTTTGCGCGAAGGGGGCGCTGGCGGGGAGTTGGTTGGGCGCGTAGTTGGGGAAGGCGCGGTCGATGCAGGTGGTGATGGGGACTTGGGCGACTACGTCGGGGAGGCCGTCGACGTGGTCGCCGTGGATGTGGGTGGCGAGGAAGTAATCGAGGGTTGGCTTGGGGGAGTGGGTGAGGACGTAGCGGGCGATCCATTCGCCGGCGCGACGGGAGGCGTTGGGGCGGGCAGGGTTGAGGGTGTCGGCGGGCGCGTTGGTTACGTCGCCGGCGTCGATGAGTATGGTGGTGCCGTCGGGGAATATGAGGAGCGCGGAGTTGCCGCGTGCGGTGTCGATGTGGTGGATGTCGAAGTGGCCTTCGGTCCAGGCGGGGAGAGGTTGGTGGAGTTGGTCGTCGCCGAATGCTACGCCGCAGGAACTCGCAGCCGCTGCGAAGGCTAGCGACTTGAGGAGGGTGCGGCGGTCGAGATGGAGGGGCGTTGGCATCGAGTGGTTAGGCGATGTTTGCTTTGGGGGAGAGCCAGAATTCTTTTTGGTGGTTGGATTCGTAGGCGTTTAGTTTGTCTTCGTGGAGGAGGGTCAGGCCTATGTCGTCGAGGCCGTTGAGGAGGCAGTGCTTGCGGAAGGGGTCGATGTCGAAGTGGGCGTGGAAGCCTTCGGTGTCGGTGACGGTTTGGTCTTCCAGCGAGATGGTTAGTTTGTGGTTCGGGTTGGCGGTGCTGCGCTGGATGAGGGTTTCTACTTCGGCGTCGGTGAGGCGGACGAGGATGATGCCGTTTTTTCCGGCGTTGGAGAAGAAGATGTCGGCGAAGGAGGGGGCGATGACGGCGCGGAAGCCGTATTGGTTGATGGCCCACGCCGCATGTTCGCGGGAGGAGCCGCAGCCGAAGTTGCGCTCGGCGAGCAGGATTTCGGCGCCCTTGTACTCGGGCTTGTTGAGGACGAAGGTGGGGTCGGGCTTGCCGGCGTCGGGGCCTTCCTGGATGCGGCGCCAGTCGTAGAAGAGGAAGTCTTCGTAGCCGGTGCGCTCGATGCGTTTTAAGAATTGCTTGGGGATGATTTGGTCCGTGTCGATGTTGGGGAGGGGGAGTGGGGCGGCGGTGGAGGTGAGTACGTTGATGGGTCGCATAGATGAAAGTCCCAGGGGCTAAAGCCCGATTCGTTTTTGGGTCGTCATGTCCGGGCTGAAGCCCGGACCTATCTCAGAAGCAAGTGCAAGAGCAAAAACAGAAGCAGATTCCCAGAGGGAATGACAGAAGAAAAACAAGTGCAAGAGCAACGACAAAAGCAGATCCCTGCGGGATGACAGCTAGATAAGCAAATGCAAGAACAAGAGCAACTGCAACAACAAAAGCCAATACAGGGGTCCGTTCGCTTCGCTCAGGATGACGAGAGTTTGGGTGATGCGAACGACAGGAACAGGAACAGGAACAGCAAACGCAACGACAACAGCAACGGGGGCGGTGTGATCATTTGTTGAACTTCCAGGTGCGGATGTCGGTGAAGTGGCCGGTGATGGCGGCGGCTGCGGCCATGGCGGGGCTGAGGAGGTGGGTGCGGCCTCCGCGGCCCTGGCGGCCTTCGAAGTTGCGGTTGCTGGTGCTGGCGCAGCGTTCTCCGGGCTGGAGGATGTCGGGGTTCATGCCTAGGCACATCGAGCAGCCGGGCTCGCGCCACTCGAAGCCGGCGGACTTGAAGATGCGGTCTAAGCCCTCGGATTCTGCTTGATGCTTTACGGCCTGGCTGCCGGGGACGACCATAGCGCGGACGGTGGTGGCTACGTGGTAGCCGTCGACTACCTTGGCGGCGGCGCGGAGGTCTTCGATGCGGCCGTTGGTGCAGGAGCCGAGGAAGACGGCGTCGACTTTGATTTCGTCGATAGGTTGGCCGGGCTTTAGGTCCATGTACTCGTAGGCGCGGGAGAAGGATTTCTGGTCGGCTTCAGAGCGGGCGTCGGCGAGGGACGGAACGGTCGCGTCGATGGTGGTGACCATGCCGGGGGAGGTGCCCCAGGTTACGGATGGGGCGAGAGTGGAGGCGTCGATGTGGAGTTCGCGGTCGAAGGTGGCGTTGGTGTCGGTGACGAGGGCGGACCATTGCTCTACGGCGAGGTTCCAGGTGGACTCGTCGACATCGACATTCTGCGAACCCACCTTAGACGACGATGAAGCCGTCGTCGAAGATGGGGCACCCGGAATTGTGGCGGGTCGTGTGCCGGGGGAGAAGCAGCGGCCTTTTAGGTAGGCGAAGGTGGTGGCGTCGGGGGCTATCATGCCGGCGCGGGCTCCGGCTTCGATGCTCATGTTGCAGATGGTCATGCGGCCTTCCATAGAGAGGGCGCGGATGGCGGAGCCGGCGTATTCGATGACGTGGCCGGTCGCGCCGTCGGTGCCGATGCGTCCGATGATGTCGAGGATGATGTCTTTGGCGGTGACGCCGGGAGGGAGCTCGCCGTCGACGGTGATGCGGAAGGTTTTGGGCTTGTCCTGAGGGAGGGTTTGGGTGGCCATGACGTGCTCTACTTCGCTCGTTCCTATGCCAAATGCCAAAGCGCCAAAAGCTCCGTGGGTGCTGGTGTGCGAGTCGCCGCAGACGATCGTCATGCCGGGCTTGGTGAGGCCTAGCTCGGGGCCGATCATGTGGACGATGCCTTGCTCGGCGTCCTGGACGTCGAAGAGTTCGATGCCGTAGTCGGTGCAGTTTTTGCGGAGCGCTTTGATTTGCGCGTCGGCGATCTGGTCGGTGATGACGAGGCGGTCGTGGACGGATGTGGTGGGGACGTTGTGGTCTACTGTCGCGACGTGGCGCTCGGGGTGGCGGAGCGGTCGGTTGGCCAGGCGAAGGCCTTCGAAGGCTTGCGGGGAGGTGACTTCGTGGACTAGCTGGAGGTCGATGTAGAGAATGGTGGGCTCGCCGGCGGGTTCGGTGACGACGTGTTGCTGCCAGACTTTTTCGAATAATGTGCGGGGAGTGTTGGTTTCATTGCTCATGGATTAGTTCTCGGCTACGGGGGATGTTGTGGTGTCGGGTTGAGGGGTTATGGTGTTGGCGCCGGCTTGTTCGGGGTTGAGGGCGAGGTTGGTGCCGTCGGGCTCGACTAGCAGCGCGTGGGCGATGTGGGGGACCAGACGGTGTGCGGTGGCCAGGCGGATGTTCCAGTGGGCGATGGCCTGGCTGAGGGCTAGCGGGAGGGCGTCTGCGTCGAGCTCGCGGTTGGTGAAGAGCCAGAGGTTGTAGTTGGCTTGAGGCTGGTCGGTGGTGTGGTCTTCGGGATTCCAGTTTACGGCGGCGAAGACGGCCAGGGGGTGGGGGCGGCCGAGATCAATCCAGAGGAGGCCGGAGGCGGCGCAGAAAGATGGGACGCAGCCGTCGATGGTGATGTAGCGGTTGTCGGTCGCGGTGACGGTTCCGTATTGCGAGAGGAAGAGCGGGATGATGGTGGCTAGGGGCTCCTGCGAGTTTGGCGGACCCCACATGGATTGAGATTGGGGGAAGGCGTCGCGGAGAAAGGATTGGAAGCGGGCGTCGACGCGGAGGTTGTTGGCTTCGCCGATGGGGGCTGGATGGGTGAATTGCCAGAGGTACTGGAGGTTGTCAGCGGGGGCGGAGCGCTGGATCGCGGGGTTGCGGGGTGGTGGGGCGATGAGGTTGTTGGGGTCGGAGACCTGGGCGCGGGTGGTCGTCGCTGTGATGAGGAGGAGGGCGGCGGCGAGATGGAGGGTTGTGCGCATGGTGTGCTGGTGCCGCGAGCGAAAGACAAATGCAGGGGTCCTTCACTGCGTTCAGGATGACGACGAAAAACAAACAACGACAAGAGCAACAGCAAGTGCAAAGACAGAAGCAGATCCCTGCGGGATGACAGCCAGAAAGACAAGCGCAACTGCAAAAGCAACGACAACAAAAGCAACGACAACGACAAAAGCAACTACAGGGGTCCTTCACTTCGTTCAGGATGACGATTCTTTCGGCGGGTCCTGAGGTGTGGTGAAGAGGTTGGGTTAGACGGCGTGGAGCGATTGGCTGCGGTCTATGGATTCGGCTAAGGCGCTGTGGACTAGCTTGCCCATTTGTTGGGTGGTGACCGTAGCTGATGTGTTGCCGCGGGCTATGTCGGCGGTGCGGTGGCCGGCGGTTAGGACTTGTTGCACGGCGGACTCGATGGCCTGGGCTTCTTGCTCGAGGTTGGCGGAGTGGCGGAGGACCATCGCGGCGGTGAGGATGGCGCCTAGGGGATTGGCCTTGCCGGTGCCGGCGATGTCGGGCGCGCTGCCGTGGACCGGTTCGTAGAGGTTGACTTTGCCGCCAATGGTGGCTGAGGGGAGCATGCCTAGGGAGCCGGTGATGATGCCGGATTCGTCGGAGAGGATGTCGCCGAAGAGGTTTTCTGTTAGGACTACGTCGAAATTGCGGGGGACGTTCATGAGGTGCATGGCCATTGAGTCGACTAGCTGGTGCTCTACGGTGATGTTTGGGTATTCGGGTTTGAGGCTTTCTACGGTTGCGCGCCAGAGTTGCGAACACTCTAAGACGTTGGCCTTGTCGACGGAGGTGAGTTTCTTGCGGCGCTTGCCGGCTAGCTCGAAGGCGATGCGGGCTACGCGGACTACTTCGTCGCGTGTGTAGCGCATCGTGTTGATGGCCTCGCCGCCGCCGGGCGCGGATGCGTCCTTGTTCCAGCTGCGGGGTTGGCCGAAGTAGAGGCCGCCTAAGAGTTCGCGGACGAAGAGGATGTCTACGCCCTTGGTGACTTCGGGACGGAGGGGGGAATTTTCGCTGAGCGCGGGGTACGCGACTGACGGCCGCAGGTTGGCGAAGCCGCCGAGGATCTGGCGGATTTGGAGGAGGCCGGACTCGGGGCGCTTGTCGGGGGAGAGCGCGTTGAACTTGTTGTCGCCTACCGCGCCGAGAAGGACGGCGTCGGAGTCTAGCGCGATGTCGATGGTTTCTTGCGGGAGGGGCGTGCCTTTGGCCGTGATGGCTACGCCGCCGAGGAGGGCTTCGGTGAAGGTGAAGTCGTGGCCGCCGGCTTCGGCTACCGCCTGAAGGATGTTGACGGCTTCGTGGGTGACTTCGGGGCCGATGCCGTCGCCGGCCAGGATTGCGATCTTGAGTTTCATGGGCGTCCAGTGAGTAGTGAGTAGTGGCTCGTGGTTAGTGAAGAACGGGAGGAAGCAGGTTCCTCGCTTCGCTCGGAATGACAGACAGAAAAGCAAGGGCAACAGCAAAGGCAAGTGCAACAGCAACTACAGGGGTCCTTCACTGCGTTCAGGATGACGGGGATTTCTGCGGGCGCTGTTGGGTTGCATCCCGGGGTGAGCCGTCATGCGGGTTAGGGGACGTTCGTGACCAGGGGTTCGGTGGTTGGGGCGTGGAGCAGGGCTACTATGTCCTGGTCGTAGATATTTTTCTTGCGGTCGGCTAGTTCGGTGAAGCGGTTGTAGACGGCGTTGAGCTCTTCGGTGGAGAGAGTGTGGCCTAGTTCTTTGAGGCGGAACTCGAGGGCTTTGCGGCCGCTGTGTTTGCCTAGGACGATGTTCTGTCCGGAGAAGCCTACTGAGGCTGGCGTCATGATTTCGTAGGTGAGCGGGTTCGAGAGGACGCCGTGCTGGTGGATGCCGGACTCGTGGGCGAACGCGTTCTTTCCGACTACTGCTTTGTTGGGTGGGCAGGTGAAGCTGATGATCTCGCCGAGCAGGTGGGAGGTGGGGTAGAGCTCCGTCATGACGAGGTTGGTGGTGTAGGGGTAGCGGTCGTGGCGGGTGGCGATGGCCGCGGCAATCTCTTCGAGGGCGGCGTTGCCGGCGCGCTCGCCGATGCCGTTGATGGTGCACTCGATCTGGCGGGCTCCGCCTTCTACTCCTGCGAGGGAGTTGGCTACGGCCATGCCGAGGTCGTCGTGGCAGTGGGTAGAGAAGATGATTTTTTCGGAGCCCGGAACGCGGAGGCGGACGGTCTCGAAGAGCTGTTTGTATTCGGCGGGCGTGGTGTAGCCGACGGTGTCGGGGATGTTGATGGTGGTGGCGCCGGCTTGCACCGCGACGTTGACCATTTCGACTAGGAAGTTTAGGTCGGAGCGGGTGCCGTCTTCGGTGGAGAACTCTACGTCGTCGGCGAAGGAGCGGGCGAGCGCGACGGCGGTGCCTACGTTGTCGAGTGCCTGGGCGCGGGTGATTTTCAGCTTGGCTTCGAGATGGAGGTCGGAGCTGGCGAGGAAGACGTGGATGCGGCTCTTCGCGGCGGGCTCGACGGCGCGGGCGGCGGCTTCGATGTCTTCGCGTTTACAGCGGGCGAGGGAGGCTATACGGGGGCCGCTTACTTCGCGAGCGATGGTCTGGACGGAGTTGAAGTCGCCGTGGGAGGCGATGGCAAAGCCGGCTTCGATGATGTCTACGCCGAGCGAGGCGAGCTGGTGGGCGAAGCGCAGCTTTTCTGCGTGATGCATGGTGCAGCCGGGGGATTGTTCGCCGTCGCGGAGGGTGGTGTCGAAGATGACGAGCTGGGTGTCGGTTGCCATAGATTGAAGACCTTTCCGTCTAGACAGAATCATAACGTGCTCTTATGCTCAGAGCCAGATGTATTGTGCATTCTAATGGGCCTATAGGACGCGGGCCGCAATGGGTTACAGCAAAGTTACTCCTGCGCTTGAGGTAGAGGCAACGGGTAAGGGCCTTGACGCAAAGGGCGCCAAGATTGCCAAGTTTCGCGAAGGAAGGTGGGTCGGAATGGATTTATTTCAGCTCGAGACATTTGTAGCCGTCGCTGAGGAGAGAAGTTTCAGCCGAGCGGCTGCACGTTTGCACCGTACCCAGCCGGCGGTGAGCCAGGTGATTGCCAAGCTGGAGGCGGAGCTGGGGGAGACGTTGCTGGAGCGGTCGGCGGGACAGCCTACCGACGCGGGCAAGGTGCTGCTGGAGTATGCGCACAAGATGCTGAATCTGCGGAAGGATGCGGGGGCGGCTCTGGTGGATCTGCGGAGTTTGCATCGGGGGCGGCTGGATCTGGCGGCGAATGAGTACACGTGCCTTTATTTGTTGCCGGTGCTGGATGCGTTTCGGCGGGAAAATCCGCGGATCAAGGTGGCGGTGCAGCGGACGCTGGCGAGTCGGATTGCGGATGAGGTGCAGTCGCACTCGGTGGAGATTGGGGTGGTGAGCTTTCGGCCGGCGGATCCGCAGGTGGTGTCGACGCTGGTGTATACGGATGAGCTGGTGTGCGTGATGAGTCCGGGACATGCGTTGGCGAAGGTAGGGAAGGTGACGGTGGCGAGGCTGGGGAAGGAGACGTTTGTGGCGCATAACGTGCCGTCTCCACTGCGGCAGAAGGTGATTGAGACGTTTGCGCGGCGGAAGATTCCGTTGCAGATGGAAGTGGAGCTGCCATCGCTGGAGGCGATCAAACGGTTTGTGCAGATGGGCAATGGGGTGGCGCTGGTGCCGCGGTTGACGGTGGAGGGAGAGCTGGAGAGCGGGACGCTGGTGGCGGTGGAGGTACCAGAGTTGCAGATGGAGCGGAAGCTGCGGTTGGTACATCGGCGGGGTGCTGCGTTGAGCCATGCGGCGCGGGAGTTTCTGCGGGTGGTGCAGGCGCATGCGGTGGAGCATGGGGATCCGTTTTGTTTCGTGGTGGAGAAGGGCTGAGGCGGGGTGGCATTTTGTTCCCACCCGTCCGCAAAGGCGCGTACGGATGGGGCACCCGGCCTCATTGTCACCCACCCCTGACGATGAGGCCGTCATGAATGGGGCACCCGGTTCGAGGGTGGGATAAGACGCGAGTGGTTGGGGAAAGTTTCAGCGAAAGAATATCGAAGAGGGCCAGAACATTTTGCGGGAAGTCGCGTCTGTACTGGGTGACGGCAGCGCGGCGTAAGGATGCGGCGATGCTTCGAGAGAGCAGGAAACAGGCGATGACGAACTTTGGAAAAAGCAGGATGTTTCGCACAGCAGTGATTGGGCTGTGCAGTGCCGGGCTGGGTTTGAGCGCGGCGGTAGCGCAACAGGAGACGGCGCCTCCACCACCGCCGCCGGATCAGCAGCAGCAGGGGCCACCGCCGAATGGGCAGATGCAGGGACCGGGGCGCGGTCAACACGGCATGGATCCGGAGCGGCGGGTAGAGCAGATGCAACGACGGCTGAATTTGAACGACAGCCAGACGGCCCAGGTGCGGCAGATCTTCACGGAATCGCATGCGCAGATGGAGACGATACGGTCGAATGCGTCGCTGGCGCCGGGGGATCGGCGGGCACAGATGATGACGCTGCACCAGGGCGAGCAGGCGAGGATTCGCGCGGTGTTGACCCCGGACCAGCAGGCGAAGTTTGACGCAATGCAGGCTAGGATGCAGGAGCGTCGTGGCGATGAGGGAGGGCAGGGCGCGCCTGTGCCTCCTCCACCGTCAGGAAGCCCGCAGGCGTAAGTGAGAGCAGAAAGTACGCGAAGAGGCCTCGTTCCGGATGACGGAACGGGGCCTGTTTCGTCTAAAGAAGACCACCAGAAAATGAAAGAAAGACCACCGGAAGACGGAACCCAAAGAACAAACAAGCAAGGATGCGGGCCAGAATGAGGCGTGATGCGCGTTAGGGCGTCGCGTGCAGGTACAATAAGACAATAGCGCGCCGCGGTTACCGGCTGGACGACCACAACGAGATACGTGTGGAGTTTTTGGGCCGTGGTGAGCATGCGAAGGGATTTCAGCAAGCATGAAGAAAATGATTTTGCTCGGTGCACTGATGACGTTGTGCACCGCCGCCGTGGGACACGCACAAGAGAGCCGGCAGGACGCCAGCATCAGCTTATTCGGGGTTTACGCACCACCGGTTTATGGACTGCTGATTCATCCAATGGTGACGACGAACACCGGAGGCTTCCTGGCGAGCTACCGTTATTTGCTGACACCCCGCAGCGCTGTGGAGTTGAACTACAGCTTTTTTCAGAACTCGATTAAGTACAACCCGATTTCGCAGCCAAACAGCCGCGTGAATTCGCGCGGGCAGGAGATCACCGGCGCGTATGTGTACCAGCGGACGTACAAGCGGTGGAACCCGTTTCTGGAAGGCGGCGTTGGTGTGGAGATTTTTACGCCAATCCTGAACAACGGGACGACGCAGATTGGTTCCTTGAAGCAGAGTTTGCAGATTGGCGGCCTGTTTGGCGGTGGAGTGGCGTATGAACTCAGCCCCAGCTGGGATATCCGGGCGGAGTATCGTGGCTTCATGATGAAGGCACCGACGTTTGACGCGCCGGGTGGTCTGTTTACAACCAACCGTTACTACATCCTGATGACGCCGTCGATTGGTGTTGCCTACCACTTCTAGTCCACTTGCAAGGACGCGAGCGGCCCAGCCTTAAGGCTGGGCCGCTTTGTTTGGTGTGGTGGAAGAGAGACTCGAGAGGCTAGAGGTGTGGGGTTGTGGGACGAGTGCGAGGCGAGTGAGGTGCGCTGCCGACTCGTAGGGTCGTACTCAGTGCGCTCTCTGTGAGCTGTAGGTTGCGGGAATCGCTCCCGCACGGTCATCCGCGCCTGCCTTCTCCTTTTGCTGACACCTTGGCTGTAGTCATCGCCGCGAATCTCGCATCTCTGAAAACAGAAAAGCCTGGAGGGCGGGTGCAGAGGGATTTGCGTGGGTAAGCCCATGCAAATCCCTCGTCCCGGCCATCCAGGCAGATGGGGGAGAGTGCAGCTATTCGATGATCTTTTCGCTACCCGTGAAGTGATAGGTCACGCCGACCTGGAAGAGGGCGGGGGTAAGGCCGTGGGGGAGGTAGAGGTCATAGCCGGGGCCGCCGATGTTGGGGGGGCCGGTTTTTCCGCCCGTGAACCAGTCCTGATATTCCATTCCGGCGCGAACGCCGATGCGATTGGTAATGGCGAAGTCCGTGCCGCCACCGAAGGATATGAGGTTATAGCCTACGGAGGCGCCCAATTGGTAGAAGTCAGGGGCAAAATCGAACGTACCGCGGCCTGCGGAGACCTTGAGGTAGGGGCTCCAACGACCGTAGTCCCGGTGGTAGCGTGCACCATACTCGAAGGTCCACTCTTTGGCGGGGGAGTGCTGGAGAATGCTGATGGAATTGAAGGCCAATTCGGCACCCCAGTGGGGGGTGATGTCTACATCCCCGAAGACTCCATAGCCTACGGCGTTTTGCGGAGTGTAGTCGGGGACTGCGTAGGTAAACAGGCCGCCAGCCTGGATATCAATCCTGCGGGTGGCACCGGGTATAGCCTGTCCGAAAGCAAAAGAGGAGCTAGCAGCCAACATAGCCAGAATGAGAACAGTTCGTTTCAATGGATGGCCTCCATTGGCCGGGGTATGGGATCGGGTTCGACTTCAGTGTAGTTGAAGTTGTGCTGGGAATACCAGCATTATTTGAGGATATCCTCATGATTCCAGTAGTTTGGGCGAACCTGAAGGAGAACAGAATCTTGTGGGTTGAAGCTTCTCTCAGGAGCTAAGACGCTCCTCGTGCGAAGAGGGTTGTGGTGATCCTATCGGAAAACGGCACTCACTGGAAGAGTGAGTGCCGTTGGTTGGAGTGACTGATTAGTTACCTGGGCCCAAGGACGATGTGGGATCAGGGCTGGGGCTGAACGGCAGCAGCTGCTGCCGGGGCCGCGCTGCCGGAGGCTGCATCGGGTTCGACGGCGGGCTTCCAGTAGGCAAGGTTGACCGAGACGGGAGTGATCTCGAACGGTAGCTTGTCGCGGGCGCTGAGAAGTTGTTCAACGGCTGCGTTCAGCTTGATGACCTGGTCGGTCCAGGGATCGTTGCGGAGGAAGGCGTTGAGGGGCTCAGCAGCCTGCTGCTTGAGGTCGGTGTTGTTGAGCTTGGGAGACTTGGAGATGATGGCCTGCAGCCAGAAGGTTCCGTCGGTCTTGACCAGGCTATCGCCCAGCTGCGGGGTGGTGAGGGCCTTGAGTCCCCTCTGACGAGCCTGCAACTGCTGCAGGTAGAGGCCAAAGTACTGTTGGCCGTCGGACAGATCCTTGACGCTAAGGAGCTCGAGGGTCTTCTTCGAGGCTTCGGTGTCGTCGGCATCGGTGTGCTGCAGAGGAAGGCGGGCGAAGGCCGACTCAGGTGGGAAGAGGAGGCGATCGCTGAAGGCGAACTTGGTGTCGATGTGATGGCCGAGGACGATGTGCGCGGTCTGGAAGGCCAGCAGGGCATTGAGGTTACCCATCTGCTGGGCGCCGTCCGCGGTGACGACAGCGGTGGTGTCGACCAGACCCTTGGAGATCAGGATGGTGTTGCCGACTGCTACTGACTCCAGAGGCGCGGTGAGCAGGGTACGAACGCGGATGGGACGATCGATGGGGATTTGGTTGTAGGCCAGGATGTTGTTCGCCAGGAGAGCGAGCACCTTGTCGAAGTCGCTAGGGGCGTCGATGAGACCGGCCGAGAAGAGGCGGTCAATGACGTTGTCCTCAGCTTGCTGAATCCACTGGCGCTGGGCAGCGAGGGGGCTCAGGTTGCCGTTCTGCGAGCTTTCGTCGGTTGCACCCTCGACTTCGATATCTGCCTGATCCTCTTCCTTGGCAGGAACCTTCAGAGAGTAGCCCCAGATCTGGTTGATGGCCTTGAACTTAAGGCTATGGGACGGGCTCTTGGGGTCGGTTTCTTCGATGTAGGAGGCGGTGGGCAGCCAGAGACCATCCTGGACGTTGGTGCGGACGGAGTTGAAGTGGAAGTACTCGTTGATGTTGTCTTTCTCGCCGCCAGCGAGGTCACCGTCGTAACGGACGATGTTGCCGCCGTTGCGTTCAACCCAGATACGGCCGAAGAAGCGACCGGGGACCTTCTTGATGGGGGCGACGTCGAAGACGACGGTGGGGACGGTGCCGAGGAAGTCGTTGCGCAGGAAGGCAAATTGATAGTGCTGGCGATCGAAGCCGGTGCTATCGATGACGATCATGCGCACAAAGCCGGCCTCGTTGAAGCTGAGGCGGAGCGACTTGGAGAGACCGGTAACGTAGCCGAGGGAGTGCTTGAAACGGCCTTGCTTGGCCTCACCCCCAGTGAGGAAGCCGTTTTCACCGATGACCTTGCCAAAGTCGACGCGTGCCAGGAAGTGGGCATCGCTATCGACGGTCTGACCCATGACGGGGTCGGGACGCATGTTTTGGATGTAGGTCTCGACGATAGGGCTGCGCTCGCGGAGGGTCTTAATGATGACGGCCTCGCGGGCGACGGCCTTATTGACCAGTTCGTTCTGAGCCGGCGTGAGCTTGCGGGCAAAGGGGGACTCCGCATCCGTCTTCTTAGGTTTGAAGGCTGCTGCGGGCAGGGCCGATGCGACCAGGATGGTGAGAGCCACGGCGGCGGTCAGTTTAGTCGGGAGGTTCATAGGATTCGGGGGCTCCTTGGCTAGTGCGGTCACCACTGTGGGTGACCCTTTCTAAATTCTGGAAAAGACTACGTTTGATCAGGTACGCCTGTCGGGCTTATGTGCTGATACGACTTTAGAATACCCTGAAGTTTTAAAAGCTTGCTACCGAATAGTATCGGCGGCATACCGGTTAGTTATTAATCACAAAGTGAATGATGACGTTGGTGGGGAAGTCGACGGGCTCTGCAGCCGCATTGAGCGCGGGGCGGAAGCGGATACCGCGAGCGACCTGAAGGGCGGGGTCGTCGAGTCCATGGCCGAGGCCGCGAACCAGGCCAAGCACCTCAATGGTGCCATTGGCGCGGAATATGACCTTGACGACGGCATCACCCTCGATGTGGTGCTCCTTGGCATCCTCGGTGTAGACGGGCTCAGGCTTGAAGGTAACCTTGGGCGGAGTGGCGGCCGATAGGGAAGAAGCAGCCAGCGGGGGCCGTTCGGCGGCCGACGGGGGAGGGGTACCAAGACCTACGGGCTTGACGGCGGCGTAGTTCTTGGCGCCAACCGGGCCGGTGCCATAGCCGAGCGCGATACCGCGGACGGGTTGGGCTGCGTTGTCTCTGCCACCCATCTTGCCGTTGGGCGAACCGGAACCGAGGTTGACCGCACTCGCCGGGGGGCCGTTGCCGGTGTTGCCCTTGTTCATGCCGGGCATGCCGGCATTGCCGAGGCTGACGTTAGATACGGCAGGGCCGGTGAGGGACTTGAGCGGGTTATCCGACGCACCGAGGCGGACGGCGCTGGGGTGAAGGTCATGGTTGGGAACCGAAGCGGCCGAAGCGACGCCGAGGTTGACCTTGACGGGCGCAGGCGGGGGCGTGATCGCCTTTGGAGGCGTCGGAGGGGCGAGGACGGGCTTGGGCTGAGGTGTGGGCAGCGGCTTCATGTCCGGGGGGATCGGCATGGGCGGCGGCGGCGGCAGCTTGACCTTGGGCGGCGGCACCGGCATGGGCGGCACCGGCTTGATCTTGATGGGTGGCGGCTTGGGGATCGGCTTCTCCGGGGGCGGCGGAGGGGGAAGGGTCAGGACGGCGACCTCCTTGGCGACCCTGGGGCTTTCTTTAATGACAAGACCCAAGATGACCACCAGGGCCAGGAGGGTAACATTGATCGCAATGGAGGCCGCGGCAGCGCCCTTGCTGCGCTGGCCGTCATTAAGAACACCGAAGTCCCGGAATTGGACACTAGGTGGATTGGGATCGTCGCTACGAAGTGGCTTAGCCATTTAGAATTCGGTCCTCAAACTTGCACAGATAGGGGTGCAGGGGTAGCACTCATGGAAAAAGAGTATCCAGAGCATAGCAGAAGAATTTCGCTAACCATCACTGCGAAGATTGAAGTTCTAGTGTATGTGGGCACTGTGCATCTTTCTTCTCATTGGCAAGTTAGCTACTAGCATGAGCGCAGCTGATCCAAAAGTAACTCATCGCATACGTCCGAGGTGCGAGGAGATTAAGCAGGATCAGGATATCGGTCGCTCCGTGGTCGGAGACTTTACTGGGCTAGCGCGTACAGGAGAAGAAATACAGCAAGTAGAAGGGCGGGTCGGAATGATTCACAGGCACGATCCCCTTCGCGGTTAGGATAGCACAAAGGTACCGGCGGATTACGCTGGGGCGGGTCTGAAACAGGCCTGTAGCCATTGGAGATACTCTCGATGCACGAGCTATTGCATACGCTGTCCCACGACATGTTTTCGATGCCACTCCCGTTGGCGGAGAAGATCCTTCGCCCGGTAATTGTTTACTTGTTCCTGGTGGTGTTTCTGAGGATCTTCGGGAAGCGGGAGCTGGCGCAATTGAATCCGTTCGATCTGGTGGTGCTGCTGAGTTTATCCAACACGGTACAGAATGCCATGATTGGGGATGACAACTCGCTGTCGGGCGGGTTGGTGGGGGCGTTTTCGCTGCTGGCGATCAATTGGGTGTTGGCGTGGGTGTTGTATCGTGCTCCGAAGTTTACAGGGCTGTTGTCGGGACATCCGGCGATGCTGATTCGAGACGGGGTTGTGGACTCGGACGAGTTGAAGAAGCAGTCGTTGACGCACGAGGATTTGGTGTCGGTGTTGAACAAGAATGGATTCAACGATCCGGAAGATGTGCAGACGTGTGTGTTGGAGCCGAACGGGACGTTCTATGTGGAGGGGAAGAAGCTGCAGAGCGATGACCTGCAGCGGCGGGAGATGATCCGGGCGCTGGCGGAGTTGACGACGGAGGTGAAGGCGTTGCGGCGGGAGGTGGCGGCGCGGGGCTAGCTTCGGGCTAGTCGTTGGGTGGGGTCGGCGGTGTGGTGGGCAGGTATTTAGCGCGGGCGGCGAGGAGTCGTTGGGGGGGTGAGAGGAGCTGGGCGTCTTTGATGGCGGCGCGGTAGCCTCCCATGAAGATGGAGTACATGACAGCCAGGGCGCAGCCGACGCCGAAGACAAAGCCGAGGAAAACACCGATGAGCGCGCTGGAGAAGAAGTCCACGATCAGGTAATGGTATGCCCTGTGCTACGCAGGGTGGGCTGGTTCGTGCTAGCTGCTGCCGCTTAAGTGATTGCCGTGGGTGGTGGAGAGACTTTTCTGGGGTAATTTAAGGATGTCAGTTGCTGTGCCGAGTGTCGCGATCCTGCTCGCGATTCGGACTCCGGAAGGATTGAGACGATGCCGCAGGATGCCGTGACTTTAACTACAGATCTGTTCGAAACGCACATGCATGAGTTGCGGGTGTTTCCTCCGCCGGCCGAGTTTGCGGCCAAGGCGCGGGTGGGAAGCCTGGAAGAGTATGAGCGGATGTATGCGCGCAGTGTGGAAGACCCGGAGGGGTTTTGGGGAGATGCGGCGGGGGAGCTGGAGTGGTTTGCGCCGTGGAAGCGGGTACTGGATGAGAGCGGGCCGCATGCGCAGTGGTTTACGGGGGGGAAACTGAACCTGTCGCACAACTGTGTGGATCGTCATGCGAAGGGCGCGCGCAAGGATAAAGTAGCGCTGGTGTGGGAGGGCGAGCCGGTTTCCGAGGGCGGAGGTGGCGAGGTGCGGCGGCTTACTTATGGCGAGTTGCAGGAGCAGGTGCAGGCATTCGCGAATGTGCTGAAGTCGCTGGGCGTGAAGAAGGGCGATCGGGTCGCCATTTATATGGGGATGTGCCCGGAGCTGGCGATCGCGCTGCTGGCGTGTGCACGAATCGGCGCGGTGCACCTGGTGGTGTTTGGTGGGTTCGGTGCGCAGGCGCTGACGGATCGTATTAATGATGCGCAATGCAAGTTGGTCATCAGCCAGGACGGTTTGTATCGTCGCGGGACTGAGATCAAGTTGAAGGCGATTGTGGATGAGGCTGTCGCACTGTGCCCGACGGTGGAGAACGTTCTGGTTCATCGGCGTACGGGATCACCGACTGCGATGAATCCGACGCGTGACTACTGGTTGGATGCGGAGATGTTGAAGTTCCAGGAAAGCGAGTGTACGGCGGAGTGGATGGATGCAGAGGATCCTCTGTACATCCTGTATACGAGTGGGACTACGGGTAAACCCAAGGGGCTGGTGCATACGACGGGTGGATATGCGGTGCAGACCTACCTGACGAGCAAGTATGTCTTCGATCTGAGGGACGAGGATGTGTACTGGTGCACGGCAGATATTGGATGGGTGACGGGACATAGTTATGGGCTGTATGGGCCGCTGCAGAATGGCGCGACCGTGGTGATGTATGAGGGTGCTCCGAACTTTCCGGAGAGAGATCGGTTCTGGAAGATCATTGACCGGCACAAGGTGAGCATCTTTTATACGGCGCCTACGGCAGTACGGTTGTTCATTAAGTGGGGCACGGACTGGGTACACAAGCATGATTTGAGCAGCCTGCGATTGCTGGGGACGGTTGGCGAGCCGATTAATCCTGAGGCGTGGATGTGGTATCACCGGGAGATTGGCAAGGAGCGGTGCCCAATTGTGGATACGTGGTGGCAAACGGAGACGGGAGCGATCATGCTGGCGCCGATTCCGGGAGCGGTGGCGACAAAACCGGGATCAGCCACGCGGCCGTTCTTTGGCGTTGTGCCGGAGATTGTTTCGCAGACGGGTGAGCCGGTGGAGCCGGGGCATGGCGGTCTGCTGAGGATCACGCGGCCGTGGCCATCGATGGCGCGAAGCATCTGGGGGAACGCCGAGGGATATGACGCGGCGTACTTTCCGGGGGAGAAGAATGTGTATGTGACTGGCGATGGGGCTCGTTGCGATGAGGATGGATATTACTGGCTGATGGGGCGGGTCGATGACGTGATTAATGTGAGCGGGCATCGACTGGGAACGGCGGAGATCGAGTCGGCGCTGGTGGGACATGCGGGTGTGGCCGAGGCCGCGGTGGTGGGTCGACCGGATGAGGCGAAAGGGCAGGCAATTGCTGCGTTTGTGACGTTGGAAGAAGATCACGCGCCGAGCGAGGAGTTGAAGCAGGAGCTGCGGCAGTGGGTGAGTAAGGAGATTGGGCCACTGGCGCGGCCAGATGATCTGCGATTTATTCAGCGGCTGCCGAAGACGCGGTCGGGGAAGATTATGCGGAGGTTGTTGAGGGAACTGGCGACGACGGGCGAGGTGAAGGGCGACACGACTACGCTGGAGGACTTCAGCATCCTGGCGCAGTTGCGGGAGAGCGACGAGTAAGTTACGCGGGATGGGTGGATCAGCTTTGTTGGGTCAACCGGGATGATGTATGGGCGCGACTGGCTTCCGAACCCACCCATGACATGAAGCCGTCATGAATGGGGCACCCGAATTTGTGGGAGTGGATTGATGTGGGGAGGACGAGCTGCGAGGTGGGATGTGCGCGGTGGTGACGGAAGGTGAGGTGTTTCCCGTCGAAGCCGATGAAGAGAATCGCCAGGATGAAAATCACGATCAGGGCGACGCCGGAGAGGATGACGACGAGGAGAAAGTTGGGTTGGTGGGGTGGGAGCTGCTCGATTTCCATAAGGAATTGGATGCTTGGGGAGGGCGAGTGGGGGCGTTCTTTGATTTTGAGCTTGGATGCGGGCGCAACCTGACGGATGATGGAAGGATGTAGTTGGCGCGTTGAAGTTGACGCAAGGAGACGGTGATGACAGCAGGAAAGATTCGGATGGGTTTGATCGCAGCGGGTTTGGCGTTGGGGTTGGGTGTTGGGGCGCAGGCACAGGTTATGCCGGGGAGGGCGCATATTTATCCCTCGATTGATGCGGCGCAGGCCGATATTCACGCGGCACTGGAAGAGGCGCGCAAGACGCACAAGCGGGTGATCCTGGATTTTGGTGGGGACTGGTGCGGCGACTGCCAGGTGCTGAACATTTATTTTCACCAGAGCCCGAATGCGGAGTTGCTGGAGAAGAACTTCATCCTGGTGGATGTGAATATCGGGCGCGAGGATGCCAATCTTGACATTGCGAGCAAGTACGGCGTGCCGATGCCGCATGGTGTTCCGGCACTGGTGGTGCTGGATGAGCACGGCAAGGTGCTGTATTCGCAGAAGAATGAGTTCGCGGACATGCGGCACATGGAGGCCTTGTCGGTGACGGAGTTTCTAAACAAGTGGAAGCCGTAAGACCACGAGGCTCGGATGGACGTTGTGACGGGCGAGAGTTTGGAGACGCGCGGCTGGAGGCAATGGCCGGGGGCGGCGCTGCGTACGGCGCAGATGGTGCGCCGCGCGGCACTGGCGGCGCTGGATCATGATGCACTGACGGTGGCGCAGGCGACTGCGTATTCGGCGATGGTGGCATTGTTTCCAGCGCTGATTGTGGCGGCGGCGTTTATCAGCTTCGTTCCGGATACGACGCCGCTGCGAGCGCAGATGGCGCAGTTTTTCAACCAGGTGTTGCCGACGAATGTGACTCCATTACTGGAGATTTATTTTTCGCCGGCGCACACGAGCGCGCATACGGTGAGGGCGCTGCTGGGAGCGATCGTGGTGAGCGTGACGGGGGCGTCGAGTGTGATGGCGACGCTGATGGAGGGATTCAGGCGGGCGTATGAGCTGCCGTTGACGCGGAGAAGCTTCTGGCCGCGGCGGGTGCGATCGTTGGCGTTGGTACCGGTATCACTGGTGCCGCTCGCGGGCGCGAGCGCGCTGGTAGTGTTTGGCCATTTCATCTCGCAGTGGCTGGCGGGAGAGGTGACGCCGGCGCTGCGCGTGCCGGTGCTGGTGATCTCGTCCGTGATGCGGTGGACGATTGCGTTTGCGGGCAGTGTGGGGATTATTGCGGTGATCTATCACCTGGGAACGGATTTGACCAAGCACATGCGGGAGCACCTGGAGCCGCTGCTGCGGGAACCTTGGGGGATTCTGCGCAGGGATTGGAGCTGGCGAGCGAGTTTGCCGGGAGCGGCGCTGGCGACGGTGTTCTGGCTGGTGACGACGCTGCTGTTTGGGTATTACGTGACGCGCTTTGCGGATTACTCGCGAGTGTATGGATCGCTGGGTGCGGCGATTGCGTTGATGGCTTGGCTGTACATCATTGCGCTGAGCGTGTTGCTGGGCGCCGAGTTCAATGCGCAGCGAGCGGCGCAGGGTCCTGGGCGGAGGGATCCGGAGCTTTCGGAGTTTTTGAGGAAGTTGCCGGGACTGCTGCCGGGACTGCATCGGGGGTGTACAGGTAGAATTGCTGACTGACACGAGAAAACGTTTGCGGTCTGGCTGGATGGTTGGACTAGAAGGATGATGCGGGAATGGATGTACGAGAAAGATTGACGACGCTGAGCGGCGGACGCCGGGCAAAGATTGTGGCAACCCTGGGACCTGCGTCGAGTACCGAGGCTACGTTTCGAGAGCTGGTGCGGGCGGGACTGGATGTGGCGCGGCTGAATTTTTCGCATGGATCGCACGAGCAGAAGACCGAGCTGATCGCGATGGTGCGCAAGGTGGCGAAGGAAGAGGGGAAGCCCATCTGCATCCTCGCGGATTTGCAGGGGCCGAAGATTCGCACGGGGAAGCTGGTGGACAACAAGCCGGTGCTGCTGACGGCGGGCAAGCGGTTGGTGATTACTCCTGAGACGGTTGCGGGGACGGTGGAACGCGTGAGCACGGTGTTCACGACGCTGGCGGAGAATTTGAAGCCGGGCGATCAGATTTTGCTGTCGGATGGATTGATCGAGCTGCGGGTGGTGGAGATTGCCGGGGCGGACGTGGTGACAGAGATCGTCAACGGCGGGATGCTGGGCGAGAACAAGGGCATTAATCTGCCGGGCGTGGCGATCAAGGTGCCGTCGCTGACGGAGAAGGACGAGATCGACCTGGAGTTTTGTCTGAAGGCCGGTGCGGACACGGTGGCGGTGTCGTTTGTGCAGACGGCTGAGGATGTTTTGTATGTGAAGCGGCGGATCAAGGAGCTGGGATCGGACGCGTGGGTGATTGCGAAGCTGGAGAAGCCGCAGGCGGTGGACCATCTGGACAGCATCCTGGAAGCGGCTGATGGGATTATGGTGGCGCGCGGCGATTTGGGTGTAGAGGTTCCGCCGGAGCGAGTGCCGGCGATTCAGAAGCATATTATTCGGCGGGCGGCTGAGTATCGGAAGCCAGTGATTACGGCTACGCAGATGCTGGAGTCGATGATTGAGAATCCGCGGCCGACGCGGGCGGAGACGTCGGATGTGGCGAACGCGATCTACGACGGAAGCGATTCGGTGATGCTGTCGGCGGAGAGTGCGGCGGGGAGATATCCGGTGGAGGCCGTGGCGATGATGGCGAAGATCATCCTCGAGACAGAGAAGCATATGCATGAGCTAGGACAGAGGCTGGGGCCGCGGCATGTGAGCGAGGGGAAGCGAACGTATTTGACTGTTCCGGAGACGATCTGCGAGTGCATGGCGCACTCGGCGCAGGATCTGGATCTGGCGGCGATTGCGATCTTTACGGAGAGCGGGAATACGGCGCGGCTGCTGTCGAAGTACAGGCCGGATGCGCCGATTTTTGCGCTGAGTCCGTTTGAAGAAGTGGTGCATCGGGCGATGTTGCTGTGGGGCACGATGGCGATTCATTGCGAGCGATTTGTGGGGACGGACACGCTTGTGATGATGGCTGAGGAGATGCTGGAGCAGCGCGGATATCTGAAGCCGCAGCAGGTTGTGGGGATCGTGGCGGGAACGGCGACGAAGACGGGCGCGACGAATTTCATGAGGCTGCACCGGGCGGGGGATAGATAGAGGCGAGATTTGCGCAGGGTTGATGTGGGGCGGCTGACTACAATCGAGCCATGGGCAGGATACGCGTTCTTTCAGACCAGGTAGCGAACCAGATCGCGGCGGGCGAGGTGGTGGAGCGGCCTGCTTCGGTGGTGAAGGAGCTGCTGGAGAATTCGCTGGATGCGGGGGCTACGAGGATTCGGGTGGAGATTGAGGCGGGCGGGCGGAAGCTGATTCGCATCGTCGATAACGGCCATGGGATGGGGAGAGATGACGCGCTGCTGGCGTTTGAACGACATGCTACGTCGAAGCTAAGGTCGTCGGATGATTTGTTGAGCATTGCTACGTTGGGGTTTCGCGGGGAGGCGCTGCCTTCGATTGCCAGCGTGGCGCGGGTGAGTTTGGAGACGCGTGCGGCGGAGGATGAAGTAGGCACGGTGATGGAGATTGCGGGGGGCCATCTGCT
>Ga0302234_10000318_pt1 | contig 38623 bp, 27 predicted proteins | sample II_Palsa_N3_2_FD_193576 | JGI IMG/M metagenome (GOLD analysis project Ga0302234, IMG submission 193576) | Peat permafrost microbial communities from Stordalen Mire near Abisko, Sweden - II_Palsa_N3_2 | ecosystem: Environmental > Terrestrial > Soil > Palsa > Peat permafrost | place: Sweden... | reverse complement strand
TGGCATTGGACTTGCATATCATCGACAACGGACCAGGCATTCCAGAAGACATCCGCGACCGCATTTTTTATCCGCTCGTTTCGGGGCGCGACGATGGAAGCGGTCTGGGTCTCACGCTCGCGCAGACGTTCGTGCAGCAGCACGATGGTTTGATCGAAGTGGAAAGCCGTCCGGGCCACACCGAGTTTCAGATTCTGCTGCCGCTCGACTGCTAATACCACACGCACCTAAAGACTTCTGACCTACCATATGAAGCCGATCTGGATAGTAGACGACGATCAATCGATACGCTGGGTGCTCGAAAAGGCACTCGCCCGTGAGAACTTCGCGACACGCAGCTTCGCGAATGTGCGCGACGCGGCAGTCGCGCTCGATCACGACAGCCCACAGGTGCTGGTATCCGACATCCGCATGCCTGGCGGTTCGGGCCTCGAATTGCTGCAGACGGTGCGCGACAAGGTGCCGGGCTTGCCCGTCATCATCATGACCGCGTTTTCGGATCTCGACAGCGCCGTTGCCGCTTTTCAAGGCGGCGCGTTCGAATACCTCGCCAAGCCATTCGACGTCGACAAGGCCGTCGAACTGATTCGCCGCGCCGTCGACGAAAGCATGCGCGGCGAGCAGACGTGGGACGAGCGCGTCGCCGATGCACCGGAAATGCTCGGCCAGGCACCGGCGATGCAGGACATGTTTCGCGCCATCGGCCGCCTGTCCCATTCTGCGGCAACCGTGCTCATTACCGGCGAATCAGGCACCGGTAAGGAACTGGTGGCGCGCGCCTTGCACCGACATAGCCCACGCGCGAACGGTCCGTTCATCGCGCTGAACACGGCCGCGATTCCGAAGGATCTACTGGAGTCCGAACTATTCGGCCACGAACGCGGTGCCTTCACCGGCGCGCAGGCGATGCGTCAAGGGCGCTTCGAGCAGGCCGAGAATGGCACGCTGTTTCTCGACGAAATCGGCGACATGCCGTTCGATCTGCAAACGCGGTTGCTGCGCGTGCTGTCCGACGGGCAGTTTTATCGGGTCGGTGGTCACAATCCGCTGCGCGCCAATGTGCGGGTGATTGCCGCTACGCACCAGAATCTCGAATCGCGTGTGCGTCAGGGCCTGTTCCGCGAGGACTTGTATCACCGCCTCAATGTGATCCGGCTGCGCTTGCCGGCGTTGCGCGAACGCAGTGAAGACATTCCTTTGCTGACGCGCCATTTTCTGCAGAAGAGCGCGCGTGATCTGGGCGTCGAGCCGAAGCGCGTGTCCGAGGAAGCGCTGGCGTATCTGGCGTCGCTGCCGTTTCAAGGCAACGTGCGGCAGCTCGAGAATCTCGCCAACTGGCTGACCGTGATGGCGCCGGCGCAGACCATCGAGATCAAGGATCTGCCGCCCGATCTGGTGCCGGCGCAGGCAGGCTCGGTTGAAATCACACCAGGCGGCGTGTTGGCGGGGGATGTGGGCAGCGGCGTAGCAGGGCAGTCGGGCCCGAACGGCGTTGCAGTGTCGTCGCATCTGCCCGTGATACCGGGCACGACGGTAGCCGCGACCGTCAGTGCGTGGGAGAGCGGACTGCGCACTGAAGTCGCACGGATGTTGCGCGAGAACGCACCCGACGTGATGGACGAACTCGCCCGGCGCTTCGAGGCCGCGGTGATTCGCGAGGCGCTCGATTTCACCCGCGGCCGCAAGGTCGAAGCTGCGGAACGGCTGGGCATTGGCCGCAATACGATCACGCGCAAGATTCAGGAGCTCAATCTCGAGCCCTGATGTGTGAATGAGCGAAGGGGCGGTGCTCGTCATCGCCCCTTTGCGAGCGCTAGGCAGATCACAAGGCATAATCGTCGTTGTTCAGTTACGACGGCCTACCATGCCTGCTTCCGCTTCAACTTCGAGTTCGTCTTCCGGGCCGCTCTGGCCGCAATCTCCCGATCCTTATCTGTCGCTCGAGTTGCTCGACGACCCGGCCGCCATGGCCTGGGTCGAACAGCAGAATGCTCGCACGCGCGCTGCATGGTGCAGCGGTGCGCGCTTCGACACCCTCACACGAAGCCTCGCCGAGGCCTATCTGCCGCGTGAGCGGCCCGTGATTCCCGATCGCTGGCAAGACTGGGCCTATGACCTGTGGCAGGACGAGCGCAATCCCAAAGGCATCTGGCGCCGCACGTCATGGGCAAGCTGGCGCAACGGCACGGCGGTCTGGCAGAACCTGCTCGACTTCGATGCGCTCGGGCAAGCAGAGGGTACGCCGTGGGTCTGCGTCGAACTCGACATCCTCTATCCCGATGGCGATCGCGCGCTCGTGACGCTGTCGCCCGGAGGCTCGGACGCGGTGGTGGTGAGGGAGTTCGACATCGAGGCGCAACGTTTCGTGACCGATGGTTTTAGCGTTCCCAAGGCGGGCAAGCATGCGGTGTCATGGATCGATCGCGATACGGTCTACGTCGGCTGGGACAAAGGCGGCAAGACGCTGACGCGCTCGGGTTATCCGCGCGAAGTGCGGCGCTGGACGCGCGGCACGGCGCTCGCCGATGCCCTGGTCGTGTTCCGCGGCGATTTCGACGACATCAGCGTCGATGCGAACTACGATCCGATCGATCTGCGCCATACCGTCGTGCGCAGCGTCGATTTTTTCGACTCTGAAACGTACTACCTCGACGCCGCCGGCGCGTGGCAGCGCTATGACGTGCCCGAACATATCGCGGTGAGCGGCTGGGAAGGGTGGTTGATGCTCGAGCCGCGTCTCGACTGGTCGTGCGCGGACGCCCTCTATCCGGGCGGCGCGCTGCTGGCAATCCGCGAGCCCGCGTTTCTGGCCGGCGAGCGCCAGTTCGTGCCGCTCTTCATTCCGAACGCGCAGACCTCGGCATGCGATTGGACCCACACGCGCCGTCATCTGATCGTCTCGTATCTGGATGATGTGCAGAGCAAGACAGTGCTTTGGCAACCGCAGCAGTCTGAGCGTGGCGAATGGCAGTGGTCGTCGCGCAACTTTCCGGGTCGCGCGAGCTCGCAGGTCGACGTCTCGCCAATCGAGCCGACGCTCAACGACGAGGTGTTTGTCGACGTCGACGATTACCTGCTGCCGCCCGAGTACTGGCTCGCCGATCTGGGGCAGGACAATCTGGCCGAATGGGAATTGCTCGATCGCTGGCCGACCCAGTTTGACGCGGCGCCTTACGCGGTGAAGCGGGGCCATGCGCGCTCCGCTGACGGCACGCGCGTGCCGTACACGGTGATCGGTCCGCGTTCGTTGCTTGAATCCGAGCAGCAAACCGGGCAGGAAGGCGGCGCACGCCCATGTCTGCTGACCGGCTACGGCGGTTTCGCGATTCCACTCACGCCGAGCTATCTGACCGGCCCCGGGATCGGCTGGCTCGCGCAGGGCGGCGTGTTTGTGGTCGCGCATATCCGCGGCGGCGGCGAATTCGGCACCGAGTGGCATCTCGCGGCACAAGGTGAACACCGGCAGCGTTCCTTCGACGATTTCATCGCGGTGGCGCAGGCGCTCATCGACGACGGTGTGACCACGGCCGCGCAACTGGGCATCAAGGGCGGCAGCAACGGTGGCCTGCTGGTGGCCGCGTGCATGGTGCAGCGCCCCGATCTGTTCGGTGCGGTGGTGTGCGAGGTCCCGCTACTGGATATGAGCCGCTACCACCTGCTACACGCCGGCGCGTCGTGGATCGACGAGTACGGCGACCCAGACGAGCCGGATGAGGCGCGCGTGCTCGCGGCTTACTCGCCGTACCATCAGGTGCGCGCCGGCGTGGCGTATCCGCCGGTGCTGTTCACGACCTCGACGAGCGACGATCGCGTCCATCCCGGACACGCGCGCAAGATGGTGGCGCGCATGCAGGCGCTAGGCGCTGAGCGCGTCTGGTATCGGGAGAATACCGACGGCGGCCATGGCGGCGGCTCCGATGAGCTGGAGCAGGCCGTTCATGACGCGATGGAGTATGAGTTCCTGTGGAACTGTCTCAGCGGCTCGGTGCCTGGCTAATCTGCGCGACCACCGGTGCGTGGTCCGACGGCTGTTCCCACTTACGCGGCACCTTGTCGACTTCGCAGGACGTGCAGGCCTTGGCAAGCGGCTCGGACAACAGGATGTGGTCGATGCGCAGGCCCGCATTGCGGCGAAACGCCATCATCCGGTAGTCCCACCACGAGAACACTTTCTCCGGGTGATCGAACATGCGGAACGCGTCGGTAAGCCCCAGTCCGATCAGGCGGATGAATTCCGCGCGCTCTTCGGGTGAAACCAGGTTCTGTCCTTCCCATGCTTTCGGATCGTGGACATCGCGATCTTCCGGTGCGATGTTGTAATCGCCTACCAGCGCGAGCTTGGGATACTGCTTGAGTTCGCTCACCAGCCAATCGTGCAGCGCTTCAAGCCAGCGCAGCTTGTAGGCGAACTTGTCGGTGCCGGGCGCCTGGCCGTTGGGAAAGTAGGCGGAGATCACCCGCACGCCCTCGATCGTCGCGGCAATCACACGTTGCTGCGGATCCTCGAAGCCGGGGATATTGCGCACGATGGTGCTTTCGTCGACGCTCAAGCCGTCGCGCACCAGAATGCCCACACCGTTGTAGGTCTTCTGGCCGGCGAACCAGCTCCGGTAGCCCTTCGCCTCGAGCTCGGCGCGCGGGAATTTGTCATCGGTCAGCTTGAGTTCCTGCAGGCCGAGGACATCGGTCTGACTCGTTTCAAGCCAGTCGATCACGTGCTGCTGGCGGACTTTGAGTGAATTGACGTTCCAGGTGGCGATTTTCATCGGCATTTCTCTTTTGGTGTCGGGTGCTGGGCGAGTTCCTGCGCTGCAGGCGGTCCATGCGGAGCACGCCTACGCGGGATGTTGCCCGAATACTACCGCGATCCGGTCGTACCCCTAGGTCCTGCGGCAGGCTAGTGTGTGCTGCACTGCGACGCCGGGTGGTGACGCAGCAGGAAAGGGAAGCAGGAAATCGCAGCCGTCCGCCATCCACTGCCCACCGCAAAATAAATCGCCGACGCCCTCATTGCACGGCGTATAGTGGGTTCAATACTCACGTATCGGGGAATTGCTATGGCTGAACTCTATCCGGCTATCTATAAGGACTTCGAAGTGCATCCGCTGGTGTTCTCGCGGGAGTTCGACAAGTTCGACGGCCACAAGCGGCACGCCGAGGGTTATGACGTCGCTGTGCGCGTCTGCCGCCCCGGCGCGATAAGTGGCTCGAAGGCAAGCCGTGTGTTTCGACTCGTGCGGCCCGCCACGTTCTCCGATTTTGGCATCGCCAAGCGTAGTGCAAGCCAGTACGGCGCAGACATCATCGACGGCAAGGTGGAAGGCGCGTCGGTTGCCGATCTGTGAGGTCAAAAAAATAATCCGCATGATTGTTTGACGATCTGCCGACATCTCTATACAATCCGTTTTCTCTGACGCGGGGTGGAGCAGTCTGGCAGCTCGTCGGGCTCATAACCCGAAGGTCATAGGTTCAAATCCTATCCCCGCAACCAAGCATATGGAAAGCCCGCTGGCAGTCGCCACGCGGGCTTTTTCATTTGCTACGACGCACTCTAAAATCATTACGTTATCCTGAAGGATTGGCTTCGAATGTGCCCAATGTCCCAGCCTTCGTGGCGGCAGTGCGCATGGATGGCGACGGTGGCGACGATGACCCCAACAGCATTCGCTTCTGAAAGGAAGCGAAGGTAGTATTCGGCGCTTGAGAGTGGCGCGTCCAGCAACGGTACACGACCCGCGACGCAACTCCGGTTTCGAGGACGTTGAAATGGACACATACATCCTGTTGGGCGGCGGTTTCGGCATCGCGCTGGCTATCGCAATCTGGGGCCTCTGGAAGCTCAGATAGCGCCCGCGCAAACCAGCGAGTGAGCGAGAAAATTTCACCGCTGCGACATATTTTCATCGCGTTGTATCAAGAACCTGCTACAAGCTAATTGTTCCGCTGGTGCGAGGGCCGTATTTCCGTCAGGCGCCCATACGGTCAGGCATGCCGTTATTTTCATTTTACTTACGACACCCTATGTCCTCATCTGTCACCAGCCCCTCGACCCAGACAGTCAACGCCGCGCCCAGTCTCGTGTTGGGCGCCATCGGCGTGGTGTTCGGCGACATCGGCACCAGCCCGCTCTACACGTTGCGCGAATGTCTGAAGGCCTCGGGCGGCATCAGCCAGCCTAATGTGTTCGGTATCGTGTCGCTGATTCTCTGGTCGATCATCGTGGTGGTCACGCTTAAGTATGTGAGCTTCGTGATGCGCGCGGACAATGACGGTGAAGGCGGCATTCTCGCGCTCACCGCACTGGCGTCGCGCGTGGCGCCAGCGCGCCTCTCGCAGGTGCTGCTCACGCTGGGCGTGTTCGGCGCCGCGATGTTCTACGGTGATTCGATGATTACGCCGGCGATCTCGGTTATCTCGGCGGTGGAAGGCGTGACGCTGGTCGACCCGAAACTGACGGCATGGATCGTGCCCATTTCGCTGGTGATTCTCACGGGTCTGTTCAAGCTGCAGAAGCGGGGCACGGGGACGGTCGGCAAGGTCTTCGGGCCGGTGATGATCGTCTGGTTCATCACGCTGGCGGCGCTGGGGCTGCTGCATATTGTGTCCGGCCCGGCCATCATCGAGGCGGTCTCGCCGCTCTATGCGGTTCGTTTCGTGGCGCACGCACCGGGCACGGCCTTCGTGGTGCTGGGTTCGGTGTTTCTCGCGCTGACCGGGGGCGAAGCGCTTTACGCGGACATGGGGCACTTTGGCAAGAAGCCGATTCGGCTCGCCTGGCTGCTGCTGGTGTTGCCGAGTCTGGTGCTGAACTACTTCGGCCAGGGCGCGCTGGTGCTGGCGAGGCCCGCGGCGGTTGAGCAGCCGTTCTTCGAGTCGGCGCCCGGTTGGGCGCTGGTGCCGCTGGTTCTGCTGGCCACGGCAGCCACCATCATCGCCTCGCAGGCGGTGATTTCCGGCGCGTTCTCGATGACCAAGCAGGCGGTTCAGCTCGGCTTTCTGCCGCGCATTCCGGTCGTCCATACGTCGACGCATGAGGTGGGGCAGGTCTACGTGCCGTTCATCAATGTGTCGCTGTACGCGGCGGTCGTGTTTCTGGTGGTGTTCTTCAAGTCCTCCGATAATCTGGCTGCGGCCTACGGTATTGCCGTCGCCTCGACGATGCTGTTGACCACGATGCTGATGTATTTCATCACGCATTCGCTGTGGAAGTGGAAAGCGCTCTCGACCTTCGTCGTCATCGGTCCGCTGGTGCTGGTCGACCTGGTGTTCGTCTCGAGCAATGTGAGCAAGGTCTTCGAAGGCGGCTGGTTTCCGTTGCTGGCAGGCGGCGTGCTGTTCACGGTGATGACCACCTGGCATCGGGGCCGCGAGGTCGTGGTCGAGCGCATGAAGACGGACAACATTCCGCTTGCGGGACTGATCAAGTCGCTGTGCGGCGGCTCGCATCCGCCGCCGCGTGTCGATGGTACGGCGGTGTTTCCGGGCGGTGTGGCCGGCATGACACCGTCCGCGTTCATGCACAACCTCAAGCACAATCGCGTGATGCACAGCATCAACATCTTCATGGCCGGCATGACCGACAACGTTCCGCACGTGCACGACGACCAGAAAGTCACCGTGGAAGACATGGGCTATGGCTGCTATTCGGTCACCGTGCGCAACGGCTTCATGGAGCTTCCCAATGTGCCGGGCATCCTGTTGCTGGTCGCGAAGAAGATTCCTGACTGGCAATACGAACCGCAGGATACGTCCTTCTTCCTCGCGCGCGACACGGTGCTTGCCACGGGGGAGAGCAAGGCTATGGCGCTGTGGCGCGAGAAGCTGTTCGCATTTCTTGGCCGGAATGCGGCGCAGGCGGCCGAATACTATAGTTTGCCGGCGAACCGCGTCGTCGAACTGGGCGGCCAGATCAATCTGTAGGCTGCAGCCTCGCGGCGGGGGGGTCACCCAGCCGCTTTCATTGTCATCGTAGGCGAGAGGTATGCCGCCAAAAGCATCGCGTAACCGAGACCGATAGAGTGGGCGCCGTTTGCGCGAATCAAGTTGACTTTTGGTTCTCAAAATGTCTAGAATTCCGCGTCGTCACAAATGGGGCTAATGCCTTGGACAGTAGCAGTAGTCGATCTCCGATCAGATTCGCCGCCTGACTAGCAGGACGCCCGCGCTGTATTCTTTACGCCGCCGTCTTGCCAGCAGGCAGACGGTGCGCGCCGTAGTAGTCAATCTCTCCGTGCACCTTTATCAGCGCCACATAAACGCAGCGATGCCGCGCGTTCACGTGGCTTCGTGTCGCGAGCCTCACTCGTGGCTGCGCTTGCGCGCGCGCTGGAATGTCCCGGCGTACGCTGAGCGTGTAGACAAACCCACGCGGTGCGCATTGGATGCGCGCGCGGTCGACGCCGATAAGGAGTGTCCCATGGACCCTGACAGTTACCCCACATCCTGTCCTTTATGCCGCTGCACCTTCCCTTTGTCTGAAGGAAGCGAGTAGATCGTCGCCGTCGCGCGCATGCCGCGCTGCCACTCCGGGTCTGCTGGCTTCCAGTGAATCGCGTTAAGCCAACGCTCGGAGAAACACCATGAATTTCGGCCTCCTTCTGTCGCAACTGCCGCACGTCCGGGAATCACGCGTCCATTACGACGCCATGCTGTCGCTGCAAGCCCGCGAACCCCATAAGCTGATCGCACTCTGGCACAGCTTCAAGTCGCTCATTTCCTGAATTCTCCCGATCTTGTGTCATCCGCAGGCGCCGTCATCGGTGACGATGAAACGCGCGAGCGGGTGACGCAGGCGTGTGTGCTGCTCTTTTGTTCGCCTATGTTTCGCCATGAGTGATTTCAGCTTTTCGTCGCGAGTGTTTGACCCCGCTGCCGCGCATTGGGTACGCGTCGCTCCGTATGCTTCAAAAACCCGTGACCGGGGAGACGCCTGATGAATTTCAGTTTCAATCTAAACCGCACCGCCAATGCTTCCGCGTGGCGTCTGCTGCCCAACGGCTGGGACTTTGTGGCGTTCCCGCTGATCATCGGCGTGATCGCTTCGGTGGCGATCGGTTTTCACCAGACGCTCGCGCCGATGTCGACATTGAAGACCCAGGCCATCTCGCTCGATCCGGCAAGCCTGCCTGAATACGCACTGCGTACGACGTTGCGCATGCTAGCGGCGATGGTGGCCTCGCTGACGTTCACGCTGATCTACGGGACGCTCGCGGCAAAGAGCCGCCGCGCGGGCCTCGTGCTGGTGCCGATTCTCGACATCCTGCAGTCGGTGCCGGTGCTGGGCTACATTTCGTTCACGGTGACGTTCTTCCTCGCGCTGTTTCCGGGGCGCGTGCTGGGCGCGGAGCTCGCGGCAATCTTCGCGATCTTCACCAGCCAGGCGTGGAACATGACCTTTAGCTTCTACCAGTCGCTGCGCACGGTGCCGCGCGATCTGGATGAAGTCTCGCGCGGCTTCCATCTGACCGGCTGGCAGCGTTTCTGGAAGCTCGAAGTGCCGTTCTCGATGCCGGGTCTCATCTGGAACATGATGATGTCGATGTCGGGCGGCTGGTTCTTCGTGGTGGCCTCGGAGGCAATCACGGTCGGCAACAACACGATTACGCTACCGGGCATTGGCGCGTATCTGGCGCAGGCGATCTCCGACAAGAACCTGCACGCGATCGGCTGGGTCATCCTGACCATGACGATTGTGATCATCGCGTATGACCAGCTTCTGTTCCGGCCGCTCGTTGCCTGGGCCGACAAGTTCCGCATGGAAACGACCAGCTCCGGCAACGCGCCGGAGTCGTGGCTGCTCGACCTCGTGCGTCGCACGCGGCTGATTCACCGCGGCCTCGTGCCAATGGGTAAGCTGTTCGCCAACGCGGCGCGCGTGCCGATGCGCCTGCCGGGCCTGGGCCGCATCAGTTTTAGCTTACCGCGCCGTCCAAAGCCGTCGCTGGCCGGCGACATGATCTGGGGAATCCTCGTGATTCTCCTCACGCTCTACGTGGTCTATCGCGTCGTGACCTATGTCCGCACCGGTGTCGACCTTGCCGAGGTGGGGCATGTGCTGGTGCTCGGCCTGATCACGCTGCTGCGCGTCGCGCTGCTGATTGCGATCTCGTCGGTGATCTGGGTGCCGATTGGCGTGCTGATTGGCTTACGTCCGGCGCTCGCCGAGAAGATCCAGCCGCTCGCGCAGTTCCTCGCCGCGTTCCCGGCGAACTTGCTGTTCCCGGTGTTCGTGATCGTCATCGTGCGCTTTCAACTGAACCCGGACATCTGGCTGTCGCCGCTGATCGTGCTCGGTACACAGTGGTACATCCTCTTCAACGTGATCGCGGGTGCCAGTGCCTATCCGAACGACTATCGCGAGGTCGCCACCAACTTCCGCATTCGCGGCTGGCAATGGTGGCGCAAGGTGATGCTGCCGGGCATTTTCCCGTACTACGTCACCGGGGCGATCACCGCGTCGGGTGGAGCGTGGAATGCGAGCATCGTCGCGGAGTACGTGCAGTGGGGCGATACCAAAGTTGTCGCCCACGGTCTTGGCGCCTATATCGCGCAGACCACCGCCGCGGGTGACTTCCCGAAGATCATTCTTGGCATTGCGGTGATGTCCTTGTTCGTCACCTTGTTTAACCGCACGCTGTGGCGTCCGATGTACGCCTACGCCGAATCCAAGCTTCGGCTCGATTGAGAGTAAAACACGATGCTAAATCCTAAAGTGGTATCTGCAGACCTGTTCCAGGCGCCGTCCACGACTCCGCGCCTCGGGGAAGAAGTGCTGCGCGTGAAGGACGTGAGCCGTGGCTTCGCCAAGAACCAGGACGAGCTGCTGGTTCTGGACGACGTGAACCTGTCGCTGCGCGAAGGCGAGATTGTCGGCATGCTGGGCCGTTCAGGCTCGGGTAAGTCGACGCTGCTGCGTATCATCGCCGGCCTGATCGAGCCGACCGGGGGCGAGGTCTCGTACCTCGGCAAGCCGCTCGACGGTCCTGCCAAGGGCGTGGCGATGGTGTTCCAGACCTTCGCGCTGTTCCCCTGGCTGACGGTTCTGCAGAATGTGGAGGCGGGTCTCGAAGCCCAGGGCGTAGGCGCCCGTGAGCGCCGCGAACGTGCTCTGGCGGCCATCGATCTGATCGGTCTGGACGGCTTCGAAAACGCCTATCCGCGCGAGTTGTCGGGCGGCATGCGGCAGCGTGTGGGCTTTGCCCGTGCGCTGGTGGTCGACCCGACGCTGCTGCTGATGGACGAGCCGTTCTCCGCACTCGACGTGCTGACGGCCGAAACGCTGCGTACCGACCTGCTGGATCTGTGGACGCAGGGCCGCATGCCGATCAAGTCGGTGCTGATCGTCACGCACAACATCGAAGAAGCGGTGTTCATGTGCGACCGGATTCTGGTGCTCTCGTCGAATCCGGGCCGTGTGATTGCCGAGATCAAGGTGCCGTTCAAGCATCCGCGCAACCGTCTCGACCCGGCGTTTCGCCGCCTCGTGGACGAGATTTACGCGAAGATGACCGCGCGTCAGACCGACGAAGCGACGAAGAAGGGGCTGGAGCTGGGAAGCTGGTTGCCGCATGTCTCGACCAACCTGATGGCCGGTCTGATCGAAACGCTGGCCGCCGCGCCGTACCACGGGCGCGCGGACATGCCGGAAATTGCCCGTTCGCTGCATCTCGAGGTGGACGACCTGTTTCCGGTGGCCGAAGTGCTGCAGCATCTGGGTTTTGCGGAAGTGCGCGAAGGCGACATTCTGCTGACGCCGCCGGCGCGTGTGTTCGCCGAACTGGGTACGCAGGAACGCAAATTGATGTTTGCGGAGCATCTGCTGCGCCATGTGCCGCTTGCCAGCCGGATCAAGAAGGTCCTCAACGAGCGTCCGGGGCATCGTGCGCCGCGCGTGCGTTTCGAACAGGAGCTGGAAGATTTCCTGTCGGATAGCGCTGCGGAAGAGACACTCGACGCGGTGATCAACTGGGGCCGTTACGGCGAGATCTTCTCGTATAACGACCAGACCGAACTCTTCAGTCTGGAAGACGTGGAGTCCTAACGTATCCTGAGCGAGCCCGGGCCGTTACGGCGCAGCGGCATGAGCCTGCCGCTGCGTCTCACTGATCCGTCTCGATCGCCCAGTCAACCGCAGCCTGCGCATGCAGCGCTGTGGTATCGAACACCGGCAACGCGACATGCTCCGGTTTGATCAGGAGCGTGATCTCCGTGCAGCCGAGAATCACCGCCTGCGCCCCGCGCGCTGCGAGATCCTCGATCACCCGCTGATAGACCTGACGCGAGTCGTCGCGCACCACGCCATGGCACAACTCGTCGTAAATGATGCGATGCACGTCGGCGCGATCGGCTTCGTTCGGGGTCAGCGTCTCGAGTGCGTAGCGCTCTTGCAGCCGTCCCGTGTAAAACGTCTGCTCCATGGTGTAGCGTGTGCCGAGCAACCCGACCCGATCGATGCCTGCGGCGCGCAGCGCGCTGCCGGTTGGATCGGCGATGTGCAGGAAGGGAATGGCGATGGCCTGCTCGATGGAGGCGCACACCTTGTGCATCGTATTGGTAGCGAGGATCACGAGATCCGCGCCGCCGCGTTCGAGCTGGCGTGCGGCGCCGGCCATCTGCGCGCCGAGCGCGTCCCAGTCGCCCGCGCGTTGATGGGCTTCGACGGTGGCGAAATCGACCGTCAGCAGCAGGCTGCTTGCGTTGTGATGGCCCCCTAGACTCGCCTTCGCGTGGCGGTTGATGAGCCGGTAATACTCCGCGGACGATTCCCAACTCATGCCGCCGATGATGCCGATCGTTTTCATCTCGCTCCCCTGCCGGTGCGTATCGCTGAGCGCTGAGTATAGGCCGGGCGGGGCGGTGGACAGCAGTACGGATGGGCAGGATTGCGCCGGTACGGCCCGGGTGAAGACCGTGGGCTCGTCTCTAAGTCTTTGGCAGGGTGGATTTTCCACGCCGCCCCCGCGGCTTCGGCTCGACGCCCACACGCGGGTCTCGCGCGAGCACAAGCGCCGTCAACTGTTCAACGGTGGGTTCGAACGCCGGATCGTCTTGCGGGATATAAAGCCATTTTCCGAGCACCGGATGCGGCCGCAACGCGGGCATTTCGTCAATGAGCGCGGCGTGGCGCTCCTGCGATGTGCACACCAGCAAACCATTCCATGGCGGATCGCGATCGGAGGCAACCAGACATAACAGGCCGTCGAGATAGGCGGCATCAGAGCCGAACATCCGTTTGCTAAGGAAGGTGGGTTCGCGCTCGAAAGCGTCGAAGATCCAGGCGAGCGAATTGCGAATGGAAGACGGCATAGGCGTGGCGGTCCGTGAGCGTCTTGGTAATACTACTGTATTTTTGTACAGTGGCGCAGCGTGAATCCGCTTGATGCCGTCGTCACGCGTGCCATCCCTGTCTCCCCAAACGCTTTCTGACGTCGATAGAATCGATGGCAGTCAAAGGAGCGAGACATGGACCTGATCATCCGCCGTGCCAGCCTGCCGGGTAGCGTTGCCCAACATAAGGAGCCAGTCGATATAGGCATCGAAGCGGGGCGCATCGTGGCAGTCGTTCCGCATCTCGCGGCGAGCGCCCAGGAAGAAATCGACGCCGCCGGTTCGCTTGTCACACCGCCCTTCGTGGACCCGCACTTCCACATGGACGCGACGCTGTCCTATGGTCTGCCGCGGGTCAATGCGTCCGGCACGCTACTGGAAGGGATTGCGCTGTGGGGCGAACTGAAGCCGGAGCTGACTCAGGAAGCCTTGATCGGGCGTGCGCAGCAGTACTGCGACTGGGCTGTCGCGCGCGGCCTGCTGGCGATTCGCAGCCACGTCGACGTGTGCGACCCACGCTTGCTGGCCGTGGAAGCGCTGCTCGAAGTGAAGCGGCGCGTGGCGCCTTACCTCGACCTGCAGCTGGTGGCGTTCCCGCAAGACGGCGTGTTGCGCAGCCCCGGCGCCTTCGACAACCTGAAGCGCGCGATCGCGCTCGGCGTCGATGTGGTCGGTGGCATTCCGCATTTCGAACGGACCATGGCCGATGGCGGGGAGTCGGTGCGCATCCTGTGCGAGTACGCGGCGGAGCAGGGCTTGCGCGTCGACATGCATTGCGACGAATCGGACGATCCGCTCTCGCGCCACATCGAAACGCTGGCGGCGCAGACGCACCGGCTGGGTCTGCATGGCCGGGTCACCGGCTCGCATCTGACCTCAATGCATTCGATGGACAACTACTACGTCACCAAGCTGTTGCCGCTGATGCGCGAGTCGGGCGTGGCGGCGATTGCGAATCCGCTGATCAACATTACGCTGCAGGGTCGCAGCGACACCTATCCGAAGCGGCGCGGCATGACGCGCGTGCCGGAGATGATGGCCGCGGGTATCAACGTCGCGTTCGGCCACGACTGCGTGATGGACCCGTGGTACAGCCTCGGCTCGGGCGACATGCTCGAAGTGGCGCACATGGGGCTGCACGTCGCGCAGATGACCGGCATCGATGCGATGCATGCGTGCTTCGACGCGGTGACGGTGAATGCGGCGCGCATTCTCGGGCTGGAGGGTTACGGCATCGCGCCGGGATGCGAGGCGAATCTCGTGCTGCTCGATGCGCGAGATGCGGTTGAAGCGATCCGTCTGCGCGCCGCGCGCCTGGCGGTGATCCGGCGGGGCAAGGTGGTGGCGCGCTCGCCTGCAGCGCGCGCGACGCTTTCGCTCGAGGGACGGCCGTCGCAGATCGACTTCAAACTCCAGCGCGGTTAGCTGAGGCCATAGCAGCGAACGGAGCTATAGAAAAACCGGTGCTTGCGTAAGCAAGACACCGGTTTTTTTACCCTGCGGCGAGGAAGCACCCAGCCTAGTGCGTCGTAGCCGGCGTCATGCCGTTATGACGCAGCAGCGCGTCGATATTCGGCTCACGGCCGCGGAACGCCTTGAACGATTCCATTGCCGGCCGGCTGCCGCCCACCTCAAGAATCTCCTTGCGATACCGCGTGCCGGTGGCCGAATCGAGCACGCTGCCGCTCGCCGCCTCGGCCGCTTCTTCGAACGCCGCATAGGCGTCGGCGGACAGCACTTCGGCCCACTTGTAGCTGTAGTAGCCTGCCGCATAACCTCCCGAGAAGATATGACTGAAGGTATTCGGCCAGCGCGAGAAGGCCGCTTGCGGCACCACATGGAATCGCTCATTGATCTCGCGGGCGAGGTCATCGGCGTTCTTCGGGCCGCTCGCGTCGAAGTCGGTGTGCAGCTTCATGTCGAACATCGAGAACACGATCTGCCGCAGCGTGCCGAGGCCGCTCTGGAAGTTTTTCGCGGCCAGCATCTTGTCGAACAGGTCGCGCGGCAGCGGCTTGGCGGTTTCGACATGCGAGCTCATATCGCTCAGCACGTCCCACTCCCAGCAGAAGTTCTCCATGAACTGCGACGGCAATTCCACCGCATCCCATTCGACGCCGTTGATGCCCGATACGGCCAGTTCATCGACGCGCGTGAGCATGTGATGCAGGCCATGGCCGAACTCGTGGAATAGCGTGATCACTTCATCGTGCGTGAAGCAGGCCGGCTTGCCGCCCACCGGCGCCGAGAAATTGCAGGTCAGATAGGCAACCGGCGTTTGCACGCCGCCGTTCGCATGCCTGTGACGGGCCCGTGCATCGTCCATCCACGCACCGCCGCGCTTGCCTTCGCGTGCATACAGGTCGACGTAGAACTGCGCCACGAGACCGCTGTCCTGATTCTCGATGCGGAAAAAGCGCACGTCCGGATGCCACACGGCGGCTTCATCGCGACGGATCTTCACGTCGAACAGCGTTTCCGTGACCTTGAACAGGCCCTTAAACACCACGTCTTCCGGGAAGTATTGCTTGACCTCGTTTTCCGAGAACGAATAGCGCTTCTGACGCAGACGTTCCGCGGCGAACGTCATGTCCCACGGTTGCAGTTCGGGCATGCCGAGTTCGTTCGCGGCGAATTCGCGCAGTTCCTTCCAGTCCTGTTCGGCGTGCGGACGGGCGCGGGTGGCCAGGTCTTCGAGGAAGGCCATCACTTGTGCGGGCGACTCAGCCATCTTCGGCGCGAGCGAGACTTCAGCGAAGTTCTGATAGCCGAGCATGTGCGCCTCTTCGGCACGCAGCTTCAACTGCTCGGCGACGTTGGCGGTGTTGTCCCACTCGGCCTTGCCGCCGCCGTATGTGCCGCCGAGTTCCGAAGCACGCGTGACGTACGCGCGGTACATCGTCTCGCGCATGGCACGGTTTTCCGAGTACTGCATGACCGGGAAGTACGACGGGAAATGCAGCGTGAATTTCCAGCCGGTCTTGCCGTCGCGCTCCGCGGCTTCCTGGGCGGCTTCGATCACGTCTTCCGGCAGGCCTGCCAGATCTGCCTTGTCTTCGACGAGGTAGGTGTAGGCGTTGGTCGCGTCCAGCACGTGGTCGGAAAACGCCTTCGAGAGGTTCGCCTGACGTTCCTGCAATTCGGCGAAGTGCGGCTTCTGATCTTCCGGCAATTCCGCGCCCGACAGGCGGAAATCGCGCAGGGCGTTGCTGAGGATTTTCTTGCGTTCGCCCGTGAGCGAGCCGAAGTCGCTGCTGGCGGCGAGTGCCTTGTATTTTTCGTAGAGCGCGAGGTTTTGCCCAACGCTCGACCAGAATTCGGTCACGCGCGTCAGATTCTCGCCGTAAGCGGCGCGCAGTTCCGGCGTGTCCGCTACCGCATTGAGGTGACCGATGACGCCCCATGCACGCGAAAGCGGCTCCGTGACGCGCTCGACGGGGTCGACCACGTCGGCCCAGGAAGCAGGGGTGCTCGGTTCCGCGGCGCGCTCGACCGCGGCCGTTGCATTGGCGAGCAGCACGTCGAGAGCAGGGGTCACGTGTTCAGGGCGGATGTCGCCAAAGCGCGGCAGATCGGAGAAATCGAGGAGCGGATTGTCGTGTGTCGAATGAGTAGTGGACATGAGGCGGCTTCCTGTCTGACGCGGGTGAATAGGCGTGAATCGGCGGACGTGGCTCGCGGCGGCGCCCGATACCGACATTATTGGGGCGCCGGGCCGCGATTCCAATCGGGCTACGGCACAAATTATCAGAAGTTCGTCCGGCGCGTATCCGCGTTGATATTTGTGCCAGACCGGCGGCAATGCCGGAGGTTGCTGCCGCGGGCCTCTGGCTGGTGCGCAGGACACTGCGCCGGCGCGTTGCGCCGCGCGGGCTTGGCGCACGGTCTACAGGTCTGTGCGAAAGCGAACGGTCCGGTTTGTTGCCTTGCGGCATCGTGAGACCTTGTGACACAGGAGGTGCCTCGATGAATCCGCTTTCGCACGCGTTATCGCGCAACGAGAATAACTTCGGGCTGGTGCGTCTCCTTGCGGCGATCGCCGTGGTATACGGCTATTCGAACCTGCTTCAACTGCCGGACGGCAGCACCGACTGGGTCCGGAACGCGCTCGGTTTCGATGGTTTGGGCGCACTCGGGGTCTACGCGTTTTTCCTGCTGAGCGGCATGCTGGTGACTGCCAGTTTCGACCGGCAACGCTCGGCGCCGCGCTTCGTTGCCCTGCGCATTGCGCGCATCTGGCCGGCGGTGGCGGGCGGCTCGCTGGTGACGGTCTTCGTCATCGGGCCGCTCTTCACGACGCTGCCGTTGCGCGAATATTTCGCCTCCGGCGTGACGTGGGCCAACCTCGACAACTTCTCGACGATCGTGCTGAAGAGCGGTTGGGCGTTGCCTGGCGTGTTCGAACATAACCGCTGGGTGGACGACGTCTGCGCGCCGCTGTGGACGCTGCCGCTAGCCGTGCGTTGCTACCTGATCGTGTTGTTCACGGGTCTCGTGGGCTTGCTGTCGACCCGCTGGGGTGTCGTGCTTGCCGCCGCGCTCGGCTTGGCGGCATTCGTGCTGCGCCTGCATCTGGTGCCGCATCTGCAAATCGGGCTGCGCGACTTCTCCGAAAAGACGGGCGGCTATTCGTTCTGGCCCGAGCCGTTCTTTTTCATCGGCATGCTGCTGTACGGCTGGCGCGAGGAAATCGAGCTTCATGGTCTCCCGGCGCTGGGTCTTGTGATGGTGTTTCTGGTGTTCCGCGACACGGCCGCCGCGCAGCCGCTGTTCTATCTGACCTTCGTGTACGGCGTGCTGTGGGTCGGTACGACGCCGATGCTGCGCCGCTTCGTGCCGCGCAACGATTACTCGTACGGCATCTATCTGTACGGCTTCATGATGCAGCAATGCGTGGCAAGTCTGGCGCCGCATCTGAATCATCAGACAGCGGCGCTGGTTGCCGCGCCTTTCATCATGCTGTGCGCGGTGCTCTCGTGGCACTTTGTGGAGCGGCCAGTGCTGGTGTGGGGCCGACGGCGCCTTGCGCGCACGCCGGGCCCGGTTGGGGTGGCGATAGCCGATTCGACGGCGCGTTAAAGACCGGTGCGGTACCGTGCCGCGGTTGCTGCGCCGGATCGGGCCGCTTCTTTATGCGTTGCCGGCAGCGCGTTCGGCCGCTTCGATCGTATTGACGAGCAGCATCGTGATCGTCATCGGGCCGACGCCGCCCGGCACCGGCGTGATATAGCCGGCCACTTCCTTCACACCCGCGAAATCGACGTCGCCGCACAGCTTGCCGGCCTCGTCGCGATTCATGCCGACATCGATCACCGCTGCGCCGGGCTTCACCATCTCGGCGGTCAGGATGTTGCGCAGGCCCGTGGCGGCCACCACCACGTCCGCGTTACGCGTGTGCGCGGCCAGATCGCGGGTCTTGCTATGGCAAATCGTGACGGTTGCGCCGGCTTCGAGCAGCAGCAGCGCCATCGGCTTGCCGACGATGTTCGAGCGGCCGATCACCACCGCATTCGCTCCTTTCAGGTCGATGCCGTAGGCCTCGAACATCTTCATCACGCCGTACGGCGTGCAGGGGCGGAACAACGGCTTGCCGGTCATCAGCGCGCCGGCGTTGGCGACGTGGAAGCCGTCGACGTCCTTCTCCGGGGCGATCGCTTCGATCACCTTGTGGCTGTCGATATGCTTCGGCAACGGCAGTTGCACGAGGATGCCGTGGATCTTCGGATTGCGGTTCAGTTCGTCGATGCGCGCGAGCAGGTCGGCTTCCGACAGGGTGGCCGGGTAACGGTCATACGACGAGAACAGGCCGTTGTCTTCGCAGGCCTTGACCTTGTTGCGCACATACACTTCGCTGGCCGGATTGTCGCCCACCAGCACGACGGCGAGGCCCGGCTGGTGGCCACGGGCGGTGAGGGCGGCGGCGCGCGTGGCGACGTCGGCGCGCAAGGTCTTGGAGAGGGCGTTGCCGTCGATCAGTTTGGCTGTCATGGTCGGTCGAGGTTGGGCAGTTCGGAATGCGGGGCACGGCGGCGCACGTGATTGCACGTTCGGCACAGCCGGCGCGTTAGCGAGGTGCGCGTTTGCGACATGCGGGTTTGCGACGTGCGATGGCGCTTTTCGGCACGAACCGGTTGGATCGCGAAAAGCGCGCGGCGCGGAAAAGGCGTCGCTGCGAAGTACAGCATTATACCGTCGCGGGCTCGCTCGCCGGATGCACAGGGCAATCCTGGGCCAACGCCAAAGTCACAGCAAAACCGGGGGAGTGGAGCGGTAGGATGCGCGCGCCGACGGGACACGAAACAGTCCGGCCGGCACGGCGGTCAGGCGGGCAGTGCCACGAGGCTTGCGCGGTATCACCGCGGCAAACCCTGCAGCGACAAGCCTTGTTACGCCTGTTGCGGCTTGTTCGACAACGCGAGGCGCAGCAGATCGGCGACCGTGTTGACGTTCAACTTTTCCATGATGTTGGCACGGTGTGCTTCGACGGTCTTGATGCTGATGCCGAGGTCGTCGGCGATCTGCTTGTTCAGCCGGCCGGCGATGATGCGTTCGAGCACCTGATGCTCGCGTGCGGTCAGCTTGCCGAGACGCTCGGCCGCTGCGCGCTGCACTTGCACGCTGGTACTTTCGCTGCGCGCCTTGTCGAGCATGCGCTCGACGAGCTTGCGCAGTTCGGCTTCGTCGAACGGCTTCTCGATGAAGTCCATCGCGCCTTTTTTCATCGTCGATACTGCCATCGGCACGTCGCCGTGGCCCGTCACGAAGATGATCGGCAGCGAGGCGTTGTCGGCGATCAGGCGTTCCTGCAACTCGAGTCCGCTCATGCCGGACATCCGCACGTCGAGGATCAGACAGGCGATCTGGCCCGGGTGCGTGTGCGGCTGCCAGGCGTCGATGAACTGCTCGGCGCTGGAGAAGCACTGCACGCGGTAGCCGTTCGCCTCCAGCAGCCAGCGCAGCGAATCTCGCACGGCCTCGTCGTCATCGACGACAAAGACTGTTTCCTGTGTGGTGACTGGGCTATTCATAGCTCTCCCGTAACGGTTTGTGGTGTCGGCGCCTCTGACCCGCCGCTGCTCGGGCCATCGGGCTCCCCAATAGGCAGACTGCAATGGAACGTGGCGCCTGTGATATGGCCGTCAGATTCGACGTTGTTGACCACCCACAGGCGACCGCGATGCGATTCGATAATCGAACGGCAGATGTTCAGCCCCATGCCCATACCGTCGGACTTGGTGCTGTAAAACGGTTCAAACAGACGCTCGGCCGTGGCTTCGTCGACACCCGGACCCTGGTCGACCACGCTGATGCACACGAAGCCGCTCTCCAGCCGCACGACCACGCGGATCACCGGATCCACCGCATTGGGCCGTGCATCGTGCATGGCTTCAGCGGCGTTCTTCAAGAGGTTCACCAGCACCTGCTCGATCAGTACGGGGTCCACGTAGATCACCGGCAAGCGCGAACGCAGGTCCGTGACAATCCTGATGCGGCGCTTGCGCGCCTCGATCTCGGCAAGCCCAACTGCGTCCGCCACGATATCGGCGACGCGGGTGGCCTGGCGTTTCGGCTCGCTGCGCTTCACGAACTCGCGGATCCGCTTGATGATCATGCCTGCCCGCACGGCCTGTTGCGCGGTCTTTTCGAGCACGGGCAGCAGATTGTCAGGCGTTGTCCGCCCAGATTTAACCAGTGCTACGGTTCCTGAGCAATAGTTATTGATCGCGGCGAGCGGCTGGTTCAGTTCGTGAGCGAGTGACGAGGCCATTTCGCCCATCGTCATCAGGCGGCTGGTGAACTGCAGCTTCTCGTCCTGCTGGCGCGCGAGCTCCTGCGCCTGCTTGCGGGTGGTGATGTCGGTTGCGATCTGCATCTGCGCCAGATGGCCGTCCACCCACTGGATGTACTGGCGGCGCACTTCGAACCACTTCTGGATGCCCTGTACATAAACTTCCTGGGCATCGGCGGTGCTTTCGGTCAGTGCCGCAGCCGGCAGGCCGGCGTAGGCGTCGACCATGTCGATCGAATCGGAAGAGGCCTCGCCGCTGTCGAAGCCGCCGCCCGCGAGCTCCAGATGACCGTCCGGGCGAATGCCGAACAGGTGGCGGTAATAGCGGTTGGCAAATAGCAGTTCGGCTTCGTCGGCGGCCAGCACGGAAACGGCGGCGTCGAGGCTTTCGAGCACGGTGGTGAAGCGCTCGTGCGCGGCGGCGAGTTCTTCGCGGGCGCGTTTGGGCTCGGTGATGTCGGTCATCGACGACATCCAGCCGGTCTGACGGCCCGAGCTGTCGATCAGCGGCGACACGTAAAGGCGCGCGTGGAACAGCGAGCCGTCCTTGCGCCGCACGCGCAGCTCGAAGCCCGAGGAGGGCGCCTTGCCGCGCAGCGTCATGTCGAGCTGGCGCTGCATCTCCGGATACGCGTCGCGTGGCCAGTAGGGGAAAGGTGCGTTCTTGCCGACCAGATCGCTCTCGTCCCAGCCGGTCATCCGGCAAAAGGCGGGATTCACGTGGGTGATGCGGCCGTGCATGTCGAGCACGCGCATGCCGATCAGCACGGAGTTTTCCATGGCGCGGCGGAAGAACGCTTCGGCATACAGCGCCTGCTGCGCTTCGAAGCGCTGGCGCGTGTGCTTCCACAGGCTCCACAGACTCCACAGCACGAAGCACGACAGGCCGGCGACCAGCCACACGAGCGTGTTGTTCGTGAAGTTGGTCATCTGCGGGAACGCGTAGACCCGCACCGAGATGCCCTGACCCGGCGGGTCGAGCGGCAGATCGTAGAACATGTCGCGCGGCAGGCGCGGACGCGTCGAGGTGGTGGCGAGCTCGCGGTTGTTGAGGTCGATGATCGAGATCTTGTACTTCGCCGACAGTTCAGGCGGGATGTCGTGCTTCAGGACGCCTTCGATCGAGAACACCGCGGCGATCGAGCCGAGAAACTCGCGGTCGCGATACACCGGCGTTTGCAGCGTTAGATAGCCGTTGCCGAGGTCGTCATAGATGAGCGGCGAGTACACCTGGCGGCGCGAGGTGCGCGCGTCGTTGAACGCGGCCTTCACGGCTTCGTCCATCTGTGTGTCGCTGGGTTTGGCGAGGCGCTGGCCGAACACCGGCAGCGCCGTATTGGGCCAGCGCGGCTGCTGCTGGGGCGTGTACCAGTTCATGTAGAGGATTTCGGGATGCCCCTGCATGATGTCCGTGGTAGACACCTGGAACGAATGGGGATCGGCGTGGCCGGCGGCGAGGTCGCGCGCGAGTGCCTGGATCTGTTCCTGCGCGCCTGTCATGGACAGGCGAATCTGTTGCTGCGCCCACGCTACGTTACGGTAGAGCGTGTCTTCCTGCTGCTGCTGCTCGCGCCGGTTCAGGCTCCATAGAATCAGGCTCATGACGACCAGGAACACCAGGATCGACAGGAGCGGCGTCAGCAAATAGGAATTCGACCACCATGGTCCATGGTGCCAGCGGGACGGCGACGAATCCGCCGTCGTTCGGGCGGGCCGCGCCGAGCGTGCGAAAAGCCGTTCGGTCAACATGGCTGGCATTGTAGCGCAGCGTGTGACTAGCAAATGGCGCAAAAAAGCGCTGAAAGTACCGCTAATCGGAGCAAACTAGCCGACGTATCCGTTGATCCGCCGCTAAACCAGGGTGCGCCGCAACAATTTTCCGCATTATGAGAAGTGATCTCGTAATTCGAAAATTTTGTTGCGCAGACAGCGAGCGCCTTATTACAATCGGCCCCAAGCTGCCGCGGCCGGGCCTCGTCCGCGTCGTCTGTTTAAAGAGCGTTCCTTATCCTCAGGAGACGAGCATGTCCGCTGTACCCGACGAAGTCATGAAATATGTCGCCGCCGAGAAAGACGACGATCCCCAGGAAACCGGCGAATGGCTGGAAGCGCTGGATGGCGTGATTTCTGCTGTGGGCCCTGACCGCGCCCACTATCTGATCGAAAAGCAAATCGAATTTGCTCGCGTGCACGGCGAACATCTGCCGTTCTCCGCCAACACCCCCTACATCAACACGATTCCTGTCTCGCGTCAGGCGCCGATCCCCGGCGACCAGGATATCGAACACAAGATCCGCTCCTACACGCGCTGGAACGCCATCGCGATGGTGCTGCGCGCGGGCAAGGACACGAACGTCGGCGGCCACATCGCTTCGTTCGCTTCGGCTGCCACGCTGTACGACGTCGGCTACAACCATTTCTGGCATGCACCGTCGGACCAGCACGGCGGCGACCTCGTGTTCGTGCAGGGCCACTCGTCGCCGGGTGTCTACTCGCGCGCGTTCCTGCTCGGCCGTCTGACCGAAGACCAGCTCGACAACTTCCGTCAGGAAGTGGGCGGCGAGGGCATCTCGTCCTATCCGCACCCGTGGCTGATGCCGGACTTCTGGCAATTCCCGACCGTCTCGATGGGCCTCGGCCCGATCATGGCGATCTATCAGGCGCGTTTCATGAAGTACATGCAGGCGCGCGGCATTGCGAAGACCGATGGCCGCAAGGTCTGGGCCTTCCTCGGCGACGGCGAAACGGACGAGCCGGAATCGCTCGGCGCGATCGGCATGGCCGGCCGCGAACGTCTCGACAACCTGGTGTTCGTGATCAACTGTAATCTGCAGCGCCTTGACGGTCCGGTGCGCGGTAACGGCAAGATCATCCAGGAACTCGAAAGCGAATTCCGCGGCGCGGGCTGGAACGTCATCAAGGTGATCTGGGGCAGCCGCTGGGATGCGCTGTTCCAGCGCGACAAGTCGGGCGTGCTGATGCGCCGGATGATGGACGTCGTGGACGGCGAATATCAGACGTACAAGTCGGAATCGGGCGCGTTCGTGCGCGAGCACTTCTTCAATACGCCGGAACTGAAGGCGCTGGTCGCCGACTGGTCCGACGAGGACGTGTGGAACCTGAATCGCGGCGGTCACGATCCGCACAAGATTTATGCCGCGTTCCAGGAAGCATCGAACTCGCAGGGTCAGCCGACCGTCATTCTCGCGAAGACGATCAAGGGCTACGGCATGGGCGAATCTGGTCAGGCGATGAACATCACCCACCAGCAGAAGAAGCTGCACGTCGATCAGCTGAAGAAATTCCGCGACCAGTTCCGTCTGCCGATCTCGGACGAAGACCTCGTCAACGTGCCGTACCTCAAGTTCGAAGAGGGTTCGAAGGAACTCGAGTACATGCGCGCTCGCCGTCAGGACCTCGGCGGCTATCTGCCGGCGCGTCGCCGCAAGGCGGAGTCGCTGCCGGTGCCGGAACTCAGCGCATTCGAGCCGCTGTTGAAGGGCACGGGCGAAGGCCGCGAGATTTCCACGACGATGGCGTTCGTGCGGATCCTCAACATCCTGCTGAAAGACAAGGCGCTCGGTAAGCGCGTCGTGCCGATCGTGCCGGACGAGTCGCGTACCTTCGGTATGGAAGGCCTGTTCCGCCAGATCGGTATCTGGAATCAGCAAGGCCAGAAGTACGTGCCGGAAGATTCCGACCAGTTGATGTTCTACCGCGAATCGGAAACCGGCCAGATCCTGCAGGAAGGGATCAACGAAGCCGGCGGTATGTCGGATTGGATCGCAGCTGCGACGTCGTACTCGACGCACGGCGAGATCATGATCCCGTTCTACATCTTCTATTCGATGTTCGGCTTCCAGCGTATCGGCGACCTGGCCTGGGCGGCGGGCGACATGCGTTCGCGCGGCTTCCTGCTGGGCGGCACTGCTGGCCGCACGACGCTGAACGGCGAAGGCCTGCAACACGAAGACGGCCACTCGCTGCTGTGGGCGGCTTCGGTGCCGAACTGCATCAGCTATGACCCGACTTTCGGTTACGAACTCGCCGTCATCATGCAGGACGGTCTGCGCCGCATGGTCGCGGATCAGGAAGACGTGTACTACTACGTCACGGTGATGAACGAGAACTACGAGCACCCGGCGATTCCGCAGGGCGATAGCGTAGCCGCGGACATCATCAAGGGCATGTACTCGTTCAAGAAGGCCGAAGCGGACAAGAAGGCGCCGCGCGTTCAACTGATGGGTGCGGGCACGATCTTCAATGAAGTGATCGCCGCCGCTGACCTGCTGAAGAACGACTGGGGCGTCGCTGCTGACCTCTGGAGCGTGCCGAGCTTCACGGAACTGGCCCGCGAAGGCCACGAAGTGCAGCGCTGGAACCTGCTGCACCCGACCGAACAGAAGAAGCTCTCGCACGTCGAGAAGCTGCTCAAGGACGCACAAGGCCCGGTCATCGCATCGACCGACTACGTGCGCGCGCTGACCGAGCAGATCCGCGCGTTCGTGCCGCAGAAGTTTGTCGTGCTGGGCACGGACGGCTATGGCCGTTCGGACACGCGTGAAAAGCTGCGTCACTTCTTCGAAGTCGATCGTTACTGGGTCACGGTTGCCGCGCTGAACGCGCTGGCAGACGAAGGCACGATCGAACGCAAGGTCGTCGCCGAGGCGCTCAAGAAGTACAACCTTGATCCCGCCAAACCCAACCCGATGACCGTCTAAGGCATCATTCCCCGTGTGCCACGGCGTGAACGCCTGCTTCTGATCGACAGGAGCAGGCGGCGTACGCGGCCCAGGAGACACTAACAATGAGTCAAGCGATCGAAGTCAAGGTGCCGGACATCGGCGATTACAAGGACATCCCTGTGATCGAGGTGCTGGTGAAGGCGGGTGACACCGTGGAGAAAGAGCAGTCGCTCGTCACGCTGGAATCCGACAAGGCGACCATGGATGTGCCGAGTTCGGCTGCCGGCACCGTCAAGGAAGTGAAGGTGAAGGTCGGCGATAACGTGTCGGAAGGCTCGTTGATCGTCGTGCTGGAAGGCGCCGAAGGCGGTACGGCGGCGGCCAAGCCGGCTGCTGCGCAGGCCAATGGTGCCGCAGCGGCGCCCGCTCCGGCACCCGCGCCTGCTGCGGCGCCGGCACCTACTCCGGCACCGGCTGCAAGCGGTGGCGGTGTGCAGGAAGTGAAGGTTCCGGATATCGGCGACTACAAGGACATTCCCGTGATCGAGATCGCGGTGAAGGTCGGCGATCGCGTCGAGAAAGAGCAGTCGCTGGTCACGCTCGAATCCGACAAGGCGACGATGGATGTGCCGAGCACGGCCGCCGGCGTCGTCAAGGAACTGAAGGTCAAGGTTGGCGATACGGTGTCGGAAGGCTCCGTGATCGTAGTGATCGAAGCCGAAGGCGGCGCGGCTGCCCCGGCTCCCGCTCCTGCGGCCAAGCCTGTTGCAGAAAAGCCGTCCGATGCGCCGGCCACGCCGAGCCCGGCACCGGCTGCACCGTCCGCGCTGGCCCAGGCGCCGCTCATCCCGGCGGGTGAAGGCGGTGCCCTCAAGGCAAGCCACGCGTCACCGTCCGTGCGCAAGTTCGCGCGCGAACTGGGTGTGGATGTGTCGCGCGTGCCAGGTACGGGTCCGAAGGGACGTATTACGCAGGACGACATCACCGCATTCGTCAAGGGCGTGATGACGGGTCAGCGTGCGGCTCCGGCTGCAGCACCTGCTGCGGCGGGCGGTGGCGAGCTGAACCTGCTGCCGTGGCCGAAGGTCGATTTCACCAAGTTTGGTCCGGTCGATCCGAAGCCGCTCTCGCGCATCAAGAAGATCTCGGGCGCGAACCTGCATCGCAACTGGGTCATGATTCCGCACGTCACCAACAACGACGAAGCGGATATCACCGAGCTCGAAGCGCTGCGCGTGCAACTGAACAAGGAACACGAAAAGGCCGGCGTGAAGTTCACCATGCTGGCGTTTGTGATCAAGGCGGTGGTTTCTGCCTTGAAGAAATTCCCGACGTTCAATGCCAGTCTCGATGGCGATAACCTCGTGTTCAAGCAGTACTACAACGTTGGGTTTGCTGCCGATACGCCGAATGGTTTGATGGTGCCCGTTATTCGCGATGCGGATAAGAAGGGCCTGGTTGATATCGCTAAAGAGATGGCTGAGTTGTCCAAGGCCGCTCGTGAGGGCAAGCTCAAGCCGGATCAGATGCAGGGTGGGTGCTTCTCTATCTCCTCGCTGGGCGGGATTGGCGGTACGCACTTCACGCCGATTATCAATGCGCCTGAGGTTGCCATTCTTGGGCTGTCCCGTAGCGCTATGAAGCCGGTTTGGGATGGGAAGCAGTTTGTGCCTCGGCTGACCATGCCGTTGTCTTTGTCGTATGACCATCGCGTCATCGATGGGGCCGAAGCTGCTCGCTTCAATGCGTATCTGGGTGCGATTCTTGCCGATTTTCGGCGTGTGATTCTGTGATCGTTTGACGTTTTTGTTGCGCCCGGGGGCGTGGGTTTTTGTCGGTGATCCACGTTCCTCGCTGAACTTGCTTTCATGTCGGTCTATTAGCGTCGCCCCTGTGCGGGGCAGCACCTACTTTTCTTTGCACCCCAAGGGTACTTCCTGCGGGGCGTCTTCCAAAGAAAAGTAGGCAAAAGAAAGGCGCGTCCTTGGGCGGACAGCAAAGGATGTTGCTGTCCAGCGCGCTGCTAGCTTTCAGGCTGCTTCAAGTTTTGTTTGCGCTTCCGTCATCAACGCGATCAATAAGAGAAGGGGACACTATGAGTCTCGTCGAAGTGAAGGTGCCGGACATCGGTGATTTCAAGGATGTCGACGTCATCGAAGTCAATATCAAGCCGGGCGACGTCATCGAGAACGAACAAGCTCTCATGACGCTCGAGTCGGATAAGGCTTCCATCGAAGTGCCCAGCGATACCGCCGGCACCGTCAAGGAAGTCCGCGTCAAACCCGGTGATAAGGTGTCCCAAGGGACCATCATCGCGCTCGTCGAATCGTCGGCGGACGCGGCTCCGGCCAAAGATGCTCCCAAGGCTCCCGCTAAAGAGCCCGAGAAAGCGCCCGCTCAAGCCGAAGCTAAACCGCAAGCTGCTGCTGCCGCTACGCCCGAGGCTGCGGCTCCCGCACCCCAAGCCGGCAGCTTCTCCGGTAACGCCGATATCGAGTGCGAAATGCTCGTGCTCGGTTCCGGCCCCGGTGGTTATTCCGCTGCGTTCCGTTCGGCCGATTTGGGTATGAAAACCGTGCTCGTCGAGCGTTATTCAACGCTCGGCGGCGTCTGTCTGAATGTGGGCTGTATTCCGTCCAAGGCGCTGTTGCATACCGCGCTCGTCATCGACGAGGCCGATGCGCTTAGCCATCACGGCATCACGTTTGGTAAGCCGCAGATCGATCTCGACAAGCTGCGTGACTTCAAGTCCGGCGTCGTCAAGAAGCTGACCGGCGGTCTCGCCGGCATGGCCAAAATGCGTAAGGTCGAAGTCGTCACCGGCACCGGTACGTTCGTCGACCCCAATCACATGGAAGTCGTCACGGGCGGCGGCAAGAAGGTCGTCAAGTTCAAGCAGGCCATCATCGCGGCCGGCTCGGAAGCGGTCAAGCTGCCGTTCATTCCGGAAGATCCGCGTGTGGTCGATTCGACCGGCGCCCTCGAACTGCGTCAGATTCCCCAGCGCATGCTCGTGATCGGCGGCGGCATCATCGGTCTCGAAATGGCTACCGTCTACTCGACGCTCGGCGCGCAGATCGATGTCGTCGAAATGCTCGACGGCCTGATGGCCGGCGCCGACCGCGATCTCGTCAAGGTCTGGGAAAAGTACAACAGCAAGCGTTTCGCTAACGTCATGCTGAAGACCAAGACGACCGGCGCAGAAGCGAAGGACGATGGCATCTACGTGACCTTCGAAGGCGAGAAGGCTCCGGCCGAACCGCAGCGCTACGACCTCGTGCTCGTCGCCGTGGGCCGCAGCCCGAACGGCAAGAAGATCGGTGCCGACAAGGCCGGTGTCGCCGTGACGGATCGCGGCTTCATCGAAACCGACAAGCAGATGCGCACCAACGTGCCGCACATCTTCGCGATCGGCGATATCGTCGGCCAGCCGATGCTCGCGCACAAGGCCGTGCATGAAGGCCACGTGGCGGCTGAAGCTGCGCATGGCGAGAAGGCCTACTTCGACGTGCTGCAGATTCCGTCGGTGGCCTACACCGATCCGGAAGTGGCCTGGGCCGGCAAGACGGAAGACCAGTTGAAGGCCGAAGGCATCAAGTACGGCAAGGCGGTGTTCCCGTGGGCCGCTTCAGGCCGCGCCATTGCCAACGGCCGTGACGAAGGCTTCACGAAGCTGCTGTTCGACGAAGAAACGCATCGCGTCATCGGCGGCGGCATCGTGGGTCTGAACGCCGGTGACCTGATCAGCGAAGTCTGTCTCGCAGTCGAAATGGGCGCGGACGCAACGGACATCGGCAAGACGATCCATCCGCACCCGACGCTCGGCGAATCGGTCGGGATGGCCGCTGAACTGTATGAAGGCGTCTGTACCGATCTGCCGCCGCAGAAAAAGAAGTAAGGCTGAAAGGGGGCGTTTGCGCGTACTTCGCGTGAGCGCTTTCGATCAGCACAAAAACAAAACGGCGCGCCCCGCAAAGGGCGCGCCGTTTTTTTGTTTCAGCGGGGCAGGGCGTTCGGCCTGCGCCTGTTTCTCACGCTCCGATCACTCGCTTCGTTCACCGGCCTGGATAGTGGGACAGCCGTCGCCCGGACAAAAAAATCCCGGCCTTAGCCGGGCAAACGATACGCTGTTCAACGTATCGGAGCGTTCGGCCGGACAGTGAACGCGTAGGACGCGAGGCTGCACGGCACTGTTGCTGCGATAAACGCCGGCCAGTGAAACCGGCCGGCGCGTGTTGATGCGCGAGAGACTGAAACGCTTGAAACCTCAACCGAAACCTCAGTTAAAACCGGAGTCGAAGACTTAGACAGCCTTCTTGGCCGAGCGCGAAGCTTGAGCTGCAGCTTGCGAAGCGGCCTTCGACGCTGCCGTAGCGGCTGCGTTGAAGTTGCTTTCAGCGATTTCGACAGCTTGCTTGGTGGCCTTGTGAACCGTTTCGTACGTGGTGTTGGCGGCGGTGATGGCCGACTTGATCACGGCGACAGCGGTTTCCGAACCAGCCGGTGCGTTCTTGGCGACGTTGTCGACCAGCGATTGCACCTTGCGGTTTTGCTCTTCATATTGAGCTTCTGCAACACGGGCGAATTCGGCTTGCGTAGCGGACACGATTTCATACACGTGACGGCCATACGACAGCGCCTTTTCCGAGATCGGCTGCGTGAGGCCAGCCTGCAGCGCGAAAAATTCCTGTGCGTCCTTCACCGACAGAGCACGTTGCGCATTTTCCTGGCTTTCCGCGAGCGTCGACTTCACGACTTGCAGGTTCAGCTCGACCAGCTTTTCGATGCCTTCGAATGCCTTGGTCGTCAGACCAAACAGGGTTTCGAGGTTGGCTTTCTGTGCTGCGGCGATTTGCTCAGGGGTCAGCAGAGACATGTTTACGCTCCTGGATGACGATCCGTCTGATGCGGACCGTGTTGGGTTAATGGCAAAACGTTGAATCGTCGATCTGCGATGTATGGTGCATCGCAGCAATGACACCTATTTTAGGATGATGCCGATGGATGTCAAGTACTTTTTGTGCGCCGCACAATGTCAAGAAATTCTCGACAAAACAAGACGTTATGAAATGCATATGACATAGCTGTGACGCATGTCGGATTGACCGTTGCACAGTGCTGGTGCGTGCTGGAGCGGTAGTTTTTGCTGCATCTGCGAAGAAACGGACGTTGCGTCGGCAGTTTGCAAAAGGGACAGGCAATGAGCAGAAATCTGACGTTGAGATGCACTTAAACAACAATCCGTGTAAACCGGAATCTGTCACGGAACGTTAATCGTTCATCTCGGTCGAATGCGCGATGGTTCGATCTGCAGCAGATGCTTAACTGTCTGCGGGCCGATGCATCGGCCGGAGCCTCGAGGAACGCCTGCTGGCCACCGGCTAGCGGTGTTTTACGGCTCGCAGAACGACCGTATTTCCCCTGATCAAGGTTGTCTCAAATTTGCCGTTATGCTGATAGGATCCTTGAATCCCATGCATGGCAGCCCCGACGAACGTCCGCGAACATGATCGTTTTTTTCGATTGCGTTTGCGATACTTATAGGCTTTTTACAATCGGATCTGACAAGCCGGTTTAAGGAGCGTCGATAAGTGCTTAATATTGCTAATTTTTCGTGGTTTTACTACACTTGCGTAAAATCCTCGCCGCCCCTGACAGAACACCAATGAAAACCGACATGTTTTCGTCGCTAAAAGTGATCCACGGCGTGGCCCTCAGCACCGCTGTGTCGGTGGCCGCCTCAGTGGTCATCGCAGCCGCGTTCGCTGCGCCTGTCGACGCTTTCGCGGCGACGGCCACAGCCGCTGCCGCCCCCGCCCAAACCAGTAAGAAGACCCTCAAATCTGCGAAATCGGCTAGGAAGCCGGGTTCTGCCGTTGCTGCGAAGAAGTCATCCAAGGTCGAGAAGACCGCGGACGCGACTGACGACGCGCCGCGCGTGGAAACCCGCCGGCGCCGCGTTTCATATACGTTGAACGGTCGCCGCCACTCGGTAGTCCGCCAGGTCGCGTTCGAACCGCGTCAGCCAACGGTCGGTCAGGCGTTCGGCCTGCATGACACGCCGGATGCACTCGCCTTGCGTTCGAGCGTCGCCTACGTGATCGACCAGAATACCGGCGAATCGCTGTTCGACAAGAACTCGCGCGCCGTGGTGCCGATCGCTTCGATCACCAAGCTGATGACGGCAATGGTGGTGCTGGACTCGAAGGCAGCGCTCACCGAGCAGATCGAAGTCACGGACGAAGACCGCGACTACATCAAGAACACCGGTTCGCGTCTCGCCGTCGGCTCGGTGCTCTCGCGTGAAGACATGCTGCACATCGCGCTGATGGCGTCGGAAAACCGCGCGGCCGCAGCGCTGTCGCGTTACTTCCCGGGCGGCCGTCCGGCCTTCCTCGCGGCGATGAACGCCAAGGCCAAGCAACTCGGCATGACTGACACGCACTTCGAAAGTCCGTCGGGCCTGACGAGCGAGAACGTGTCGACCGCGCGCGACCTGGTGAAGATGGTCAATGCCGCCTATCAGTACCCGATGATCCGCCAGTTCTCGACCGATCATAGCTACGAGGTGTACACGGGCAAGCGTTCGATCGCTTACAACAGCACGAACGCGCTGGTGCGCAACCCGACGTGGGACATCGGTCTGCAGAAGACTGGCTTCATCAACGAAGCGGGCGAGTGCCTCGTGATGCAGGCGACCATTCATGGCCGCCCGATGATCGTGGTGCTGCTCGACTCGTCGGGTAAGTACTCGCGCTTCGCGGATGCGACGCGCCTGCGCACGTGGCTCGACAACGGCGGTGATACGCACATCACCAGCGCCGACGCCGGCGGTCCGGGCACCTGAGCGCGTACGACGCTGCAAGATCGCTGCCTCAGAGCCTGTCGGTGGCACCAACGAAAAGCCCCGCAATTGCGGGGCTTTTTGCATGTGGAGCATCCCTTGACGGTGCGCCTCGACGGGCGGGCTTCAATCAGGCGTGTTGATGATGCGGCTTGGCTGACGGCGTTTCCGGCTGATAACCGAGCGATGCGGAGATCACCAGCGCCGTCTTGCTGAGCTGCCCCAGCCAGGAGTCCTGCAGACGGTCGGCCGGGGCCGACAGCGACAGGCCTGCGACGAGCTTGCCGGTATCGTCGTAGATGCCCGCTGCGATGCAGCGCACGCCGAGTTCCAGTTCCTCGTTATCGCGGGCGGAGGATTGCTGGCGCACGTGCAACAGCTCGCGCTCAAGCTTGGCGAGATCCGTGATGCTGTTCTGGGTATGCCCCGACAGGCCCGTGCGGGTCGCGTAGGCGCGCACGCGGGTCGATTCGTCCGCGGCGAGGAACAGCTTGCCGACCGAAGTCAGATGCAGCGGCGCCCGTCCGCCGATCGCCCGCACCACCTGCATGCCGGAGCGCTCGGAATAGGCCCGTTCGATATACACGATCTCGTCGCCCTGGCGTACCGACAGATTCACAGTCTGGCCAGTCAGGCGATGCAGCTCGCGCATCGGCGTCAATGCAGCGTCGCGTACCGACAGGCGTGCCTTGACCAGATTGCCGAGCTCGAGCAGGCGCATGCCGAGACGATAAGTGCCCGGATCCGAACGGTCGACCAGGCGACAGGTCACCATGTCGTTCAGGATGCGGTGGGCGGTGGAGGGGTGCAACTCAGTACGCAGCGCGAGTTCCTTCAGGCTAACCGGGTCGCTATGCGCAGCCAGGGCGTCGAGCAGCCGCATCATGCGCTCGATCACCTGGATCGAAGTCTTGGGATCCGGGTTCGTATCGCTCATGGGAGAAATCGGTTGACGCAACAAACAGCGGAGAATTGATTGTATATCGTATTGTGAAAAAAGCGAACGCCGTTCGAGGCGGGATTCGAATTCGCTGCTGCACCCGGCGAACACCGCGAAGTGCGGGTTCGGCGTTGGTATTGTTCGGCAAACAGCGGATAATCAGGGACGTTTTCCCGGAGGAGCGCCCATGCGAGTCGGATTGTTCGTCACCTGCCTGATTGACCTGATGCGTCCCGAAATCGGTTTTTCGGTCATCAAGCTAATCGAGCGGGCAGGCTTCGAGGTCGTCGTGCCGCCGGCGCAAACCTGCTGCGGGCAGCCCGCCTACAACTCCGGCGAGCGCGGTCTTGCGCGCGATCTGGCCGAGAAGACCCTGCGGGAATTCGAGCAGTTCGATTACATCGTAGTGCCGTCGGGTTCGTGCGGCGGCATGATCCGGGTGCACTACGGCGATCTGTTCGGCGACGATCCGGACATGATGAGCCGCTTCGGCCGGCTGCGCCCCAAGGTCTACGAGCTGACCGATTTCCTCGTGAATGTCGCCAAAGTGGAGTTAGCGCCGGGCGAGTTCGCGGGACCCGTCACCTATCATGATTCCTGCTCCGGGCTGCGCGAGCTGGGCGTCAAAACGCAGCCTCGTGCCCTGCTCGCGCAGGCAGGCGTGGCGGTCACCGAAATGAAGGATTGCGAGCACTGCTGCGGTTTCGGCGGCACGTTTGCGGTCAAGTACGGCGATATTTCGACGGCGATCGTCGACGAGAAATGCGCGAACATCGGCGCGAGCGGCGTGGGCGCGGTGGTCCTCGGCGATCTCGGCTGCATGCTCAATATCGAAGGCCGTTTGCGCCGCAAGGGTGACACCGCAACGCGCGTGCTGCACATCGCGCAGGTGCTGGCCGGCGACGCATAAGGTGTGATCCCGGACCGCGTAGACAGCGTTAGCCACGGCAACGCTGTCGCGCGCAGTGCCGTCGATCGTTGAAATTGAATCCGGAAGCGAAACCAAAGGCCGCCATGCAAGTTCAAACGATGCAGTTCAAGGCCCGTGCGGGCCAGAACCTCGCCGATCAGCGCCTGCAGCAGAACCTTACCAAGCTGTCGACCAAGTTCGTCTCGGCGCGGGCGGCCGCCCTTACCGCGATCGATTTCGGCGCGACCCGCGCCGCGCTCAAGGAGCTCCGCAATCGCGCGCTCGAGAACCTCGATGTCTGGCTCGAGACCTTCGAGCGCGAGGCGACCCGGCGCGGCGTGACCGTCCTGTATGCGGAGACGACTCAGGAAGCGGCCCGGCTCGTTGCGGATATCGCCCGCCGGCACGACGTGAAGAAGGTGATCAAGACCAAGTCGATGGTCACCGAGGAAATGCGCCTGAACGAAGTGCTCGGCCAGATGGGCGTGCAGTCGATCGAGACCGATCTCGGCGAGTACATCCTGCAGATCAACGGCAACGAACCGCCGAGCCATATCATCGCGCCGGTGGTCCACAAGGATAAGGACGAGATCGCCGATTTGTTCGCCAAAACGCACCACCGGCCGAGGTTGACCGAGATTCCTGAGATGACCCGCGAGGCCCGCGAAATCCTGCGCCCGCATTTCATGACGGCAGACATGGGCGTGACCGGCGGCAACTTTCTGGTGGCGCAGACCGGCTCGGTTGCGCTCGTGACCAACGAGGGCAACGAAGGCATGTGCACGGTGATGCCGCGCGTGCATGTGGCGGTCACGGGTATCGAGAAAATCCTGCCGACGCTCGAAGACCTGGCCACCGCGATGCGGCTGCTGCCGCGTTCGGCCACCGGCCAGGCGACCTCGAACTACTTTTCGGTGCTGACCGGACCGCGCGGGCCGGGCGATCAGGACGGCCCGGAGCATATGTATGTGGTGCTCGTCGATGGCGGTCGCACGGGGCTGATTGGCGGGGACTTCCAGGAGATGCTGCGCTGTATCCGTTGCGGCGCCTGCATGAATCACTGTCCGGTGTATCAGAAGGTTGGCGGTCACGCCTACGGCTGGGTCTATCCCGGGCCGATGGGGTCGGTGTTGACGCCGAGCTACGTAGGGCTCGACAAGGCGCTCGATCTGCCGCAGGCCGCCACGCTGTGCGGCGAGTGCAATAGCGTCTGTCCGGTCGGTATTCCGCTCTCGGACCTGCTGCGCAAATTGCGCGAGAAGCAGATGGAGCGGCATTTGCGGCCGTGGCGGGAGCGCGCAGGGCTGGCGGTGTGGGGCTTTCTCGCGCTGCATCCGGATGCCTACGCGCTGTTCACGAAGCTGGCCGTGCGGGTGCTCGAACGAATGGGCGGCCGTCGGCGCGCGATTGCGCGTCTGCCGCTCGCAGCGGGTTGGACCAACACCCGGGATATGCCAGCGCCGGTTGGCCGCACGTTCCGGGAGTTATACGCGGCGCAGCGCAGTCACCTCGGATAGTGCACGCGTTTTGCCGGGGGTTCCGGCAGATTGGCGAGTCCGGCAGTGGCCGTGGCGAAACCTCACGGCCGCGCGCGGGGCCAATCTGGACGTCCGATCTGAGCGGTGTCGCTCAAGCTGGTCCGCGCGGGATCAATGCGAGTTGGAACGCTGGCCGTAGCCATAGCCGGCCGAACGGTTGTTTCCACCACCGGACCCACCGCCGTTGCCGCCACCGTGCTGTCCACCGCCGTTGCCGGCCTGCGGCGGCGGGGGACCACCTGGGCGTCCGCCCGGCGAGCCGCCATGAGCGGGGCCGCCTGGTGCGCTTCCCGGTGCGCTCCCCGGCGAGCCGACCTGCGGCGGCGGGTTATGCGGTCCTCCTGGGCCGGGCGGGGGATGCGCGCCGTAATCCGGGCGCCGGTGTTGGTCCCCGTTTGGCTGGCCGTGATAGCCGGGGCCGTAGCCACGACGCTGGTCGTAATACGCCGGGCCGTAAGAGCCGCCAATGCCAATCGACACTTCCGGTTGAACCACTGCGGGTCCGTCTCCATATCCGTAATAGCCGCCGTCATACCCCGGTCCGCCATCAGGGTAGGCGGCACAGCCGCCGAGGAAGGCCAAAGCGGCGCAAGCAGGCGCAAAGCGTTTGATTCGATGAGACATGGTCTGGGCTGCGTTTTTGTCGAGTCGCTATTGTGAATGCCCGGTGAAAGAAAACTGTAGCGGTTTGTAAGAATATGGTTTTTATCAAGGCCAGGCGCATCCCCCGCGCCGCTTACGGGCCATTGTTCCTGCCAGCGCAACGCTGTATCTCGCTATGGCAGGTTTATCTTGATTGATTTCTTCTATACCATTTCGACTGGGCATAGTGGGCCATAAGGCGCCTGGTGCCTCAATCGGAAGAGAATGACATCATGAGAAAGACAATATCGATGTACTGGCCGCTGGCCGTGGTTATGCCGCTCGCAGCGGCGGCCTGCCTGTACGTAAGTGGCGAAACCGCCTCGCGGATCGCCCAGCCGCCGCTCGGCGCCAATCAGCTGACCGCCGAATTGGCGCGCACCGTTTCGTATGGCCTCGTGGGCAACGATCCTGTGCTGCCGGGCAAGTCGGTGCGCGCAGTCGCTTCGCTGCAGGCCCCTGCAGCGTCCTGAGTGTGTAATGAGAGCGCAGGCGGCCAACACAGGCTGGCGGGTAAGTTCGCGCCGTGGCTGTCAAGGTCCTGCGGCGCCGCGCTGCGCGCCGTACGCGCACCGGGCGCGATTTTGCTTGCCTTTGTATAATCGCGGCACCGTTCGCTAACCTGATCCGGATGCACGGCATCCAGCGCCATTGATGAAAACCATCTCCATCTGCTTCGTCTGCCTCGGGAACATCTGCCGGTCCCCGACTGCGGAAGGGGTGATGCGGCATCAGGTGGACGAGGCGAAGCTGACGGAACGCATCACCGTCGATTCGGCCGGAACCGGCGACTGGCACATCGGCTCGGCGCCCGACGAGCGCGCGCAACACGCAGCGGCACAGCGCGGCTACGATCTTTCTGGGCTGCGCGGCCGCCAGATTGCGGTGCCGGACTTCGAGCGCTTCGATCTGCTGATCGCAATGGACGACGCCAACGTCGCCGCCTTGCGCCGGATCTGCCCGCCGGCGCAGCACGACAAGATTCGCCTGCTGATGGAGTTCGTGCCGCAAGCCGACGCCCGCTGGGCCGGCGAGCGGGAAGTGAGCGATCCCTATTTTGGCGGTGCAGCAGGCTTCGAACAGGTGCTCGATCAGTGCGAGGCCGCCTGCCGGGGACTGATCGCCGCGCTGCATCCGCAGTTGGTGTACTGAGCGGCAGCGGACGGCATGGATCCGATAGGCTTCCAATCACGCCGTTTCAATGCCCTGTCAATTAAGCAAATGACCCAAATCGCGATAGGGATACTTGACTAATTTGCTCATGTATTTATACTTGACCAAACTTGTCGAGAATTGCGATCCCCATACATCATGAGACTCACCACAAAAGGCCGTTTCGCCGTCACGGCGATGATTGACCTGGCGCTGCGCCAGGAGCAGGGCCCGGTGACGCTTGCGGGTATCAGCCAGCGCCAGCACATTTCCCTGTCCTACCTCGAACAGCTGTTCGGCAAACTGCGTCGCCATGAGATCGTCGAGTCCGTACGCGGGCCCGGTGGTGGCTACAATCTGGCCCGCCGCGCCGAAGACGTGACCGTCGCGGACATCATCATCGCCGTTGACGAGCCGCTCGACGCCACCCAATGCGGTGGCAAGGGCACGTGCGAAGGCACCAAGCAGCACGACGGCCACTGCATGACGCACGAATTGTGGTCCACCCTGAACCAGAAAATGGTCGAGTACCTGGATTCGGTCTCCCTGAAAGATCTGGTCGATCAGCAACGCTCGCGCGAAGGCGCGCCGGCCGTGCTGCGCGACCGCCGCAGCGAGGCGCCGGCGGTCGAACCCGCCCGCGTCGCGCCGCGCGGACCGAATTCCGTTTTCAACATGGCCGGGTCATAGAGCGCCGCGAAGCCAGCGAACTCAGAACCCAAAAGCCAGAGCAATGATGTCCCCGGAGCGATTCATGAATAACGACATTCCCCACCTGCCCATTTACATGGACTACA
>Ga0302234_10000316_pt1 | contig 38674 bp, 34 predicted proteins | sample II_Palsa_N3_2_FD_193576 | JGI IMG/M metagenome (GOLD analysis project Ga0302234, IMG submission 193576) | Peat permafrost microbial communities from Stordalen Mire near Abisko, Sweden - II_Palsa_N3_2 | ecosystem: Environmental > Terrestrial > Soil > Palsa > Peat permafrost | place: Sweden... | reverse complement strand
TGTTACCAATCAACCCGCGTGATCGATCGCCGCGTACAAGTTGCCACCGCGCACTTCGCGACGAACGCTGCACTCTCTGAACCAAGGCCCTCCAGGCCCCTTCGCTTTTCGCACAGCCTGTGCGACTATCGGCCGCTCGCCGAGTCTTTCCCTACTCCGTTACAGTCATACAAGAGGGATCCCTCACCCCTGGAGAGCGCTTCATGTGGATTGTCCGGCTTGCGCTTAACCGGCCCTATACCTTCGTTGTCCTCGCGATTCTCATCCTGATCGCTGCGCCGGTGCTCATCCTGCGGACTCCCACAGACATCTTCCCCAACATCAACATCCCCGTCGTCTCGGTCGCTTGGCAGTACACCGGCCTCAGCCCCGAAGAGGTCGAGGGCCGCATCACCGGCCCCTACGAGCGCTCCCTCACCACCCTGGTCGATAACATCCAGCACACCGAATCGACCAGCCTCAACGGCCAGGCCATCATCAAGATCTACCTGCAGCCCGGCGCTTCCCTCGATACCGCCAATGCCCAGGTCTCTGCCGCCGCCGAGGGCCAGCTCAAGTCGCTCCCTCCCGGCATTCTCCCTCCGCAGATCATCAACTTCTCGGCCTCCAGCGTTCCTATCCTTCAGCTCGGCCTCTCCGGCAAAGGCCTCAACGAACAGCAGCTCAACGACTACGGCCTCAACATCATTCGACCGCAGTTGGTCACCATCCCCGGCGCCGTTCTTCCCGCAGTGTACGGCGGCAAGCAGCGCTCCATCATGCTCAACCTCGATCCCAAGAAGATGCAGGCTGTCGGCGTCTCCCCAGGTGAGGTCCTTGCCGTCTTCGGCAATCAGAACATCGTCGAACCCGGTGGCACCGCAAAGATCGGACCCGCCGAATACGATGTCCGTTTCAACAGCACGCCCTCCACGCTCGAGGGCCTGGGAAATATCCCCCTCAAACAAGTCAATGGCGCGACCGTCTATCTCAAGGACGTCGCCACCGTCAGCGACGGCTCCATTCCCCAGACCAACATCGTTCGCCAGGACGGACACCGCGCCGTCCTCATCACCATCCTCAAATCCGGCTCCGCCTCCACCCTAAGCGTCGTCGCGGGCATCAAGAATCTTCTCCCCCGCGTCGCGGCCACCGTCCCCAAAGAGCTCAAGATCCAGCCCATCGGCGACCAGTCCATCTTCGTCCGTTCCTCCATCGACGGCGTCATCCGCGAAGGCGTCATCGCCGCCACCCTCACCGGCCTGATGATCCTCCTCTTCCTCGGCTCCTGGCGATCCACACTGATCATCGCGGTCTCCATTCCGCTCTCCATCCTTGTCTCCATCATCGTCCTCAGCCTCATCGGTCAGACCATCAACATCATGACCCTCGGAGGCCTCGCACTCGCCGTCGGCATCCTCGTCGACGACGCCACCGTTGAAATCGAAAACACCAACCGCTACCTCGAAGAAGGCCACCAACTCCGCGAAGCCATCCTCGAAGGCGCCGCCCAGATTGCCGTTCCCGCCCTCGTCTCGACCCTCTCCATCTGCATCGTCTTTCTCCCCATGTTCTTCCTCTCCGGCGTCACCGGCTACCTCTTTCAGCCGCTCGCCGAAGCCGTCGTCTTCGCCATGCTGGCCTCGTATTTCTTGTCCAGAACCCTTGTGCCCACCATGGCCATGTATCTGCTCAAGCCCATCGACCACCACGCACCGCTCTCCCAGGGTTTCTTCTCTCGCTTCCAGCGCGCCTTCGAACGCGGCTTCGAAAGTGTTCGTTCCGCCTACGAATCCCTTCTCACTCAGCTCGTCAAAGCCCGCGTTCTCTTCATCCCCCTCTTCCTGCTTGCCTGCCTGATCTGCATGCTGCTCATACCCCTGCTCGGCCAGAACTTCTTCCCCAATAACGACAACGGCTCATTCATCCTGCACGTGCGCGCCAAGACCGGTACCCGCATCGAAGAAACCGCCCGGCTCTGCGATCTCATCGAGCAGTCCATTCGCTCCACCGTGCCGCAGAATCAGATGGACAACATCCTCGACAACATCGGCCTTCCCTACTCCACCCTCAACACCCAGCACGCCACCAGCGGCCTCTTCGGAGCTGCCGACGCCGACATCATGGTCTCCCTCAAGAAGGATCACTCCCCAACCGCCGACTATGTCCGCACCCTGCGCGAGCGCCTGCCCCGCGAGTTCCCCGGCGCAACCTTCTACTTCCTTCCTTCCGACATCGTTACCCAGATTCTCAACTTCGGCCTTCCCGCACCCATCGATATCCAGATCGAAGGTGCCGACGATGGCGGCAACCGCATCGTCGCCGCCAAAATGATGCAACAGCTAGCCCAGGTCCCCGGGCTCGTCGATCTCCGTCTCGAACAACCCAATGACGGGCCCGTGCTCAACGTCGCCGTCGATCGCACCAAGGCTCTGCAGGGCGGCTACACCCAGAGCGACATTGGCACCTCCGCAGTCAATATTCTTTCTGGCTCGGCGCAACTCCAGCCGCAGTTCTTCCTCAACGGCAAGAACCACGTCGCGTACAGCATCATCGCGGAGACGCCGCAGTATCAGATCCAATCTCTGCGCGACCTCGAAAATATCCCCCTCGCCTCGCCCACCGCCAAGACACCGGAAATCCTCGCCGATGTAGCCGCCATCTCGCGCTCCACCGAGCCCCCCATCATCAGCCACGTCAACACCCGCCGCACCCTCGACATCTACGCCAACGTCCAGGATCGCGACCTCGGCTCTGTCGCCCGCCAGGTCAAGCGCATCGTCGATAGCAATCGTCCTTCGCTCGCTCGCGGCAACTTCGTTCGCATCGCCGGACAGGTCGACACCATGCAGACCTCCTACACCAGCCTGCTCTTCGGCCTCGTCTTCTCCATCGTCCTCGTCTACCTGCTCATCGTGGTCAACTTCCAATCCTGGCTTGACCCCTTCATCATCATCACCGCTCTACCCGCGGCCATCGCCGGCATCGTCGTCTTCCTCTTCCTCACCCACACCACGCTCTCCGTCCCCGCTCTCATGGGTTCCATCATGTGCATGGGCGTGGCAACAGCGAACTCCATCCTCGTCGTCTCCTTCGCCAAAGACCGCCTGCGTATTACAGGCGACGCGCTCATCGCCGCAGTCGAAGCCGGCACAACTCGCTTCCGTCCCGTCTGCATGACTGCCCTCGCCATGATCATCGGCATGGTTCCGATGGCGCTCGGCCTCGGCGATGGTGGCCAGCAAAACGCACCGCTCGGCCGCGCCGTCATCGGCGGCCTTTGCCTCGCCACGGTCGCCACCCTCATCTTTGTACCCGCGGTCTTCGCCCTTCTGCATGGCCGCGACCGACGTTCCGATACCATGTCAGCATCTTCCCCACAAGAATCGTAGCGATCGGGTAGCCATCCCCATCAAGGCACCAATGGAGATCAGGATCATGCCCATCCACAACACCAACGTCAACACCGACATCAATACCGACATGACAACACCCTCTGCTGATTACGCTCCGTCGGAGCATCCGATCCCTCCGCACCCAGACCCCGCCCATGCGCTCCCAGCCCCGCAGCGCCTGCCCGCCAGCGTCCGTATCGCAGTCATCGTTATCGCAGTCATCATCCTCGCCGGCATCATCTACCGCGTCATTAGCGGTCTAACAGACGAGCGTCATCTCGCCAACCAGACCAGGCTCGACGCAATCCCGACCGTAGACGTCATCTCCCCCATCGTCTCCGGCAACACCTCTGAAATCGCCCTTCCCGGCAACACCCAGGCCTTCGACGACACCCCCATCTACGCCCGCACCAGCGGCTACCTCAAGCAATGGTTCGTCGACATCGGCCAGCACGTCGCCAAGGGTGAGCTCATGGCCACCATCGAAACGCCCGAGCTCGACGAGCAGCTTCAAGTAGCCCAGGCCGACCTCAAGAGCGCGCAAGCAGACCTCAACCTCGCGAAGACCACCTCCGACCGCTACACCAATCTCCTTAAGCTCAACTCCGTCTCCCAGCAGGAGACCGACGTGGCCGTCTCAGGCGCTGCCGCCAAACGCGCCGCCGTAGAAGCAGCAGAGGCCAACGTCCGCCGCCTCTCCCAACTCCAGTCCTTCGAAAAAATCTACGCTCCCTATTCCGGCATCGTCACGCAGCGCAACACCGACATCGGTGACCTGATCAACGCAGGCTCTGCCACCACCACCAACACCGCCAAAGAACTCTTCCATATCGCCTCGGTTAATCAGTTGCGCGTCTTCGTCGCCGTACCCGAGGTCTACGCTCCAGACATCCACAACGGCGACACCGCAACCCTCACCCTCGACGAATATCCCGGCCAGGTCTTCACCGGCGTCGTCACCCGCAACTCCGGTTCTATCGATCCCAGCTCCCGAACGCTGAATGTTGAAGTCGACGTCAACAACCAGAATGGCAAGCTCCTCCCCGGCGCTTACGTCTTCGTACACTTCAAAATTCCAATCCAGAGCCGTGAGCTCTCCATCCCCTCCGACGCTCTCATCTTCCGCTCTCAAGGCCTGCAGGTCGGTGTCGTGCGCGACGGTCACGTGCACCTACAGCCCATCACCATCGGCAAGGACAACGGAAAAACAGTTGAAGTCGCCACCGGCCTCTCCCCCACCGACAAGGTCATCCTCTCTCCCTCCGATTCCCTCGCCGAAGGTCAGCCCGTGAACATCGCCACCCAACCAGCGGTGATGCAATGAAGGCACGCTCGCCCCTTCAACACGCATGCCTCAACACCGCGCTCATGAGCAGCCTAGCGCTCGCCGGATGCGTCGCCGGCTGCATGGTCGGTCCCAAATACAGAACACCCTCCGTGCCCACCGCGCCGTCCTTCAAAGAACTCAATCCCAGCGCAGACTCCAGCGCCTTCAAAGAGAACTCCGACTGGCAGACCGCCAAGCCGCAGGACACCATCCCCCGCGGCGATTGGTGGACCATCTTCCACGACAGCGGGCTCAACGCGCTCGAGCCGCAGGTCGCCGACGCCAATCAAACACTGAAGGTCGCCGAGGCCAACCTAAGCGCCGCTCGCGGCAACCTCCGCGTGCAGAATGCCAACCGCTATCCCACGTTTGGCATCAATCCGTTCCTCGGCGGCGAACGCTACTCCGCCAACCAGCCCTACTTCAACGCCGCATCCTCCAACAACGGAGAAGGTGACCTCCAACTGCCCTTGCAACTGAGCTACGAAGTCGACCTCTGGGGAGCAGTCCGCCGCAACGTAACCGCGGCCCGCGAGCAGTCGCAAGCCACCGCGGCCGACCTCCAAACCGCCCTCCTGTCTCTCCAGGCAGAGGTCGCCATGGATTACTTCGAGCTGCGCGCAGCCGACGCCCAGCAAAAACTCCTCAACGACACCGTCGCGCAATATGCAGAAGCCGTCCGCATCACCAACGACCGCTACCTCGGCGGCGTTGCCGTAAAGTCCGACCTCACCCAGGCACAAACCCAGCTTCAGGATGCCCAGGTGCAGGCCTCCGACGTCGCCATTGCGCGTTCGCAATTCGAGCACGCCATCGCCATCCTCATCGGCAAGCCGCCCGCGTCCTTCAGCCTCCCACCCTCACCCTTGCCACTCTCTGACACGCCGCCGGTCGTTCCTCCCGGCCTTCCCTCCCAACTCCTCGAGCGCCGCCCTGACATCGCCGCCGCCGAGCGCCGCACCGCCGCCGCCAACGAGCAGATCGGCATCGCCCGCGCCGCCTACTTCCCCTCCCTCTCTCTCGGCGCCACCGCCGGCCAGGAAAGCACCAGCTTCGCCTCGCTCTTTGAATCCTCCAGCTTCATCTACGCGCTCGGCCCCACCATCGGCCAAACGTTTTACGACGGCGGCCGCCGCCGTGGCCTCTCCGAACAAGCCCGCGCCAACTACGACAGCACCACCGCCAGCTATCGCCAGACCGTCCTCACCGCCTATCAGCAGGTCGAAGACAACCTCGTAGCCCTCCGCGTTCTCTCCCACGAGCAGGAGCAGCAGCGTGAAGCCACAGCCTCTGCCGTTGAGTCCGAACGCATCTTCAACAACCGCTACGTCGGTGGCGTCGACACCTACCTCCAGGTCATCACCGCCCAGACCTCAGCACTCCTCAACCAACGCAACGACATCGACATTCTCCGCCGCCGCATGGATGCCAGCGTTCTTCTGATCAAGGTCCTCGGCGGCGGCTGGGACCGCACGCAACTCCCCCCGCAGTAGTTCTTACCCGCAAACGAAAAGGCCGCTCAACTGAGCGGCCTTCGTCTTCTCTACACTCTATCCTCTACACTCTATCCCCTGCTCTTAATCGATCGAGATCTTCCGCAGCAGCCGGAAGTCCGACAACATCTTTCCGGTTCCCAGCACGACGCTAGCCAGCGGATCATCCGCAATCGTAACGGGCAGCCCCGTCTCCTCGCGAATCCTCTTGTCCAGATTCTTGATCAGCGCGCCACCACCGGTCAGCACAATCCCGCGATCCGAAATATCCGCCGACAGCTCAGGCGGTGTCCGTTCCAGCGCCACGCGAATCGCATTCAGGATCGTCGCAATGCATTCAGCCAGCGCCTCGCGAATCTCTGTGTCGTCGATCGTAATCGTCTTCGGCACGCCCTCAATCAGGTTGCGCCCTTTGATCTCCATCGACAGCGGCCGATCCAACGGATACGCCGATCCAATATCGATCTTGATCTGCTCTGCCGTGCGCTCGCCGATCAGCAAGTTGTACTTCCGCTTCAGATACGTCATCACGGCTTCGTCCATCTGGTTGCCGGCCATGCGCACCGACCGCGAGTACACAATGCCCGCCAGAGAAATCACCGCAATGTCTGTCGTCCCACCACCGATATCGACAACCATGTTGCCGCCCGGCTCAGTGATCGGCAAGCCCGCACCAATCGCCGCCACCATCGCCTGCTCCACCAGGTGCACTTCGCTCGCCTTCGCGCGATACGCAGAGTCCATAACCGCGCGCTTCTCCACCTGCGTAATCTCGCTCGGCACGCCAATCACGATGCGCGGATGAACCATCATCTTCCGGTTGTGCGCCTTCTGGATGAAGTAGTTCAGCATCTTCTCCGTCTGCTTGAAGTCCGCAATCACGCCGTCCTTCATCGGCTTGATGGCAATGATGTTGCCCGGCGTTCGCCCAAGCATCTCCTTCGCCTCTTTGCCGACAGCCTCAACTTCGCCCGTCACGCGATTGACCGCGATGATCGAGGGCTCATTCACAATGATGCCCTTGCCATGCGCGAACACAAGTGTGTTGGCCGTGCCCAGATCGATCGCGAGATCGCTCGAGAACAGCGAAAAAATGGATCGCATGTTGCTCACACGCGAGGTCCGCATCTGAAAGTTTTTCGAGGACATGAGACCGATCGGTTTCCTAAGATAAAGAAAATTAGCAAGACGATAAAGCACAAGACAGAAAGACTATGAAACACAAGACACAAAAACTATGAAACACAAGACACAAAAAACTTATCTAACAAAGAAAGGTTGGGTTTTAGTGGACCCGGCACAACCATTGTACGGCCTTTGGAGCAGTCTACTGCCCCAATGCCCAGGCGACTATACTCAAGACGTTTGCAACTTTGGCTCATAGCACCACCTTTAGGAGAGATTCAGGCATGATCATCGGCGTCCCCAGGGAAGTAAAAGACCACGAAAGCCGCGTCGGCGTCACCCCAGCCGGCGCCAAAGCCCTTGTCGACGCCGGCCATAAGGTCCTCATCGAGCACAACGCAGGCGCCCTTTCCTCTTTCCCCGACGAAGACTACCTCGCCGTCGGCGCCGAAATCGTACCCGACGCGGCCAGCGTCTGGAACCCCGCCAACATGGTCGTCAAGGTCAAGGAACCCGTGGAAAAGGAGTATCCCTACTTCCGCCCCGGCCTCGTCCTCTTCACCTACCTCCACCTCGCCCCCATCCGCGGCCTCACCGACGCTCTCCTCACCAACAAGGTCACCGGAATCGCCTACGAAACCGTTCGCGACCACGCAGGATCCCTTCCCCTCCTCACCCCCATGTCCGAGGTCGCCGGCCGCCTCTCCGTGCAAGTCGGTGCCGCTTACCTCGAGAAGGAGCACGGCGGCCGCGGCGTCCTCCTCGGCGGCGTCCCCGGCGTCCCTCCCGGCAATGTCTGCATCATCGGCGGCGGCATCGTCGGCACCAACGCCGCCAAAGTCGCGCTCGGCATGGGCGCGCGTGTCACCCTGGTCGACCTCAACCTCAACCGACTCCGCGAGCTCGATGACATATTCTCCGGCCGCCTCTACACCCTCTATTCAAACTCCTACAACGTCGAACGCGCCGTCTGCGAAGCCGATCTCGTCATCGGCGGCGTCCTAATCCCCGGAGCCGCCGCCCCCAAGATCGTCACCAAGTCCATGGTCTCCAAGATGCGCAAGGGCGCGGTCATCGTCGACGTCGCCATCGACCAGGGCGGCTGCATCGAAACCGCCCGCCCCACCACCCACTCCGACCCCAGCTACGTCGTCGACGGCGTCGTCCACTATTGCGTCACCAACATGCCCGCCGCCGTTCCCAACACCAGCACCCTAGCCCTCACCAACGCCACCTTCCCCTACGTCCTCAAGTTAGCCAAGCTAGGCGCCAACGCCGCCATCCAGTCCGACCCCGGCATAGCCGAAGGCGTCAACACCTTCAACGGCTCCCTAACCTACAAGGCCGTCGCCACAGCACAGACCCGCGACTTCACCCCTGTAGCCGACCTCCTCTAACACCCGACATCGCGCACCCTGCCGTGAAGTCACCAACGAAGCAGATAAACCTTCAGCACCCTGAGAGTCAGCACCGCCGCTGTCCGTTCAGCTAAAAGCTAGCACCTCCTCTCCCACGCGCGTAAACTTGCTCGCATGGGAGCCGGAACATTTCGCCGCAGAGCCTTGGTGATTGCGCTTAGCGTGTGCCTCTTGCTGCTCTTCCTTTCGCTCGCAGCCCTCAACGCCTTCAATCCGCGTTTCCTCAATCCAAACTCCCCCCTCCAGACCCTCGTCTTCGTCAGCCTTTCCGTCATTGGATTCCTGCTCTTCGTCGGCGTCCTGGTCTTGCTCGTTCGCAACGTCCTCAAGCTCTACGCCGACCAGCGCAGCCGCATCCTCGGCACCCAGCTCCGCACCCGCATGCTCTGGGGAGCCGTCCTCGTCTCTCTCGTTCCCCTCGTCTTCATGTTCGCCTTCAGCTACCTCCTCATGAACCGCGCCGTCGACCGTTGGTTCTCCCAGCCCGTCACGCAGATGCACGACGACGCCAACACCATGGCGCTCGAGCTCTACCACTACGCCGACGCCAACGACCGATCCGAAGCCAACAGCATCGCCGTCGATCTCTCCAATCTTCCCCTCTCGGACACTCAGCCGCTCTCCGCCGACTCCATCGCCGCAATCAATCGCATCTTCCAGCGCCACGAGGTCACCCTCCAGGGCGGCTTCGTCATCCTCTATCGCGACCGCCAGGCCATTGCCTCGCTCCACGTTCCCACGTCCCCCTCAGGCAAATCGGAACTGCGCTCCATCCAGCCCGCTGAAACCTCCAGCGATGAGAACTCAGACCAACGACCCGCCGTCCTCTCGACATCCCTCGAAGGCCCCACCGAGCAGGCAATTCTCGAAGCCGCTCAACGCACCGACGAGCCCTTCTACTCCCTCTCCGGCACCGATTACACCCTCGCCACCGCCAGCCTGCCCAACGGAGACTGGATCGTCTCCGGCATTCCCATCCCTGCTGGCATCTCCGCCACCTCGCTTCGCCTCCGCAAGTCGGCAGACAAATACTGGACGCTCTATCGCGAGCGCAGAGAAGTTCGCAGCCTCTACACCGGCTTCCTCCTCCTCACCACCGCGTTAGCCCTCTTCGCCTGCTGCTGGCTCGCGCTCAATCTCAGCAAGCAGGTCACCCGTCCAGTCGAATCCCTCGCCGACGCCATGGAAGCCATCGCCGCCGGCGACTATGCTCACCGCGTCGGCATGTCCTCCACCGAAGAGCTCGGCGAACTCGTCGACAGCTTCAACGTTATGGCCGCCGATCTCGAAAGCGCCCACGCCATCGCCGAGCGATCTACCGCTCAACTCTCAGACCTCAATCACGCTCTCCAGGTCCGCCGCACCGAGCTCGAAACCATCATCGAAACCATCCCGTCCGGCGTCGTCACCCTCTCCGCCGATCGCCGCATTCTCCTTGCCAATCGCGCCTTCTCTGAGATGCTCGACCCCGGCGGCCAGCGTCAATTCATCGGCCTGCCGCTCTCTTCCGTCCTTCCCGAAGACATCATCGATGCGCTCGATCACCTTCTCCGCCGCGCCCATCGCATGGGTTCGGCCTCGGCCGAGATGCAGATGCAATCCAACGCAGGCATTCTTCACCTCGCGGCCACCGTTGCGCTCCTCGAAGGCCGTCCCGCCAGCCGCCCCGGTTCCCTCGACTTCGAACACTCCAGCCGTGAACACCGCGGCTACGTCCTTGTCCTCGAAGACGCAACCGAACTCCTTCGCGCCCAGAAACAAAGCGCCTGGAAAGAAGTAGCCCGCCGCGTTGCCCACGAGATCAAAAACCCGCTCACCCCCATCTCCCTCAACGCCGAGCTCATCCAGCGACACATTGGCCGCCTTAGCTCGCTGCTCAACGAGCACGACCTCGAATCGCCCTCGCCCGCCGTCATTCAGCGCTCCACCGAAGTCATCTCATCCTCCGTAGCAACCATGAGATCGCTTGTCGATCAGTTTTCGTCGCTCGCCGAGTTTCCTGCCGCTCGCCCCCGCCCCTCCGACCTCAACACCATCGTCGAAAATTCCCTCGCCCTCTTCGCCGGCCGCCTCGGCAAAATCCGCGTCACTCAAAGCCTCGCCACAAATCTCCCTCTCGTCCTCGCCGATCCCGAAGCTCTCAAGCGCGCTCTCTCCAACCTCATCGATAACGCCGCCGAAGCCATGCAGGAAAGCCTCCTCTGCGAGCTTCACATCTCCACCCGCCTTCTCGACTCCGGCCCAGGCACTTCGGGAACCGTCGAGCTCGTCATCGCCGACACGGGCCCCGGCCTGTCCGACGAGATGCGCGAGAGCCTCTTTCTCCCCTACTTCTCCACCAAGCAGCGCGGCACCGGCCTCGGCCTCTCCATCGCCGCGAAAATCGTGCAGGAGCATCACGGCTCCATCCGCGCTGAAAAGAACCAGCCCACCGGCGCCCGCTTCATCCTCGAACTCCGCCCCGCCAACGAACCCGCCGACAACCCGCCTGCACCCACCACCGAAACCGCTACCCAACCCGAACAAGAGCTAGCCTAACCACAACGCACTTTCTACGCTCTACACTCCAGCTCTACACTCTGCCCCTATGAACCACGTTCTCATCGTCGACGACGAAGCCGATATCCGCGAATCCCTTGAGGCCATCCTCCACGAGGAAGACTACGTCATCACCACCGCAGGCACCGCCGCCGAAGCTCTCGAGCTTCTCCGCGATGCTGACTACCAGGCAGTCCTCCTCGACATCTGGCTCTCCAACCCAGGCGGCGCACCCGGCGAGCCCGACGGCCTCGACGTCCTCGCCGCCATCCGCGGCGACGTCGCGCACCCCCCACGCCCCGGCGCACCCGAAGTCATCATGATCTCAGGCCACGCCACCATCGAAGCCGCCGTCCGCGCCACCAAACTAGGTGCCTACGACTTCCTCGAAAAGCCTCTCTCCATGGATCGCACCCTGCTCGTCCTGCGCAACGCCATCCAGGCTCACCACCTTCGCGAAGACAACCAGGAGTTCGCCCGCCAGCTCACCAAGGGTTCCATCACCGGCGAATCCATCTCCGTCAAAGCCCTTCGCCAGCAGATCAAGCTCATGGCCCCCACCAACGGCCGCGTCCTCATCTACGGAGAATCCGGTGCCGGCAAAGAACTTGTCGCCCGCTCCATGCACGCCGAATCCCTCCGCCGCGAGCGCCCCTTCGTCGAGCTCAACTGCGCCGCCATCCCCGAAGACTTCATCGAGACCGAGCTCTTCGGCTATCGTCACGGCGCCGGCCCCGGCGGCCCCAATCAGCCCACAGAAAAGCGTGGCACCTTCGAGCGCGCCGACGGTGGCACCCTCTTCCTCGACGAAGTAGGTGACATGAGCCTCAAGACTCAAGCCAAAGTCCTGCGCACTTTAGACGAGCAGCGCTTCTACCCCGTCGGCGCCAGCACCCCCGTCCACGTCGACACTCGCGTCATCGCCGCAACCAACAAGGACCTCGAAGAAGAGATCGCCCGCGGCAACTTCCGCGAAGACCTCTTCTACCGCCTCAACGTCATCCCCTTCTTCGTCCCACCCCTCCGCGACCGCAAAGAAGACATCCCTCTCCTCGCCCGCGAATTCCTCTCCGAGTTTGGCCAGCAGTACGGCCGCCCCCACGTCGAAATCTCCGACGCCGCACTCACCGCACTCAAGCAATATCACTGGCCCGGCAACGTCCGCGAGCTCCGCAACGTCATCGAGCGCGTCCTGATCTTAAATCCGAAAGCCCAGCGCATCGACACCAAGCATCTCCCCATGCTCGTGCAGCGTACTGAGGGTGTAAGGACCGAGGGCATAGCCCAGCGCATCGAAGGCGCCGCCGCCCGCTCCACCAACGGAAACCGCGAAGAGTTCTCCACTCTCCTCCAGGCCCGTGAAGCCTACGAACGCGACTACATCCTCAAAGAACTAGACCGCTGCCACGGCAACGTCAGCCGAGCCGCCGAAGCTCTCGGCCTCGAACGCTCCCACCTCTACCGCAAAATGAAAGCCCTGGGCATCAGCACCCACGACTAGCCACAACCAGTCATCGCCTCTTACTTGTCGTCGCCCTTTTGCTTGTCATCCGTCTTTTAAATTGTCATCCTACCCTGAGCTTGCCGAAGGGGAAGGACCTGCTCCTGCCGTTGCTTTTGCTCGTTCTACCGGATTAGAAGTGGGCTTCAGCCCACTGTCTCCGCCACAATCGAGAAGGGGCTTTAGCCCTGGGCCTTCCCGCTCGTGTCCGTGCCTCACCGCTCTGCTCTCCGCCCTCCGCTATACTGCCCTCACCCACCAACGGAGTCGCCTTAGTGCCCATTCGCGCCACCTGTATCCTAACCTCTATCGCGGAACCCCTCCCCGATCCCACCCTCGCCACCGGCGTCAAGACCATGACCGCCGTAGCCACATCCCTCTTGCAATAAAATCTTCGCCCACACGAGCTACCGCATCCGCCGATACCGCACCGTCCCCGGATCATCGCCCTCACCCACATAGCTCATCCCGCACCGCTCCATCACCTTGATCGACTCCGGCAGCCGCGGATACGTCTGCGCGCTCACCGACTGCACCCCCTCCACCGCCAGCAGCCACTCCACCAGCGTCTTCGCGGAAGCCGTCGCATACCCTCTCCGCTGAAAACCCGGCAGCGTCGAATACCCAATCTCCACATCCCCTTGCGCCCGCGGGAATCCCCCAATCGCCCCCACCAACGTCCGCGCTCTGCCCAGTCCCCCATCCAGCACAACGTACCGATGCCATCCAAAACTCGCCGGCCACTCGTCATACTGCTTCTGAATGATCCGATACACATGCGGCTCCCAATCCGCCGGCGGCCACTCCCGCGTAAGCTTCGCTCGCAGCAGACTCCCCAGCCCCGCAGCGTCGCCGCTATGTTCGGCCGTCAGCATCTCAGAGGTAATCGCCACCAGGCGCAGGCTGCCAACCTTCAACTCCGGTACACGGGCAGTTCGGGGTTGCAAGCCGAGCACGGCTCCCCACTGCAAAAAATCAATCACGCTGCACCCTCCGCCTATTTGTTTCCGCTTTCTGCAACGCCCTTAAGGGGATCCCGCTGATTCCGGTGCTGCGTCTCCGCCAACTGCTCCAACTGCCTGCGCCAATCCAGTTCCTCTACAAACCCGCGCGAGCTTCTCCACTCATCCTGCACCTTCACAAACAGCTCCAGGAACACCCTCGTCCCCAGCAGACCTTCAATATCCTTACGCGCCGTCGTGCCAATCTGTTTCAGCATCGCGCCCTGTTTCCCAATCAAAATCGCCTTCTGGCCCTCGCGCTCGCAAAAGATCGCCGCCGTAATCTTGGTCACCGGCAGCTTACCAGCTTTGCTCTTCTTCAGGCTCTCCGGCTCCTCCCAGCGCTCAATCACCACCGCCGCCGCATAAGGAACCTCTTCGCCGGTCAACAGCAAAATCTTCTCACGGATAATCTCCGCCGCCAGAAACCTTTCCGGCTGGTCCGTCAATTGATTCTTCGGGAAATACCTCTGCCCCTCCGGCAACTGTGCCACCACCTTATCCAGCAGCAGTTCCAGACCCTCGCGCTTCTTCGCCGAAATCGGAATCACATCCGCAAACGTATGCAGCGACGTCCAGTGCGCAATCAAGGGCAGCAAGGCACTCTTCGGCAGCGCGTCAATCTTATTCAGCACCAGAATCACCGGACAATCCAGCTTCTTCACCAGCTGCAGCGAAAAATCATCCTCAGCCTTCGACAGCATCCGCCGATGCTGCCCCAGCGACCGCGTCTTCCGCGCCTCCGCAAACTCCTCACTCGTCTTCGGCTTCTCCGGCACAGGCAGCCGATGCGTCACATCCACCAAAAAAATCACCGCATCCCGAGTCTCCAGCGCATCATGCACCTCCTGCATCATGCGCTTATCCAGCTGCGTCTCCGGCTTATGTACGCCGGGCGTATCCACCAACACCACCTGCGCCGCCGGCCTTCCCGGATCGCCCTTCGTCTTCTTCCGCACCGGCAACTCCAGAACCCCCTGGATGCGCGTCCGCGTCGTCTGCGGCTTATGCGTAACAATCGCCAGCTTCTGTCCCAGCAACGCATTCAACAGCGTCGACTTGCCTGCATTCGGGCGCCCAATAATCGAGACGAAACCAGTACGTAGTGCCATCCCTCTATCATGACACCGTCTCGCGCCCTATGCCGCTTCCCCGCCAGCCGGAAATCCCATCAACCCCACCCGCACCCGCTCTACTCGCCGATCCGTCGACGCAATCACCTCCAGCCGCAGCGGCCCATCCTCCACCACCTCGCCCGGCAGCGGTATGTGCCCCGCCATCTCACTCACCAACCCGCCCACCGTCGTCGCCTCGTACTTCCTCAGCAACTGCGCCAGGCTCTCCTCCTCATCCCCCACGTCAAACTCGTCCTCTCCCACACTCTCTCCCACATCCGCTCCCTCGCTCGACTCCTCCAACAGCTCGCGCAGCCGATCCACCTCAAAACTTCCCTGCACCACCCACGTCCCCTCCGGTTCTGCAATCGGAGCGTCCCCATCCGCATCCGTGTCGTGTTCGTCCTCAATCTCTCCCACGATCGCTTCGATCAAATCCTCAATCGTCACCAGCCCCGCAACCCCGCCATACTCATCAATCACGATCCCCATATGCTGCTTCTGCCGCTGCATCTCCCGCAGCAGCTCGTTCACCTTCTTCGTCTCCGGAATAAACAGCGCCGGCCGCTGCAGCTGTGCCACCGTCCTGTTCGCCGCGTCTGTGTCCTTCACCGCCAGCAGATCCCGCGCAAACGCAATTCCCGTAATCTGATCCAGCGAATCCCCATACACCGGCACGCGCGAAAAATTATGCGCATTCACCTCCGCCGTAAACTGCTCCAGCGACGTCCGCCCCGCCACCGCAAACATCTCTGGTCGCGGCGTCATCACATCGCGCACCACCTTGTCGCCAAACTCCACCACACTCCGCACCAACTCGCGGTCTTCTTCGTCCAGCACACCCTCTTCTTCCCCTGCCTCCAGCAGCGCATCCATCGCCTCACCCGAATCTTCAAGCTGCTGCGCCTCCGGCTCTGCCAACCCTGCGATGGAAAGCAGCAGCCCAATCGTCAGCGTCAGCGGCAGCACCAGGTAGAACAGCACGCGGACAAGAAATGAAATCCGCGCAATCCACAAACCCTCTGTCTTCGTGAAAAAGATCTGCGGCAACAGCCGATCAAACACCAGCATCGCAAGCAACAGCTCGAAGACGGTCCGTCCAATCTCAACCGGACTCTCTCCCACCTTCCCCTGCAGATGAATCGCCAGCAGAAAGATCAGCGCCCCCAGCGCTATCTGCCGCAGCACCGACGCCGACATCGCCGACGACTGCCGGCTCAACCGCAGCTTCGGCTCCACCCACCGCTCCCACGCGTCAATGTTCTCCGTATACTCGCGCGAAAGAAACTTGCCCATCTCAAAATAAATCCGGTCCACATAAGCAGACAGCGCCAGCAAACACAGCAGCAGAAACACCGTAACGTCATAACCCGTAATCATGCCCGCACCCCAAGCCGCCGCTGCTTAACATCGCGCCCTTCGCGTCTAAACGTAGCGCCCTTTGCGTCAAAAGCCTTTGCTGTTGCCCTTGCTTTTGCTTTTGCTTTTCTGGCTGTCATCCCGTAGGGATCTGCTGTTGCCGTTGCTTCTGCCTTTGCTTTTGCTTCTGCTGTTGCTTGTCTCTCGCCGTCATCCTGAGCGAAGCGAAGGATCCCCGCATTGGCTTCTGCTCTTGCTTTTGCCGTTGCCCTTGCTTTTGCTCGTCCCCCCTCCACCCTCTCAATCAACCCATTCGGCAGCCGCAGCTTCCCCCGCAACTCACCCTCGCGCTCGGCCATCTCCCCACCATCCACCTCATGATCCATCCCAACGAGATGCAGCAGCCCATGCAGCAGCAGCACCCTCACCTCATCCCGCAGCGCATGCCCATGCTCCTCGGCCTGCCGCTTCGCCGTATCCAACGAAATCGCGAGATCACCACCATGCTCCCCCGCCAGCTCTTCCGCCGCAGGAAAACTCAGCACATCCGTAGCCTTATCTTTTCCCCGATACTCGCGATTCAACCGCCGCAGCGTCCGATCCCCTGCCAGCAGCACATCCACCTCGCCCTCCAACCCCACCGCCGCCTGCGCCGTTCGCAGAAACCGGCTCAGCCCCGACCGCGATAGTCCCCACGCGCGCCAAACCTCGGCATCCGGAACCTGCCCGATCTTCCCAGCATTCCCACTCAGTGTTCGCGGAGGTTCCAAGGTCATCATGCGTGCTCTGATGCTACCGCAACCACGCCCCAACGCAAGCGACCACCATCACATTCCAACGCAATCGCAACCCCTTAGAAACAAGCCCGTTACGACCCGCCTGCCCGCACCTTCCCAAAATGCAGCGCCAGCTGAATCGACATCGCCAGCGCCCCAGCCCCCAACACCACCCACCCCGCACATCCCCACGGCCAGAAGTAGTGCAGCAGAACGAACCCCACCACCAAATTCCCAAATCCCCACAACACGTTCGACAGCGGCGAAGACTCACCCACCCCCGGTGGCTTCGCAAACGGCGACTGGAATGGTGCCCCGCTAATCCCCTGCACGAAGTGCGGGACACCATTGGCCAGAAACATTCCACTCAAAAACTCAAGCAAATAAAAATACCAGGGCATCAGAGCTCCGAGCGTTAACCACTAACCACTATCTTCACTGCGGATGCAGCATCCGCTTCCGCGTCTCATCTTCCTGGATCGTCAGCGGCACACCATCCACCGCCAGCGGCAACTGCTCAGCCCGCTGATACGTGTCATAAGCCCGCACAATCCTCTGCACCAGCAGATGCCGCACCACGTCCACATCCTCAAAGTGGCAGAACTTGATGCCCTCCACGCCATCCAGCACGCGCATGGCCTCAAACAATCCACTCTTCTTAGGATTCGGCAGATCAATCTGCGTCAGATCGCCGGTAATCACCGCCTTCGACGCATTACCCAGCCTCGTCAAAAACATCTTCATCTGTTCATTGGTAGTGTTCTGCGCCTCGTCCATGATGATGAACGCATCATTGAGCGTGCGCCCACGCATAAACGCCAGCGGCGCAACCTCAATCACGTTCGTCTCCAGCATCTTGTCGACCTTCACCGGATCCAGCAAGTCATACAGCGCGTCATACAGCGGCCTTAGATAAGGATCGACCTTCTCCTGCAACGACCCCGGCAGGAATCCCAGCCGCTCGCCCGCCTCAACCGCCGGCCGCACCAGAATAATCCGCGACACCTTCTTCGCCAGCAGCGCACTCACGGCCATCGCCACCGCCAGGTACGTCTTCCCCGTACCCGCCGGCCCAATGCCAAACACCATGTCGTTCGTCTCAATCGACTCCACATACTTCCGCTGATTTGGCGACCGCGGTTGCACCGCGCGCTTGGTCCCAATCGCCCGCTGCTTGCCACTCTCCACCAGCCCGCGCAGCGTCACCGTGGGATCCGACACCACCATCTTCAACAGCGCATTCAATTCGCCGTTGTGCGGATGTACCCCAAGTTTTCGCAGGTGTTCAAAATCAGAGAAAATTCCCTCTACCCGGGCGACCGCCATGGCCTCCCCCATTAACTGAATACTGTCCGATCGCAAATCAATCTGGACTTTCAGCCCATCTTCCATCAGACGAAGATTCTCGTCACGCGTGCCATACAGCGGCTCGATTCCAGGGGTAAGATGCAGGGATTTTTTTACCAAATGGAAGCCTGACCTCCGTCAGGAGAGTGCAAGAAGAGAGTTGACGCTACCTCTTCAATTTTAGATGCTGGGGGATTGACAGCGACTCTATACCGCCGGCTGCAGCACCAGTCGCTCCCAGCCGCGACAACCTCTGTCGCACCCTGTGCAGCCACCGGATTGGCCTTAACTGAGATGAAGTTTGCCAATAGAGTATCGATGTTGAGCCAGAGCCTAATCGCCACCCTCCTCACGCGTCAAGCCGCGCTGTGTAAATTCCCGACCAATCACGAACCAAGCTCGTACCCTGCCACCCGCGTACACTGATCCGGTGAAGTTAGCGCTTTGGGTTCTCGCCACCTCGCTCGCCGCCACTGCTCTCAGCCTGTGGTTGATCGGCTTTCCCGGCACGTGCGGCTTCACCGGCGTCTACGGAAATCGGCTCGCCTCCACTTCAATCGGATTCGTCGCAGCAATCAATCTTTTTTACATTCCTATCCTGGGTGTTTTCGTCGGAATCCTCGGCATCTTCATCGCGGGCATTGGGCGTTGGACGAGCAGAAACAATCGCATGCGCGGCACCCTGTAAAACCGCCCCTGCATTGACCCCCCGCCCACAAATCCAGTAAAATCTAGCCTGCAGAGGAACCGCTGCACTGCGCTTAAGGTTCAGCACCAGCCTCCTCCAGCATCCCCCCTTCCGACGGAATAAAGTCCAACCGGAAAAGAAAAGAGACCTCGCACCATGGCAAATCACGTTTCCTCGCTCAAGCGCGCCCGTCAAACCATCACCAAGACCACCATCAACCGCGCCAACAAATCCAAGCTTCGCGGCGCCCTCCGCCTCATGCGCGAGGCCCTCACCGCCGGCGACAAGAAAACCCTCGTCGAGACCTACCGCTCCACCGTCTCCGTCCTCGACAAGAGCGTCCAGAAGGGCGTCCTCCACAAGAACACCGCCAGCCGCTACAAGGGCCGCCTCAACGCCCGCGTCAAGGCCGTCGTCACCAAGGCCAAAGCCGCCTAACTCCTTCGCACCATCCTCAAAAGGCCAGCCCCGCGCTGGCCTTTTGCTTTCCTCCACACAAATCCGCTGGAACCTGCACGCTCACCTCGGCGTACAGTACTCTGTCAAGGTCATTCTTTGGCCACGCACCGCCACGCCCAACCTCCAGCCGCCGCCGCCCCGCAGCGCTGTCCACCTCACCCCAACCCGAACCGGAGTCCTCTCAATGATTGACCGCCGCCCGCGTCGTGCATCCTCTTTGCACCGCAACCTGCCCGCCCTCGCCGTCTGCGCCCTGCTCACCGCCGCTCCCTTCGCCGCCTTCGCGCAAGCGCCCGCAACTCCGCCCCAGACCCACTACGCCCCCTCGCCCACATTCGACACCGCCTCCATCAACACCTCCGCCGACCCCTGCACCGACTTCTACAAGTACGCCTGCGGCAACTTCGCCGCCGCCAATCCCATCCCCTCCGACCAGTCCGGCGTCGACCAGTTCTACACCCTCTACAACGTCAACACCCAGGAGCTCAACGGCATCCTCGCCAAGTACGCCGCTCCCGACCCCGCCCGCACTCCCAACCAGCAGAAGATTGGCGACTACTACGCCGCCTGCATGAACACCTCGCTCATCAACCAGAAGGGCCTCGCTCCCCTCCAACCCCTCCTCGATCAGATTAATTCCGCCTCGAAACAAGACCTCCCCTCTCTCACCGGCGAACTCCAGCGCTACAACGTGAACGTCTTCTTCGGCTTCGGCGAAGAGCAGGACTTCAAGGACTCCACCAAGCAGCTCGCCGTCATCGATCAAGGTGGTCTCGGCCTTCCCGAGCGCGACTACTACACCCGCACCGGCGATAAAGATAAGCAGCTCCGCGCAGAATACGTAACCCACATCGCCAAGATGCTCACCCTCGCCGGCGAATCCGCCGCCGACGCCCAGCGCGATGCCACCAACATCCTCGCCTTCGAAACCAAGCTCGCCCTCGCCTCCATGACCAACACCGAGCGCCGCGATCCCGAAGCCGTCTACCACCCCCAAACCCTCGATGCCTTCGAGCAAAGCATCGGCAACGTCGACTTCACGCCCTTCTTCGAAGCCGTTCACGCCCCCAAAGTCGACTCCCTCATCAACGCCAACCCCAAGTTCTTTCCCGCGATGGTAGATGCCGTCGGTGCGACCGACATGGATACCCTCCGCGCCTACATCCGCTTCCAAACTCTCAGCGCCTTCGCCTCGCAGCTTCCCGAGCCCTTTGACGCCGAAAATTTCAACTTCTACGGCCGTCAGCTCGAGGGCGTGCCCTCCCAGCGCCCCCGCTGGAAGCGTTGTTCCTCCGCCGTCGACAACGCCCTCGGCGAAGTTCTCGGAGCCGTCTACGTCGACCAGTACTTCGCCGGCGACAGCAAGGCCAAAACCCTCCAGATGGTCCACGACATCGAAGCCGCCATGGACAAGGACATCGACACCCTCGAGTGGATGAGTCCCGCCACCCGCGTCCGCGCCAAGGAAAAGCTCCACGCCGTCGCCGACAAAATCGGCTACCCCGACAAGTGGCGCGACTACAGCAAGCTCACCATCTCGCCAGACGACGCCCTCGGCAACACCCAGCGCGCCACCGCTTTTGAGAACGATCGCCAGCTAAACAAAATCGGCAAGCCCGTCGACCACAACGAGTGGGGCATGACGCCACCTACCGTCAACGCCTACTACAACCCCAGCATGAACGACATCAACTTCCCCGCCGGCATCCTCCAGCCCGCCTTCTACGACCCCAAGGCTGATCTTGCCGTCAACTACGGCCACATCGGCGCCGTCATCGGCCATGAGCTTACCCACGGCTTTGACGACGAAGGCAAGAAGTTCGACGGCAAAGGCAATCTCGCCGACTGGTGGACCGCCGAAGACACCACCAAGTTCGAAGCCAAAACCGGCTGCCTCGTCAACCAGTACGGCAACTTCGTAGCTGTCTCCGGCACCACCCCCAAGGATGACGTTCACGTCAACGGCAAGCTCACCCTCGGCGAGAACACCGCCGACAACGGCGGCCTCGTCCTCGCCTACCTCGCCTACCTCGATCGCGCCAGCAAGGACGGCATCGACATCCACAAGAAGATCGGAGGCTACTCCGGACCGCAGCGCTTCTACATCGCCTTCGCGCAGAACTGGTGCGAAAACACCCGCCCCGACGCAGTCCGCGAGCAGGTCCTCACCGATCCCCACTCCCCCGACCACTTCCGCGCCAACGGAGCCATCGTCAACCAACCCGGCTTCGCCACCGCCTTCGGCTGCAAAAAAGGCACCCCCATGGTCCCAGCCGACAGCTGCCGCGTCTGGTAACCACCCACCAACCAACACAACCAACGCCCCGGAGTCTAACAAGTTCCGGGGCGTTCCCACCTGCAGCACCACGTCGCGCAACGTGGCCAACTTCGCGCCCTTAGCGTCATAGCCGTTGCCGCTGCCGTTGCTCGTTTTACGCCGTCATCCTAGAGCGGAGCGAAGGACCCCCGTATTGGCTCTTGCCTTTGCTCTTGCCTCTGCCCTTGCCATTCCATTCCTTCCGTCATCCCCTCCATCACCCTGCATCTCCCCGCCTCTCATCTCTCCCCAACCGCCCGCCCCAAAATAAAAATCCAGGAAACAGCCCAAAATCCACCTGTCAACCCCCCAACCACCCCCAAACCGCGCAAAACCCCCGTCAACACCGGCGATTTCCATTTCCAGAGCTTGGCATAGTTACCTACGCAACTTGATACACTTTAACTAGACCCAAAATGCAAGCCGCACCAACAGCTTTCACATTTGGCCCCTAACTCCAATAAAAAGAAATAGATACACGTAACCAGTTCAGAATGAGTCGTTTGAAAGCAGCTTTCACCTACTAACTAACACATTCCAAACGACTTCACTAACGAAAAGTGAAAGCAGGGGGGAGGGGGGTACCGTTATGCAGACATTCGGAAAACACCGCACCCTCGGCTTCCTCGCCGCCTTCCTCGCCAGCTCCTTCTGGGGCTGCGGCTTCTACTTCGGAAAGATCGCCCTCGCCGAGATGAGCGTTGGCGCCATGGTCTTCTACCGCTTCGCCTTCGCCCTCCTCGGCCTGCTTCCCCTGCTCATCACGCACCGCCCAAACTTCAACGCAGCCGAGTGGCGCATGCTGATCTTCGCCTCTTTCATGGGAGTTCCCCTGCAGTTCATCCTGCAGTTCAAAGGCCTCTCCCTCACCACCGTCTCGCACGCCGCGCTCATGGTCGGCACGATGCCAGTCATCCTCGCCGTAGGCGCAACCATCTTCGCCAAAGAGCGCCTCAGCAAGCTAGGCTGGTGCGCTCTCACCCTCTCCACCACCGGCGCAGCCCTCATCGCGCTCGGCGGTACGCATCACCACACAGCAGGCGGCCCAACCCTAGCCGGAGATCTCCTCGTCGTCTTCTCCCTCTTCATCGCCCTCTTCTGGATCCTCTTCAACCAACGCCTCATGCAGCGTCACAGCCACATCGTCGTCACCGCTTACGGCATCGCCATCGGCACCGTCATGCTGGCCGTCTACGTCCCCATCGCGTACGGCGCACCGCCCATCCACGGTGTCTCGCTCAAAGCCTGGCTCGCTCTCGCCGCCAGCGGCCTGCTCTGCACGGCAACAACAACGCTTCTCTGGAACTGGGGCATGACCCAGGTCCCCGCATCGCAAGCAGGAGTCCTGCTCAACATGGAACCCCTCATCGGCTCGCTCCTCGGCGTCTTCCTGCTCAGCGAACACCTCGGCACCGTAGCCTGGATCGGCGGAGCCATGATCCTCATCGCCGCCATCGCCCTCACCACCCGCTCCAAAACGCCCATCGAAGACCCGGCAATGGTCTAGCTACACCGGCGTAATAATCCCGCCCACCGGCAACGAAGTAGGCAAGCTTCCCGGCCGCCGCAAGTGCATCGCCTCGGCAATCACGTCCACATACTTCAACCCGGCACCCGTGTTGAACAACACCACCCGCTCGCCACGCTTGATCTCTCCGCTAGCCAACAGCGTGTCATACGCCGAAGTAGCCGCCGCGCCCTCTGGCGAAAGAAAGATGCCTTCCTCCTTCGCCCAATCCAGGATCGAAGCCAGTATCGCCGCATCGTCCGACGCCACCACCTTCCCACCCGAAGCCCTCACAATCTCCAGAATGATCGAATCCCCATAAGGCTTCGGCACCCGCAACCCCGAAGCAAACGTAGCAGCACCCTCGAAGAACTCGCTCACCGCCTTACCCTCTTCAAACGCCCTCTCCACAGGCGCGCATCCCGCAGCCTGCAGCGCATACATCCGTGGTCTCTTCCCCGACACCCACCCCAACTGCTCCATCTCCTCAAACGCCTTCCACATCCCAATCAGCCCAACGCCTCCGCCGGTCGGATAGAACACCGCATCCGGATACTCCCACCCCAGCTGCTCCACCAACTCATACCCCATCGTTTTCTTGCCCTCCACGCGGAATGGCTCCTTGAGCGTCGACATGTCAAACCAGGCATCCTCGGCCGCGACGCCCGAGTCCTTCTGCCGCTTGATCTCCTCACCCACCAACCGCGCGCAATCCGATATCAGTCCATCCACCATCCGCACGTCCGCGCCATACACCACGCCTTCCAGGTAGTTCGCGAACGGCACATCCTTCGGCATAAAGATATGCGCCTTCATCTGCGCCGCCGCCGCATACGCCGCCAGCGCTCCCGCAGCGTTACCCGCCGAAGGCGTAGCCAAATGCCGCAAGCCATACTGCTTCGCCATCGACACCGCCATCGACATCCCACGAGCCTTGAACGTCCCCGTAGGATTCGCCCCCTCTTCCTTAACCAGCAACCCGTCATACCGACGGCTGCGCAGCATCGGTGTCCAACCCTCACCCAACGTCACCGGCTCAACCTCCGGCAGCACGTCCGCATACCGCCACATCCCCAGGCTTCTACTCGACGACGCCGCCAACTCGGCCGCATGCTCTCGTCTCGCCGTCTTCTTCAGCGCCTCCATGTCATACCGCACATACAGCACGCCCCCATCCAGCGGGCAAAGCGTTTGCGGAGTCTCTGCAGAAATTCTATGGTGGCAACGCGAGCATTCAAGAGCAGCAATCTTCGGCATACCTTCAATCCTATCCAACTCACCTCGTAATCCGCCTGTCACCTGCCATCGGCTACTCTAGAAAGACATGCCGCCTCGCCTCATCGCCATCGATCTCGACGGAACGCTCCTCAACTCCTCCGGCCACGTCAGCCCCCGCAACCTCGCCGCTCTAAAGCTCGCGGAATCCTTCGGGATCGAAGTCGTCATCTCCACCGGTCGCCGCCACAGCTTCGCCATGCACGTCCTGCGCGATCTGAACCTGCATCCCACATCGGCCGTCGTCAGTTCCAACGGCACCGTCGTCCGCACCATTGGGTCCGAACTCATTCATTGCACCCACCTGCCCCTCTCCACCGCCCGCTGGCTGTGCTCCCACCTCAACGACTATCGCAACACCCTCGTCCTCACCTTCGATCTAACCGGTCCCGACGGCGACGACTCCCGCGGCGCCCTCATCGTCCAGCACCTCGACGAACTCCACTCCAGCATCGGCCGCTGGATGCGCGCCAACCAGCCCTACATCCAGCACGTCACCCGCATCGAAGACGCTCTCCAACCCGGCGCCAATCCCCCCATCCAGATGATGCTCTGTGGCCCCATCGATCGCATGCGCCAAGCCGAAGCCCTGCTCAGCCAGCATCCCCTCGTCACCCCCGTCGGCGAGCACGAAACTCCCCAGGCCGAAGTCGCGCTTCACCGCACCACCTACCCCGAAACCGATCTCACCCTCTTGGATATTCTTCCTGCCGGCTGCTCCAAGGCTTCTGCCCTCGAACACCTCGCCAAGCTGCGCGGCATCACCTCTGCCGACATCCTCGCCATCGGCGACAACTGGAACGACGTCGCCATGCTTCGCCTTGCCGGCCACGCCGCCCTCATGTCCAATGCCCCCGACGACCTCAAGGCTCTCGCCTCCGCCAGTGGATGGATCGTCGTCCCCTCAAATGATGAGGATGGTGTCGCCGTTGCCATCGAATCGGTACTTAGCCAGGTTCCGGTCTAGACCCGATACATAATCCGGAAGCCTCACCGAAAACTCGTTCAGCCAGTCCAGATCGGGGAAGGCTTGCTCTGTTGATCCTCCCGCGCCCGCAACCTCTTGCGGCTCATGCACGCAGCACATCGCCACGGAAACAACCCCAATCGGCTGTACAGCACCCTTTCAAGGCTCGTCTGCTTCGATCGAAACATACGGCCCTTTTGGCAGTTCGGGCATCGCATAACTTTTTACTCCTGAAAGTCAAATGGCAAAGCCAACAGTTGCAACATCGGCACTTCAGTTTCAAACTTCTAGGGACTTGCGATCTCTTTGCTACCCGGATCAACGCGATGATAGTCTCATAAACAGTGCAGATTCACGGTCTAAGGCGTACCTTTCTAGGTTCTACCGTCCTCCTCGCCACTTTTCTCTGCAAAAGTGCGGACGCATTTCAGCGCGTCACATTACGTAACGGCTTCTCCTACGACTGCGCCCGCTACGAGCCCCTCGACGACTCCCACATCCGCCTCTTCCTTACCGCCCAGGCCCCCGGAGCTCAGGCTCAAGACTTCATCGATCTCTCCCGCCAATCCATCGCCAACATCGAAACCCTCCCAGACCCCCCTCTGCCCCCAGCCGCCCCGCTGACCTTGGCCGCAACCGCCAACGTGCCCGAACTCATCACCCAGGCCGGCGCCCGGCACCACATTGATGCCGACCTCCTCGCCAGCGTCATCCGCGCCGAAAGTGGTTTCCACGCCAACGCCGTCTCGCGCACCGGAGCCCGCGGCCTCATGCAGCTCATGCCCGGTACCGCCCAGCAGCTCGGCGTCAACGATGCCTTCCGCGCCGACCAGAACATCGCCGGCGGCACCACGTACCTCGATCAGCTCCTCGATCGCTACGATCCTCACAACGACACCCACGGTCTGGCCCTCGCACTCGCCGCCTACAACGCCGGCCCCGCCGCTGTCGACCGTTATCACGGCATCCCGCCCTACAGCGAAACCCGCGCCTACGTCGTTCGCGTCATGAATGAGTTCAAGCGCCGCAAACTCGCCCTCGAACACGACGCGACAGAGTCAACTCACTCCAAGGCTCTCTCTCCGGCCGCCTCGCTGGCCGTAGCAGCCCTCGGCTCCCGCTGATGCCCTCCCCCGACCTGCCGACAGCTCCATCTTCCAAAGTCTCCACCGCCACACCTCCGCCTTCCGCAAAAAAGGGCCTCTTCACCCCCCGCACCCTGATCCCCGTAGTGCTGGTCCTGCTCGTCGTGATCTTCTGGCTGGCCCGCAGCCACGCCTCCTTTGACTGGCGATCGCTAGTCCGTCAGCTTCGTTCCGTCTCTCCCGTCCTCATCCTCATCGCCTTTGCCTGCACCTACTTCGGCTACTGGCTGCGCGCCTGGAGATGGGCTGTTCTCTTAGCCCCGCTGCATAAAACCACTACGCGCAAGATGCTGCCCTCCCAACTCATCGGCTTCACCATCGTCGCGCTCTTCGGCCGTTTCGCCGACCTCGGCCGCCCCTACCTCATCGCTCGCCGCCTCCAGACCCCCGTCGCCACACAGCTCGCTGTCTACTCCATCGAGCGCGCCTTCGACCTCGCCGCCGCCGCCATTATCTTCTCCGCAACCCTCGCCTTCGCTCCTCGCGACATGCCACACCACGAAGCCTTCGCTCGCGCAGGAATCCTTTCTCTCGCCGCAACCCTCTTCCTCGCCGTCTTCGCGCTGTCCCTGCGCTTCGCCGGCAAACAGGTCGCCCGCATCGTCGCCAGCCTTCTCCGTCCCCTATCCGAGAAGTTCGCCAATGCCGCATCCGAACGCATCCACGAATTCAGCCACGGATTCAGCATCGTCTCCACCCTCGGCGAGTTTTTCTCTGCGCTCGGCATCTCCGTCGGCATGTGGCTGGTCGTCGCCGTCATGTATCTCGAGACCATCCACTCCTTCCGCGCAACTCCCTCGCTGGCCAATCTCAGCTTCGCCGCCACCATGCTTCTGCTCGCCACCAGCCTCGGCGGCTCACTCTTCCAACTCCCCATCCTCGGTTGGTTTACCCAGATCGCTCTCCTCGCCGCTGCATTGCACGGCTTCTTCAACGTTCCTCTGGAGAGCGCCACCGCCTGCGCAGCCGCTCTGCTCCTCACCGCAAATCTAGCCGTCATTCCCGGTGGCTTCCTCGCCGCTCACCTCGAAGGCATCACCCTCCGCGAAGCAGCAACGAACCCGGCTCCCTGACACCCGCGTCACCCAACTCCCGCCGTCCGCGCAGGACCCTGGGACTAAAATGAGAGCTTATGAAATGTCCGTTCTGCGGCTTCACAGAAGACAAGGTCATCGATAGCCGCGAGAGCAAGGAAGCCGACTCCATCCGTCGCCGCCGCGAGTGCGAACGCTGCAACAAGCGCTTCACCACCTATGAACGCCTCGACGAAATCCCCTACATGGTCGTCAAGAAAGACGGCCGCCGCGAAAACTTCGACCGCCAGAAGGTCCTCGCTGGCCTGCTTCACTCCTGCCAGAAACGCAAAGTCTCCGTCACCCAAATGCAGGAGATCGTGGACGCCGTAGAATCCTTCGTCATCGACAGCCCCGAACGTGAGCGCTCGACTTCTTCTATTGGCGAGCTCATCATGCAACGCCTCAAAGACATCGACACCGTCGCCTACATCCGCTTCGCCAGCGTCTACCGCGACTTCAAAGACGTCAACGAATTCAAGATCGAACTCGAAGGCCTGCTCAGCGGCAAAGACTCCCGCAACAAACGCCCCAACCCCCGCTAAACCCAACGCAGCATCCAAAGGAGTATGGTGATGTCTCGCACCCCCGCTCTGCTCCTCTGCGTGCTCATTCTCGCCGGCTGCAAGCACGCTCCCCCTCCCGCCAACTCCGGGCCCGCCACCACGCCCCTAGCCTCGAACCCCGCGCCGCCTATCAACCCCGCCACGGCCGGCACGATCTCCGGACTCGTCCGCTTCGATGGCAAGCCCCCCGCGCGCATCCCCATCGACATGTCCGCCGACCCGGCCTGCAATCTCCCCAAGCTGCCCTATCTCACCGAGCAGATTATGGTCACCGACCAGCAGTTAGCCAACGTCTACGTCTACATCAAGTCCGGAGCACCCAGTTACACTGCCGTCCCGATGGCTCCTGCCGTCCGTCTCAACCAGAAGGGCTGCCGCTACTCCCCGCACGTCATCGCCGTCCAGCAAGGCGGGTCCGTAATCTTCAGCAACTCCGACGCCACCGTACACAACATCCACACCATGCCCGACCAAACTGGCAACGCCTCCATCGATTTCTCCGAGCCCGCTAACAGCGCTCCCCGCACCCAAGTCTTCCCCGCACCCGAAGTCATGCTTCCTGTCCGCTGCAACAACCATCCCTGGATGAGTGCATTCATCAACGTCGCCCCCAACCCATGGTTCGCCATCACCGGCCCCGACGGCAGATTCACCATCACCGGCGTCCCGCCTGGCACCTATACTCTAGCCGCCGTCCACGAAAAACTCGGCGAGCAGGACACCCAGATCACCGTCCCTCCAAAATCAGCCGCCCAAGCGAGCTTCACTTTCTCCGCCAAATAGCATCCAACCGGGAGTATTGTTTCTCTACGCAATCAGTCAACACAACTCAACCAGCGTAAAGCACGCCCAGGAGCCAGCACCTAAATGAACGTCCATCTCGATCTGGCAACGCACACCATCCCTCTCTGGTTTCTCGTTCTCTCCCTCTTCCTTCCGCGGATCTGCATCGTGGTCGCGTGGTTCCAACACAGCATGACGCAGTACATCCCGCCCGTCGTTGGCCTCATCCCGGTCATCGTCGCTCTGCTCATCCCGCGCCTCCTCATCCTCTTCTGGATCTACAGCGATCAAGGCATCGGCCTCTGGTTCCTCATCCACGTCATCGCGCTGCTCTGCGCCTGGGGAGGCGGCGGCTCCCGCGTCTACTCACGCCGCCGCGTCACCTACGTCGACTAAGCCTTCGCCAGCCTCAGCAGCGCAGCGGAATCCCGCTGCGCTGCTTTTCGTTCACCCTCGAAATACCGCTTCCTTTTCATAGCCTCGGAACGCCCGAGCCTGCGATATCCTAGACAGATATGGAACGGCGAAACGTAGGCATTCTCGGCGCCACCGGCATGGTCGGTCAGCGATTCATCCAGCTTCTCGAAAACCATCCCTGGTTCAACATCACGTGGCTTGCTGCCAGCGATCGCAGCGCCGGCAAGACCTTCGCCGAAGCCTGCGCCTGGCGCCTCGACACGCCCCTCCCCGAGCGCATCGCCCGCATGGTCCTCCAGCCGAACACCCCCGAGCTCTCGGCCAGCGAACTTCCGCGCATCATCTTCTCCTCCGTCGACGCCCCCATCGCGCGCGAACTCGAGCCCCTCTTCGCCGCCGCCGGCTGCGCCGTCATCTCCAACTCCTCCGCCTTCCGCATGGCCCCCGACGTGCCCCTCGTCGTTCCCGAGGTCAACGCCGACCACCTCGCCTTCATCGAGCAACAGCCCACTCGCAAGCGATCTGGTGGCTACATCGTCACCAACCCCAACTGCTGCGCCATCGGCTTAGTCCTTCCGCTCGCGCCCCTCGAAGCCCGCTTCGGCATCGATAAACTTTTCGTCTCCACCCTGCAAGCCGTCTCCGGCGCCGGCTACCCCGGCGTAGCCTCACTCGACATCCTCGGCAACGTCATCCCCTACATCAAGAATGAAGAAGAGAAGCTCCAGGAAGAAGTAGCCAAGCTGCTCGGCAGCGCCTCCACCACCGGATTCCAGCCCGCGCCCCTCACCCTCTCGGCGCACTGCAACCGCGTAGCAGTAGTCGACGGCCACACCGAGTGCGTCAGCATCAAGCTCCGCAAGCCCGCAACGCGCGAGCAAATCCTCTCCGCCTGGGCCGACTTCCAGCCCCTCCACGGCCAGGGTCTCGACGGCCTGCATCTCCCCTCGGCTCCTCTCTATCCCGTCGAGTACGCGCCCGAAGACACCCGACCCCAGCCCCGCCTCGACCTCATGCGCGGCAACGGCATGGCCACCACTGTCGGCCGCCTTCGCCCCTGCTCCCTCTTCGACTGGAAGTTCACCCTGCTCTCCCACAACACCATTCGCGGAGCCGCCGGCGCCGCTCTCCTCAACGCTGAAATCCTCGCCGTCATGGGCAAGTTCGACTTTCGCTCCTTCCCGCCCCTCGCCTCCGGCAAGCAGCAGGCTGACGCTCTCGTAGCAGCCGGAGCGCCCGCATGAGCACGCCGCGCCAGAACATCGTCGTTATGAAATTCGGTGGCACCTCCGTCGAGGACGCTACTGCCATCCTTCGCACGGCCTCCATCGTGGCCTCACGCCTGCGCAAAAATCTCAACCCCATCGTCGTCGTCTCCGCGATGTCCAAGGTCACCGACACCCTGCTCGCCGCCGCAGCCGCAGCCGGCCGCAACGACCGCGAAGAAGCGCTCAAGATCTCCGACGCCCTGCGCATCCGCCATCTCAACACCGCCGCCGAGCTCGTCAAAGACAGTGACCGCCTCACCAGCCTCCAGCTCAACATCCATCACGACTTCGACACCCTCGACGACCTCCTCCGCGGCATCTCCGCAGTAGGCGAACTCACCCCGCGCACTTCAGACAACGTCGTAAGCTTCGGCGAACGCCTCTCGTCTGTCCTTGTCACTGCAGCCTTCGCGCAGCAATCCATCCCCAGCACCCACGTCGACGCCCGCACCGTCCTCCTCACCGACAACCACTACGGCAAGGCCGCACCCATCGAGTCCGCCATCGAAGCCGCACTCACCGAGCAAGTCCTTCCCCTCATCGACCTCAACCGCGTCCCCGTCATGGGCGGCTTCATCGGCTCGTGCAACGGCATCACCACCACCCTCGGCCGCGGCGGCTCCGACTACACCGCCGCCATCGTCGGCGGCGCCCTCCACGCCGGCGCCATCGAGATCTGGACCGACGTCAACGGCATCATGACCACCGACCCGCGCATCGTCCCCGAAGCTCTGCGCGTAAAAACCATCTCCTTCGAAGAAGCCGCCGAGCTAGCCTACTTCGGCGCCAAAGTCCTGCACCCAGCGACCATCCTTCCTGCAGTGCAGAAGAACATCCCAGTCTTCGTCCTCAACTCGCGCAACGCCGACAACGAAGGCACCAAGATCACCGCCACGCCTCCACCCTGCGCCAGCCCCTTCAAGTCCATCGCGGCCAAAAAGAAGCTCACCATCATCGACATCGTCGCCAGCCGCATGCTCCTCGCCCACGGCTTCCTCGCCGCCGTCTTCGCCATCTTCGATAAGCACGGTTGCGCCATCGACATGGTTTCCACCTCAGAGATCTCCGTTTCCGTCACCGTCGACTCCAAGGAAGCTCTCCCCGCCATCTGCGCCGAGCTCGGCCAGATCGCCGACGTCAAGTACGAAGGCAACAAGGCCCTCATCTGCCTGGTCGGCGAAGACATCCGCGGCCAATCCGGCATCTCCGGCCAGGTCTTCTCCTCCATCGCCCACGTCAACGTGCGCATGATCTCCCAGGGTGCCAGCGAAATCAACATGAGCTTCATGGTCAACGAAGAAGATGTAGACGAAGCCCTCCGTTCCCTCCACAAAAAATTCTTCGCCAACCCCGACCCCACCATCTTCGACGTCGGGATTCCCTCAGAGATTCGCACGGTCACGGCTGGTTGATGTAGGAATCTAAGTCCGATCGAGGCTGAAGATGTTCAGAAAGATCGGACCGCGCCCATCGCTCTTCATCGTCGCAGCCGTTGGTCTGGCTCTTGCTCACGTGTCAGACTTTTTCTTGGTCAGCAAGAACCAATCTTCTGCTTGTAGTTTGATCGGCAATGTTTTGTTCTTCGTTGCCTTATTTGCCGTCATCCGCTCGACAGAACGAAGCGAAGAAGAGCGGACTAAGGCTGCAAAGGCCTCCACGGTAATCTGCTGCATTATTACGATCTGCCTACTGCCCGCGATCGCTTTTGTACTCACGCCCCACTGGTTGCATGGACTCCTTAGCATCGCTGCCTTCGGATCAATGTTCTGGTGCTGGTCGTTGCCGTCTTCGGGCTGGACAGCTCTAACGTTTCTGCCAATCTACGCAATCGCGCTCATTCATACGAAGTGGAGCATGTTTCCCCAGTTGCTGAAAATTCCGATTTGGATCTGGATCGCGATATGTCTGGCCTGGGTCTTCATCACTTTGGTGGTTTTTCGCTGGATCGATAAGCGACAAGTGAATGCCGCGGCGCAGGACTAAACTAGTCCCATGCGCATCCTCATTCTCGGCGCCGGCAAGACCGGCAGACTCGTAGCAGAAGTAGCCTCCGAGCGCAGCCACACCGTTCGCGTTCTCGCCTCCAGCGAAAACAGCAACGCCTCCGCCCTCACCCCCGCCTTCCTCAAAGACTTCGACGTCGCCATCGACTTCACCACCCCCACCGCTGTCGTCGCCAACATGCACGCCTGCCTCCCCAACGGCGTCCGCATGGTCATCGGCACCACCGGCTGGTATGACCACCTCCCCGAACTTCGCACCCTCGCCCAGCACCACAAGACCGCACTCCTCTATGGCACCAACTACTCCATCGGCATGCAGATGATGATCAAGCTGGCCAAAGAAATGACCTCGACCCTTAAGGACGCCGGCTACACCTTCACCATCTCCGAGACCCATCACGTCAGCAAACTCGACGCGCCCAGCGGCACCTCCCTCACCCTTCGCGACGCCGTCCTCTGCGCCCTCGGCGTCACCGACGCCGGCCAGCCCCCCATCGTTCCCATCACCGCCAACCGCACCGGTGACGTCGAAGGCATCCACACGCTCATCGCCGCCAGCACCTGCGATCACATCCTCCTCACCCACGAATCCAAATCCCGCCGCCCCTTCGCCGAAGGAGCCGTCCGCGCCGCCGAATGGCTCGCCACCCACACCGGCGTCCATGACTTCCACGAAGTCTTTACCCAGCTCTAAACTCCTCGCCGCATCCCTCCGAAGTTGCATACATCGCCCCCTCCGCCTACCCTTGCATCATGAGTTCTGCAACCGCCCTCGCACACGCGCCCTTCGCCCTCCTTCCCTTTGAACATAAGCTCGACCGCCTCGCCGAAGTTGCCGTCCGCATCGGCGCGGGCCTCCAGCCCGATCAGGAGCTCGTCATCACCGCTCCCATCGAAGCCGTTCCGCTCGTCCGCCGCATCACCGAGCAGGCCTACAAAGCCGGCGCCAAACTCGTCACCACCTTCTACGCCGACGACGCCGCCAGCCTCGCCCGCTACCAGTACGCGCCCAACGGCAGCTTCGACTACGCGCCCACCTGGTACTACGACGCTCTCGCCGCTGCTTACAAATCCAACGCCGCCCGCATGGGCATCACCGGCGCCAATCCCGCCCTCCTCGCCGGCCAGGACCCCGGCAAAGTCTCGCGCGCGAACACGGCCATGTCGGTGGCCTACAAGCCCGCCATGGAGCTCATCACCCGCTTCGCCATCAACTGGACCATCGTCGCCGCCGCTACCCCCGCATGGGCCGCGCTCGTCTTCCCCAACGATCCCCCCGAGCTCGCTCTCGCCAATCTCTGGGAAGCCATCTTCTTCACCTCCCGCATCACCGGCGATGATCCCATCGCCGACTGGAAGCAGCACAACGCCAACCTCACCCTGCGCGTTGACTACCTCAACCACAAGCGCTATCACTCCATCCGTTTCTTCACCCCCGACAACGCCACCGACCTCACTGTCGGTCTAGCCGATCAACATCTCTGGGCCGGCGGCGGCTCAACCGCCAGCAACGGCTTCTACTGCAATGCCAACATCCCCACCGAAGAGTGCTTCACCACGCCCCACAAAGCCCGCGTCAACGGCCACGTAGCCGCCTCCAAGCCGCTATCGCACCAGGGCACGCTGATCGAGAACATCCGCTGCACCTTCAAGGACGGCAAGATCGTCAAAGCCACCGCCACCGCCGGCGAAGCCGCCATCAATAAACTCATCTCCACCGACGAAGGCGCACGTCAGCTCGGCGAAGTCGCGCTCGTTCCCCACAACTCCCCCATCGCGCAATCCGGCATTCTCTTCTGGAACACTCTCTTCGACGAGAACGCCGCCAGCCACATCGCCCTCGGCCAGGCCTACTCCACCTGCCTCATCGGCGGCGACAAGATGTCCAAGGAAGAGCTCTCCGCTCTCGGCGCCAACGACAGCCTCATCCACGTCGACTGGATGATCGGCGGCCCCACCATGAACGTCGACGGCCTCTCCGCCGACGGCCACGCCGAACCCCTCATGCGCGACGGCGACTGGGTCTAGCGGAAGGAGCATTCATGCCCCTTCCCATATTCTCGATCCGTCGCGCAACCGCCAGCGATCTCCCCGCCCTGCACGCTCTCCTTCGGCTCTACTACAGTGAAGGAGACGTGCACCACACCGAAGACGAGCAGTCCCTCAACGCATATCTCCACCAACACCCCTACGGCTTCTTCTTAGCCGAGCTCTCCCCCACACCCACCAGGAGACAAGTCGCCGGCTGCGTCCTCTACCGTCCCCTCGATACCATCCCCCACGCCGCCGAGTGCAAGCGCCTCTTCGTCCTCCCCAAATTCCGCGGCCACAACATCGCCGCCCGCCTCATGGATACTCTAGAAGACACCGCCCGCGCCTCCGGCCTCCGCTGGATCTACCTCGACAGCAAAGACAACTTCCAGGCCGCCATCACGATGTACCGCCGCCGCGGCTACACTGACTGCCCCGCTACAACCAGAACGCCGAGGCCACCATCTTTCTCTACAAAGATCTTGCACCTCCACAAGACCTCGCATTGTGAGGCAGCGCCTCACCCGAACGGCAACTCCTCAACCCCAACTCCTCAATGCCCCGCAGCCTGCGTCACCGCCCACATCCCACCGTGACAAAACTCAATACGCGCGGCTGCCCAGTGTATATTGTCGTCATCCGATTTACGAGGTGACTCGTGGCCCAAGTGCACCCTAAACGACCAGTCCTGGCAACGCTTGTCTGCATCTGGGAAGTCGTTGTCGTTGTTTTGGCGATTGCGGGTTATATATTTCTCAAGCACATGCTTTCGGCGCACCCTTCAGCTCGCCCGCATCCGACTACACTACTGCGCTCGATCTCGTCCTGGGTGTCCCCGATCCTCGCGGCAGCGGCCGCAATCACCCTCTGGCAGATGCGCCGCTCCGCGTTTTTCCTGCTGGCTGCACGCTTCGCCATCTCACTGCTCTGGTTCCTCGTCGGTCTCCCACGCCTCTTTTCGCAACACGGACTAGCTTCCCCTCCTCTTCCTCACGGATCTCCCCTCGCCAACACACTAGTGGTCATCCGTTGGGGAGCTGTCTTATTCACAATCACCGGCATCGCTCTCAACGCTTTCATCGCCTGGTACGCCTACGAGATCACCTCAGCAAAAGCCTTGTCACCGCGTGATCCTGAAGCGAACGCTTACATCTGATGCGCCGGCGTAACCGCCCGCATCCCGACCTTCGCAAAATCAATAAACGCCCGCGCCGGATCCGTGTGCAGCAGCTTCACGCTCACCTTGTCGCCGACATCGAGCCCTTGCTCTCCCTGGATTACCCTTCCCTCAAACGGCGGCTGAATCACCCGCACATACACGCCCTTGTCGCTAGAGCCGGTCACCACGCCCGCGAACACCTCGCCAATATGCGACGCCATTGCCACCGCGGCAACACGCTTCTGCATATCACGCTCAATCTTCCGCAGCGCCTTGTCCGCATCGTTGCAGTGCGCCGCAATCGCCGACAACTCCGCATCGCTATAAGGCGCCGGCTCCCCGCGCGTCATCGCATGCAGCACTCTCTGCGTCACCAGGTCCGGAAACCGTCTGTTCGGCGCAGTCGAATGCGTGTAGTCTCTCGCCGCCAAACCAAAGTGTCCCGTCGGATCATCATCCGGCCGCATCAGCATGTACTCACCCGGCCCCATCAACTTGATGATCGCAACCGCTAAATCCGGATAGTGAATCTCATCCGTCCTCCGCTGCAGCTCCAGAAAATCATTCAGCAACACCGAGTTCGGCACCGCCGGCAAAGTGATCCCATGCTCCGCCGCCAGCGCCACAATCCGATCCCATCGCGCCGGCACCTTCACCACGCGCTGCAGCCCGCTCCGCCCACCCTTGCGCAGCGCTCGCGCCATCACCCCATTCGCCGCCACCATCAGGTCCTCAATCAAATTCATCGCCCGATTCTGGATCGCCTCATGCACCGAGATCACGCGCCCATCCACTACCACCGGATCGGCTTCCGACTTATGAAACTCCAGCGCTCCGTTCTTCACCCGCGCCGTATGCAGCGCCTGCGCCGCTTCATCCTGCATCTTCAACTGCTCCACCAACCAGTTCGCGCCTAACGCTCCCGGTGCTGTGACCAGCGAAGCATCCGCATCATGCTCCCGCGCGCTATCCGATCGCAACGACATCACATCGTTATCCACCACGCCTGCCGCCGTATTCTCCAGCCAAGGCCCCACCCGCGAGTACGCCAGCTGCGCCCGATTCTTCACCAACGCCAGCGACACACCCTCATCCAGCATCTCTCCCTCCGGCCCCACCGTAAACGTCATCATCACCGCCTGCCGGTCGCCACTCTCGTTCAGCGACGTCACGCCCGTCGACAACTCCAACGGCAGCATCGGAAAATTCTTCACCGCGGTATAAATCGTCTGCGTCTGCGCCTGCGCATGTTGATCGATCGGGCTTCCCTTTTCCACCGCCGCCGCCACATCCCCAATCGCCACCCGCAACCGCACCCCGCCCGCCACGCGATCCGCCACCTCAATCTGGTCCAGATCTTTCGAAGTGTCGTTGTCGATCGACGACCACCCCAATCCACTCAAATCCTCTACGCCCGGCGTCGGCGTCAGCTGCGCCAGCGCTTTCTCAATCGCCGCCGTCTGCTGATCCACCCCAGGCCCAAACTCCGGCCGAAACCCAGCCGCATGCATCTCGTCCAGCGCCGACTGCGCCAAATCAAAGCTGCCCGCATGCCCGCCATGCGTCGCCTGCGATCCTCCGTGCGAGCCTTGTGGATACTGTGGTTGTGAAGAAGGAATGGACGAGAAACCCTGCGAGCGACCTCCGCCACGCTGGCGGTAGTGATGTTCAGACATGCTCCGCAGACTACCACGCGACCCCTACCCCTCGCCTTCCCCGCTTCCATATCAGCAGGACGAATCTGTTCCCTCGACTGGCCAACGAGCCCCTCCCTTTCTTTGCAACTAGAGCAATCCGGTACAGCGCACCCCGCAACCCCTGGTAGAACATTGAGCTGCCTTCGCTTACGCGCTCAACTCCCAGGAGGCCTGCTATCCTTCCTCGCAACTGTCAAAACTGTTCGGTTCTCGGCGCCCCGGCCTTCGACACGCTCTCATCCAAGGCTCTGCGCGACTTCGATTCGATCGGAATTTGTCGCCATCGCGAATCCCACACAGTCCTCTTCCACGAAGGCCTACCCGCCGATCACCTCCTGATCCTCTGCGCCGGCCGCGTCAAAGTCACTGCCTCCTCCAGCAATGGCCGTCTCTTCCTCCTCCGCGTCGCCGGCCCCGGCGACATTCTCGGCCTCGCCGCTTTGCACGAGCAAACAGCACACCGCGTCACTGCCGAAACCCTCTCCCCCTGCACCATCAAATCCATCCCGCGCGCCGATTTCGTCCGCGTCATGAAAACCAACCCCGACGTCAGCCTCATCACGGCTCTGGCCATCGCACGTGAGTATCAAAGTGCCTTCCTCTCCGCGCGTCGCCTCGCTCTTCACACCTCCGCCGCCGGAAAACTCGCCAGCACCCTCCTCGACTGGGCCCGCACAGACCACGGCAGCCATTGCCCCACCCCAGCCAATATCCCCATTTCCTTCCACATGCAGCTTAATCAGGAAGAACTCGGTAGCATGGCAGGCCTCTCCCGCGAAACCGTCAGCCGCCTCCTCACCCGCTTCCGCCGCGAGGGCCTCGTCGATCAGAACGACGACCGCATGACCCTCAACAACCCCGGTCGCCTCGAAGCCCGATACCGCTAGACCCCTCCCACCCAACCCCCTAAATCTAGTTGCCGCTCGAGAGGGACCTCGAGCGGCA
>Ga0302234_10000290_pt1 | contig 41310 bp, 34 predicted proteins | sample II_Palsa_N3_2_FD_193576 | JGI IMG/M metagenome (GOLD analysis project Ga0302234, IMG submission 193576) | Peat permafrost microbial communities from Stordalen Mire near Abisko, Sweden - II_Palsa_N3_2 | ecosystem: Environmental > Terrestrial > Soil > Palsa > Peat permafrost | place: Sweden... | reverse complement strand
CATGAACCGTCCCAGCCATCCCACGTGCTTGCGATCGAACCACCCAAACATCAGCGTCGGCCGCACCACCACCTGCTTGATCCCCGACGCAGCAACCAACGCCTCCTGCGCCTTCTTCGTCTCGGTGTAATCGTCCACCGCCATCGAGTTCACCACCGACGACGAAATACTCACCGCATACGAAACCTTGTACCGCCGAGCAGCCTCCAGCAGCCGCTCTGTCGCCGTGACGTTGTTGCGCACATACTCCTCTGGAAACAGGCCGCCGATCTGCGCATGCCCAATCATCAGGTGCGTGCAGCCCTCCAGCTCCTGCTGCCACGGCCCAGCCTCCGCAAGGTCCGCCTCAATCACCCGCAGCTCCGGATGCAGCTGCCTCAGAATGGCCGTGTTCTTCGGATGTTTATCGATGGCGACCAGCTCGCCCAGGTTCTTGCGTTTCAATCGCGGAAGCAGATTCTGCCCGACCAGGCCCGCAGCCCCGGTAATTACAATTTTTCTAGTCGCCATACTCTCCAGCAAAGATGCGTGTCACGCGCGATCGGTCATGCGTTCCAAAAGTGGTTTCTCTTCCACTATAGCCTGCGCTCCCACAGCTCGCGCCATCGCCGACCCCAGCCGCACGCTCTCCGCAATGCCCCGATCCTCCGGATAGTAGTAGCATGTATCCGCAATCTGCAGTCCCTCAATCGGCGTCTTCACCGGCGGAATCTTCGCCGCAAATCCCGGCTCGCAGATCGGCTGGCCATAACGCAGCCGTGCCACCTTCGTAGCCTTCACATCCACATCGCCAACCATCGGATTAATCTGCTGCAGACAAGCAAACGCCTCAGCCACCAGCCGCTCATCCGGCCACGAAAATTTCTCGTTCGTCACCGGCATGTAATACGGCACATACACAATCGTGTCGCCGCCCATTTCGCGCAGGTTCGAGAACTCAATGACTCCCGGAATCTCAATCCCCGGCGCGGAAATATTCACCCAGAAGTGGGTCGTCACCCTGCGCGCCAATTTGAAAATCACGCAGATCACGCCGATGTTATGAATCGCCTCGTAGCGCTGCTTCCACTCCTCGGGGAGGTCCGGCACCATCGCACTCACGTACGGCGTGGGCACCGTGCTGATCACCGCATCCGCTGCAAAGGTCTGTTGTGGAGTCTGCACGCCCGTCACGCGGCCATTCGCCGTCAACACGCGCTGCGCCGGCGTTCCCAGATGCACCCGTCCACCGTGCGCCTTGATTCCCTCCATCAGCGCATTCACCAGCGTCAGCGTGCCGCCGTCGATATATCCCAGCCGCTCCTCCAGCAGGCTCTTACGCGACCGCCCAATCCGCCGAATCCTCGTCCATATCCACGATGCCGAGATGTTATCCGCGTACTCGTAAAACTTAAAATCAAACAATGGCTTCCAGAACCGGTCATAGATCGACTGCCCACACCACCGCAGAATCCATGCCTTCGCCGACTCTTGCTCCAACACCGGCCAGCTGTTCCGTCGCACACACACAAATGCAAACAGCCCATACCGCATCTTCTCGAATAAATTCAAACCCGGATATTTGAACAAAGAAACCGGATCGCCCCACGCATGCAGCTTTCCGTCGAAGTACCCCATCGTCGTCTTACGCCAAATCATCTTATCGCCAATGCCCAGCTCGTTCATCAGTTCAAACGTCGGCACATCCGACAGGCACGCGAAATGATAAAACCGCTCCAACGACAGTCCGCCAAAGTCGAAATGGCCAGCCATCCCGCCCGGCTCCGGTGCCGCCTCAATCACATCGACTGAATGCCCCTCTTTGGCAGCCCGATATCCAGCTGCCAGGCCCATCGCTCCCGCTCCAATCACAACTACACGAGCCATTCATTCCCCTCTTGCTTCACTTCAAATACACTGGAGCCCACCATCTGGCTCCTAACTCGAATGTGCGTATTCATTTGGATTTGAGTGTACATCCCCACCCTGAGTTGCACCGCCTGCCACAACGCAGATCCGCCAGTTGCAGCACCGCGCAACGTGCGCGCAATTCAATGTTTCGTGTAGTACACAACATAGAGCGCCCCCTGCTCCCACCCAAGCCATCGCGAATAGTGCACCGGCGCGAACGGCGCCCGCCCGTAGCACGCATCCGGATCAAACGAGATCCCATACCGCGGCACAATGTGCGGCGTCAGATCATGTCCGTTCACCTCGCACGTACCCGCCGGCAGTGGCGGCGCTTCTCTATACATTCCCTTCGGATTAATCATCCGATAGTCGTTGATAAACCTCGCATGTTCGAGCTCAACGCCCTGGTTGTACTCCCAGCCGTTATCCACCGCCGTATCCGGAACGCCCGCCGCCAGCAACTCGTTCGCCAACTCGACGCGCCCGCGATCCACCGCAAACGTATTGTGCGTATTCACCACTCCATAAATCGCCATCACTCCCACCAACGCCGCGCACGCCCACGGCAGCTCCGGCCGAATCGCATCCTGGTAGTACCGCACCATGCACACCAGCGCGACCACCAGCAGCGCCAACAAGTATCGCTCGGTCAAATGAAAATCTCCCGCGCGCGGAATCAGCAGTAGTCCATACACCACCACGAACGGCCCCAGCAACACGCCCAGCTGCTTCCACGAAACTCCCGCGGCATTCTCCGTCCTCCGCGCAGTCTGTCCAGCGCCCAGCAGCGAAATCAGGCCCACAACTCCGCCGACCGACACCACCGTCAGCAGCGCCTGCACCGCTTTATTCACAAAAATCGGAGGATTCCCCCTGAGGATCATGAACTCATACACGCCATGAATTCCCACCCAATCGCCGCCCGTAGGATCCAGCGGAAAGCTTCCGCGCACATGACTCGGATACGTCGCCAGGAAAAGATACGCCGCAGCCAACACCGCGCCAACCGCCAGCATCCACCTCCGATTCTTCCGTATTCCCGGCAGAAACAACGCCACAATCGGCAGCAGCAGAAACGGCGCATCCAGAAGGATGTGTCCCAACTGACCTGCCGCGTGGCTCGCGTTGAAGCTATCCGAAAACACATGTTCCGGCACGTTATATGGCTGATGCTTAAACCACTGCAGACATCCAAAAACCCAAAGCATCCCCGCCGCATTCACCGCCGCTGCCGCAACAAACACTTTCCGCCGCGACCGCAGCAGCCACACCGCAGATGGCACCATTACCAAAATCCCCAGCCACGCAATCTGTCGCGACGTCCCGCAGATTCCATCTGCCGCCACCGCAAAGCATATCCACGCAATCGCCGCTCGCCCCGTGCCCGCCTGCAATGCCCGCAAGCATCCATACAAGCACAGAACAATAGCGAACAATCCCTGAATGTCCGACATAAATGTAACCGACAGCACCAAATACAGCGGCGATAACACCAGAGCCAGCGTCCCAAGCGTCGCATTCCGCTCGCTGATATTTGCCCGCACCAGCACCCTCTGCAGCACAAACGCCAGCACCATCGACACCGCCAGCGTACTCATCCGCACCGTTGTCAGCGAGTAGCCAAACAACTTAATAAATAACGCTCCAAGATAAAGCTGCCACCCCAGAAACGGCGTCGTCGGCCCGTTGTAAAAGATGTGCCCAGTCTCAGCAACTTTGCGCGCAATCAGGATGTACGACATGTCGTCGCATACCCCCATCGCCGTATACGGCTGGCTCACCAACTCGCACACCAGCACCGCCAAGGCGCTCAACACAGCAGGCAGTCGAAATCTACGAGCAACTTGCATCAGGTCCGTCACCCTCATCGCAGCGGTGTCCCCACCACCGGAAATTCCGGCAGCCGGCTGAACTGCACATCATAGATATCCGGCTCCTCAAACCCCGGCCCCAGCAGCCGCAACGACGCATTCCCCAACGCCGCCTGATGCATCATGTACGGCGGCAGCCACAGCGTTCCGGTAATATCCCCCACGGCCATCAATGCATGACGATGCTCCGGCAAAAAATTCGCGACATCCATCGTCTGGTACCCCAGCCTGTTGCCAAACAGCAGAAAATTCCTCTGCGACGTCTCCGACAACGGATACCGCGACACCTCCGCAAAGTCCGTCAGAAAATATAGTCTCCGCCTCAACTCGTCGGGTGCATAGCAATCCAGCCGCGTATAAAGCAGGTGATCGCCCACCACCACCGGCAAATCGTTTCCCTCCAGCAGCTTCACCCACGGCTGGCTACGATATCTCGCCGCCAGCGCGGCATGCACGCTCGTTGGATGCACCAGCGCGCGAATTCCCTGCGGCATCGTCTTCAAATCCACTTTCAGCGTCACCGCCGCAAACAATATCAGCAACACCAGCCCCGCGGCCGCGTTACGCTTCGACTGCTCCGCGAACAATGCCACCAGCAGAATCCCCAAACCAACTGCATATCCCAGCACGTAATCCGCCCGATACGCATGCAGCAGGTATGACACCGGCAACACGTAAATCGGCAGCGCCGACAACAGCCCCATCAACACCCACTCCGGCCCCGAAAATCCCCTCTTCCTCTCCGGGGATTCTTCTGCGCTCTCCCCCCCAACAAGCACCAGCGTCACGATCAATCCCGCGATCAACAGGATCACCAGGAACCTCCAGTTCGTCGTGAAGTAGTCGATGTACGTCTGCTTCATCAGCGCCGAGCTCGGCTTCGACCAGAAGTTCGCGCCATACAGCTTCGACGCCCTTAGATCACCCGGCAACGCCGGCAGCAGCGCCGCCGGAAACAGCACCAGCGCGGCCCACATCGCCCAGCTCACGCGCCCCCGCCGCGCATCCGCCCACCATTGCGCCACCGCGAACGGCACCACCAGAAAGATCCCAAACGTATGCGAAGAGATCGCCACAGCCAGCCCGCACCACACCCCCGCCGCGCACCACCCTCTGCTTTCCTCCAACCCCTTCTGCCAGCAGATCATCGCAAACCCCAACCCAGCCAGCTCCACCGCATAACTCTTCGCAAACACCGCAAACGACAGCAGTGGAAACGTCGTCAGCAACAACACCACCGCAAACGCATACACCGCCGCATAGCGTCGCCGCACAAACACGAACGTGCACCACAGCATCCCAAGGAAACTCACAATCGCGGGCAGCCTCGACCGGATCTCTTCATCCGCCGGCAGCCCTCTGAGCGCATGCAGCACCACCGCATACAGCAGTCCAATCGTATCCAGACCGCTCGCATAAAAATTCCAGATATCGTGCCAATGCGGCAGCGCCGCTACCCGCACAATGACAAGCTCGTCATACCAGAGGTAGTCGCTCGCAGCCAGCCCCAACAGCGCGACGAACAGCAGGCACAGCAGCACCAACATCCCGGCCCCGGCATGCTGTTCCACCTTCTCTTCGAGTCGTTCGAGTGCAGAGCTTGCCTTCTGTTTCGCCGCGGATCCTAAAATCATCTATCTCTCGACTTTGATGGTTGTCAGTAACTTATAATCTAATCGTGCGCGAAACAGCGCAGCAAGCATCTATCGTTATGCACGTTGTCGGAGCATTCCGCGCAACGCTCCGAACGCTTTCCGGTGACTCGCCAGAGGATCTCAATGCCGTCTTATGATCTTTGCATCGTGATTCCCACGCTGAACGAACGCGAGAATATTGGCCTGCTACTCGAGAAGCTCCGTAATACCCTCCATGATATCCGCTACGAGGTCATCGTCGTCGACGACGACTCACCCGATGGCACCGCCGCCGCCGTCAAGCGCCTCTGCCGCACCCAGGACAACCTCCACGTCCTCCATCGCATCGGCCGCCGCGGCCTCTCCTCTGCCTGCATCGAAGGCATGCTCGCCACCTCTGCCCCCTTCCTCGCCGTCATGGATGCCGACCTCCAGCACGACGAAACCGTCCTCCCCGAAATGTACCAACGCATCTCCACCGAACATCTCGACCTCGTCGTTGGCTCACGCAACATCGGCGGCGGCAGCATGGGCGACTTCTCCAACTGGCGCATCAAACTCAGCCGCATCGGCCGCCGTCTCTCGGGCGTCGAACGCCACGCTCACCTCACCGACCCCATGAGCGGCTTCTTCATCGTGCGCCGCTCTTTCTTCGAGCGCATCGCCCATCGCCTCACCGCCATCGGCTTCAAGATCCTACTCGACATCGTCCTCTCCGCCGATGGCGAGGTCCGCGTCGGCGAAGTCCCCTACCACTTCCGCCTCCGCCAGCACGGCCAAAGCAAGCTCGACCTCATCGTCGGCCTCGAGTACCTCGAGCTCATCCTCGATAAGCTCATCGGCAGCTACGTCTCCGTTCGCTTCGTGCTCTTCTGCCTCGTCGGCACCATCGGCGCCGTCTTCCACCTTCTGCTCCTCGGCCTTTTCCTCAAGAACGAACACTTCAGCTTCATCGACGCCCAGGCCTGCGCCACCGGCATCGTCATGATCCTGAACTACGTCCTCAACAACTCCTTCACCTACCGCGACCGTCGTCGTCGCGGTGGCGCCTTCTGGTTTGGCATGCTCACCTTTTGCATCGCCTGCTCGCTAGGCGGCATTGCCAACGTCCTCATCAGCGCCGAAGCCTTTCGCCAAGGCATGCCCTGGCCGCTCGCCGGGGTCACCGGCCTGCTCTTTAGCGCCGTATGGAATTACGGCGTCACTGCCATGACCACCTGGCGCCAGGCTCGCCGATCCGCCGCTCTCCGCGCCGAACGCCGCGCCCAGGCCTCAGCCCTAGCAGACGACCCCGCCGTCCCCGCCACCGAGATCCGTCACTAAAGTTCTGGCCCCCGGCCCTACTTCATACTCGTTAGACCGGATCGCACTCCTTGGCCGGCACATGCACCCGCGCCTCTCCATGCCTGCGGCTGTATCCCGTCCAATGACGAATCCCCGCCAAACCAATCAGCAGCAGCGCCAGTCCGCACACCCCATCCCATCCCCACCGCCACCATGCCCACCCGGCCACTGCGGACCCCATCGCACCGCCAGCGAAAAATATCGTCATATAAATCGTGTTCAATCGGCTTCGCGCGCCCGCACCCAGCCCGAAGATCCGCGTCTGGTTACCCACCTGCATCATCTGCTGGCCCACATCCAGCGCCACCACACCCACCACCAGCGCTACCATGTGCCACGCCGTCGACGCACGCAAGCCCTCCGTCACCAGCAGCCAAATATACGACCCGGTCATCACCGCGCCAGCCATCGTCACCACGAACCGCGTCCCCCGCCTGTCCGCCAGCCATCCCGCAAACGGAGCTACCATAGCCCCCGCCGCGCCCACCATTCCAAACGTCCCCGCCACTCCCGGCCCCAGCCCATAATGCGCATTGAGCATGTACGCGAGCGTCGTCCAGAAGCAGCTGAACGACGCAAACGTCAACGCCCCGATGACCCCCGCCTCGCGTAGCAATGGCTCGCATCGAAACAGCGTCCACAACGATCGCATCGCCTGCCCATACGTCAGCGACGCCCGCGGCGGCATCTTCGGCATCACCTTCCACATCACCGGCACGAAAGACAAATTCATTACTGCGGCCACCACAAACACCGAGCGCCATCCCGCCACATTCGCCAGCCATCCCGCAAACGTCCGCGCCAGCAGAATCCCCAGCAACAATCCCGTCATCACAGTCCCGATCGCCTTGCCGCGCTCTTCATGCGACACCAGCTCCGGAGCAATCGGCAGCACCACGTGCGTCACTGCCGCCATCAACCCCACCAGCGTGCTCGCCACAATCATCCACGCCAAACCCTGCGCCAGTGCCGCCAGCAGCAATGCCACACTCACCGCCGCATACATCCGCATCATCAGCGAGCGGCGCTCCGCCACATCGCCCAGTGGCACAAAGAATAAAATCCCCGCCGCATAGCCCAGCTGCGTCGCCACCGCCACCCACTCCATCGCCCGCGCGTCGCGCCCAAACGTCTTGCCCATCACCAGCAACAGCGGCTGGTTAAAGTAAATCGACGCCACGCCCACCGCGCACGCCACGCCTAGGAACGGCAGTGCCCATCGTCCCGCCATCGCACTCTGCTGCCTATCGTCCAAACAACAACCTCAACTCTCAGCCCAATCGGATTTCCCGCAAACTGCGCCGCAGACTATCATCTTACCTAAGGCCTTTATGTCTCAGCAGGACACCATTGCCGTAGCCATGTCCGGTGGCGTCGACTCCTCCGCCGTCGCCGCGCTCCTGCACGCCCAGGGACACCCCCTCGTCGGCCTCACCCTCCAGCTCTGGAACCAGCGCCGCCTCGCCGCCAACTACGCCGACCTCGGCCTCCCCGAGACCGTCCCCCAGGGCCGCTGCTGCTCCATCGACGACGTCTACGACGCTCGCCACGTAGCCGAGCACCTCGGCATCCCCTACTACCTCGTCAACGCCCAGGACCGCTTCGAGGAAGAGGTCGTCCGCCCCTTCGTCTCCGAATACCTCGCCGGCCGCACCCCGATTCCCTGCACCCTCTGTAACAACCACCTCAAGTTCGATCAGCTTCTCCTCACCGCCCGCCAGATCGGCGCCGAGCGCATCGCCACTGGCCACTACGCCCGCAATCACTACGACGAAACCCGCGGCCGCTGGATCCTCTCCCGTCCCGCCGACCGCAGCAAGGATCAGACCTACTTCCTCTTCGGCCTCACGCAGGATCAGCTCGCCCGTACCCTCTTCCCCCTCGGCGAAATGCAGAAGCCAGCCGTCCGCACCATGGCCGCCGACCACGGCCTCGACTTGGCGCAGAAGCCCGACTCGCAGGAGATCTGCTTCATTCCCGGCGGCAGCTACCAGAGCTTCCTCACCGCCTACCTCGCCGAGCAGGGAGAGAATCTCCCCGACTCCTCCGGCGAATTAGTCGCGACCTTACCCTCCGGCGAAACCGAAGTCCTCGGCCGCCACGAAGGTATCCACGCCTTCACCGTAGGCCAGCGCAAGGGCCTCGGCCTCAGCTCGCCCGACCCGCTCTATGTCCTGAAGATTCATCCTGACTCCCACCAGGTAGAAGTCGGCACCGACGATCAGCTGCTCTCTACCACGCTCTCCGCCAACCGTCTCAACTGGGTCTCTATCCCTGAACCCACCGAGTCCATCCGCGTGACCATCAAGATCCGTCACCGTCACGAGCCGGCCCCCGCAACCCTCCGCGTCACCGGCCCCGACACCATCGAAGCGATCTTCGACGAGCCCCAGCGAGCCATCACCCCCGGCCAGTCCGCCGTCTTCTACCAGGAAGATGAAGTAGCCGGCGGTGGCTGGATCTTCTAGCTTTTTTCCTAATCTCTAATCCCTGCGCCCAAATGGCGACCGGGCCACAAGCGTCTCCACCGCCGCTTTTACGCCGGCAATCACCCCGGCAACCTGCTTCACCGGCCCTTTGATGCTGTGCTGTACGGAATGCGAGATATCTTCGGTAGCCTGAAGCGCATCGCTCACAATCCCATCCGCTCGCCTCACCTGGACCCGCGTCCGTCCATTAATCTCGCGCATAGTCTCGTTCAGCTCGCCCATCGTTACGCTAAGCTCGTCCACCTTCACCCGCACGGTCGATGAGATGTGCTCGGCACTCTCCCCAACGCTCTTCACCTTAGGCTCAAGCTCCTTCAGAATGTTTGCGGTCCGATCCATGATCGGACCTGTCTTGGTCTCCACGATGTCTGCAATCATGCTCACCTTGTGCAGCAGCTTCGCCCCGAACGCGGCGCCTATCAGCACGCCAACAGCCTGCGCCACCAGCGCCAGTGCGATCACACACAGGAAGATCATCGCCCAATGAATATCTTTTCCCGTCAGCTCCGAATTCAGCTGGTAGAAGACCACCGCTGCGCCACTCAGTACCGGCATGACCCTGCTCCTGTTCGCTCCGCAAACTATTGAACCTTACTATCTTGTGCGTTTCCTGCACATCCGCGCAAGTCGCGTACCCGCCCCTCTACAACCCACCAGCCGCCTGTCGCGACGAGGGGCCGGCGTTCACCGGCCCCATCGCAACAAGCCCAACCCTTTCTCAACCTCAAAAATATGAGGCCTAAACGATCGGCGTGGTTTCGTTGGTCTTCGACACGTACGCTTCTTTACCCGCATCCATGGCAGCCTTCGCCGCGTCTGCCTGCGTCTGGATCAGGTCTTTGCCCTTGTCCACATACTGTGTCCACTGGGTGCGGCCCTTGTCGTAATACTCCTTGCCCTTATCGACATACTCCGCCGCAACCTGCTTGCTCTTGTCCACATACTGGCTCGCAGCCTGCTTGCCTTGCTCGGCATATTGCCCAACCTGGGTCTTGCCCTGCTCATAAAGCTCGTTCGCGCGATCCTTCGCTTCAAGCGCGCCGGCCTTCAAGTCGTCGCGGGTCTCTTTGCCCGACTTCGGCGCGTACAACACGCCAACCAGCGCCCCGATACCCAGCCCTGCCAGAAACCATCCGAATCCGCCTGCGCTGTCATTGTCTGCCATTGCACTCTCCTATCGTGACTTAACTCTCTGCGACAGCATACTCTCTTCCGGGTTGTAAATAGTTCGAAAATCCGGTCGTAGAAACCCATCGCTTGCTGTAGTCTCTCTCTTACTGGATGCCTCTACAACACCCGCGGGTTGCGTCCCCCGCCGCTCCTGCACACGTCCCTGGCACCCACGCACACACGTCCTTCGCACTCGAGCCTCACGCAAACAGACCTCCTCAGCAGCCAGACCCTCGGCAGCCGCCCCGCATTCCCACTTCATGCACCTCGCTGCATTCCCTTTGCATCCAACTGACGCAGTGCAGTCCAACAATTTTTCCCTCTCCTGCTACGATTACCGGTCCCCCCTTTGCTGCGCATGCATCACTAGCGTTTGCAGCCTGACCTGTTCCCGCGGCGTCTAACCCCTAACGATGGAGGTCGGCAGAACGCCCGCCCACTCTCCCCCCACGTCTCGCGGCTTTTCCTCCCAGCCCACCACCCTCCCAGAAGGGATCACGACCTTGAGCGCGCAAACATCCCAGGCCAACCGCTCCCGTGCAACCAGCAAGCCCACAGGCTTCCTCTCGTTCACCCTCCATGCCCATCTTCCCTGGGTCGTCAATCACGGCACCTGGCCTCATGGCATCGAGTGGCTCCACGAAGCCGCCGCCGAAACCTACCTTCCGCTCCTCCGCGTCCTCAGCAATCTCGAGCACGACGGCATCGCCCTCAACTGCAGCCTCAATCTCTCCCCCATCCTCCTCGAACAACTCGCCCACCCCGTCTTCAAGGCCGACTTCCCCCGCTATCTCGATCGCAAGATTCTCTCCGCCCGCGAAGACGAAGCCTACTTCCTCTCCGTCAGTGAATTCCACTACGCCGAGCTCGCCCGCTTCTGGCAGAAATATTTCACTGACGCCCTCGCCGACTTCAACGCCCTCGACGGCGACATCATCAAAGGCTTCCGCCACTTCAACGACGCCGGCTTGATCGAAATCATTACTTGCTGCGCTACCCACGGCTACATGCCGCTGCTCGGAACAGACGAGAGCGTCCGCGCCCAGGTTCGCACCGCCGTCACCGCCCACCAGCGCCACATCGGCAAGCACCCTCGCGGCATCTGGGCGCCCGAGTGCGGCTATCGCCCTTCCGGCCCCTGGAACTATCCCGTCACCCAGCAGGACGGCTCGCCCATCGCTCCTGCCTTCAATCGCATCGGTATCGAGCAGGCCATCAGCGAATCCGGCATTGACTTCTTCGTCGTCGACACCCACCTCGTCGAAGAGTCCGCCCGCACACCTTCCCCTTACGAGCTCCGCGATGGCGCCCTCGTCCGCTCCACTGACGAGCCCATGACCCACAACGACTATCGGCGCCTCTACCAGCCCTACTACGTCGACGGCTCCCACACACCCGACGCCGCGCAGCACCCCGTCACCGTCTTCCCCCGCGACCCCAGTACAGGCACCCAGGTCTGGTCGGGCAACTTCGGCTATCCCGGCGACAGCAACTACCTCGACTTCCACAAGAAGCGCTGGCCCGGCGGTCATCGCTATTGGTCCGTCACCGGCGCAAACGTCGACATGGCCGACAAGCAGCCCTACGACCCCGCGCGCGCCGCCGAGCGCACCCAGGCACATGCCTCCCACTTCGTCCACCTCGTCTGGGAGGCCATCAACGCCGGCATGAACGACGCCGTTCCCCCCATCCTCTCCTCGCCCTTCGATGCCGAGCTCTTCGGCCACTGGTGGTTCGAAGGTCCCCGCTGGCTCGAGGCCGTCGCACGCACACTCCACGACTACCCCATCGGCATTCAGCTCACCTCCGGCTCCCAATACCTCGATCAATTCCCCCGCGCTGGCTTCATCAAGATGCACGAAGGCTCCTGGGGCGCCGAAGGCACCAACCACGTCTGGATGAATCCCGAAACCTCCTGGACCTACGCCCAGATCTATCCCGCCGAGCTCTACCTCCGCGACGTCTGCACCGCCGGGAAATGGAAGCCCGACCACGACGACACCCAGCCCCTGGCCGAGCGTATCGTCAAGCAACTCTGCCGCGAGCTCCTCCTCCTCGAATCCTCCGACTGGCAGTTCCTCATCACCACCGGCGCCGCCCGCGACTACGCCGAGCTCCGCTTCGAAACCCATATGGATCAGTTCAACGAGCTCAAATCCATCTACCAGCACCTCGAAGCCAACCGCTCCATCACCCCCGAACAGGAAGCCCGCCTCGCCGCCATCGAACAGCGCGACAGCATCTTCCCTGACGTCGACCCGGACTTCTGGGCTACAGGCTCCCGCCAACACCGCGCCCCCGACTCTCCCCACTCTCACGCCACCGCCGATGCTCCCCACCGCCGCGCGCTTCCCACCGCCGATCCCCCACCACACAACGGCTCATCGCGCGACCACACGTCCCCCGATCCAGACCAGTCCCTCGCCCCGCTCCCCAGCTACAAACCCAACCCTTCTGCCTGATCGCGCCACCCTGCATCTAACTGCATCAGTTGCTTCATTCGCTACCCGATGAGTTCCTCTCCTTTCACGCCCCCATCCCGGCCGCCCTCGCCCCGCCCGCATCTCGTTCCTCCGCTGCGCCCCCGCTACTCCGCCCTCGTCCTCTGGCATCTCCTCTCGCTCGACGCCCCCACCGTAGCCACCCTCTGGACCGTCTTCATCGCCCGCTGCTCCCACCTCCATCTCCCCTGGACCGAGCCCGCCGCCATGTTCCTCGCCGTCTGGATGATCTACGCCGCCGACCGCCTGCTGGACGCCCGCCTCCCCGACACTCCTCAACGCGAATCTCGCATCTCTGCCTCCGACCTCGAAACCCGCCACCGCTTCCACCACGCACACCGCACCGCCTTCGTCAGCGTCATCGTCCTCAGCTCCATCGCCCTCGCCGCTCTCCTCCACCGCATCGACCCACGCGCCCTCCACCTCTATGCTCTTCTCGCCACGCTGCTCGCCGCCTGGATGCTTTTGATCCACGCCCGCCCCCTCCCTCACGACGCCACCAGCCGCCTTCCGAAGGAGCTTGCCGTCGGCATCTTCTTTCCCGCCGCCGTCTTCATCCCCACCCTCGCCCGCACCACGCCCACCCCCGCCGCCATCCACTTCCTCGGCTCAGCCGCCAACTGGATCCGTCCCAACCTTCTCCCCTCCGCCTTCCTCTTCGGCGCCGTCTGCACCCTCAACTGCCTCTGCCTCTACGCCTGGGAACACCCAACACCTCGTCGTCAGGATCCGGCCTTCGCAGACCATACTCCGCACCAGCCCGCCCACTGGACCACCCGCTGGGCCACCGCTCACCTCACCACCATCGCCCTCGTGATCCTGGCCGCCTCCACAATTGCCTCGGTCAGCCGAGCCCTCGCCATCGCCCTTCCGGCCCTCGCCTGTTCTCTCACCACCGCTGCCCTCTTCGCTCTCAATCTCTACCGCCGCCGCCTCTCCCCCATTCACCTCCGCGTCGCCGCGGACCTGGTCCTCCTCACTCCCCTCCTCTTCCTTCCCTTCGTTCGATGACATCCCCCCGGGCCCCGCAACCCAACTTCGACCACGTAGCCCGCATCTACCGCTTCGCCGAGTACCTTTCCCTCGGCCCCGTCCTGCAGCGCGCCCGCAACCACTTCCTCGCCCAAATTCCGCCCCGCCACCAGGCCCTGCTCCTCGGCGACGGCGACGGCCGCTTCCTGGCCCGCCTCCTTGCGCACCGTCCGCATCTCGGCGCCCTCGCCGTTGACACCAGCGCCGCCATGCTCCACCTCCTCCGCCACCGCTGCCAACCCTATATCGAGCGCATCCGAACCCTCCAGGCCTCCGCCCTCACCATCACCCCGCCTCCCGACACCGACCTCATCGTCACCCACTTCTTCCTCGACTGCCTCACCCAACCCGAACTCGACACCCTCACCCAAACCATCGCCGCCCACACCGCCCCCGGCGCCGTCTGGCTACTGTCCGACTTCGCCATTCCCCCCACCCCCATCCTCCGCTGGTTCGCCGCACTCTACATTCGCCTCCTCTACTTCGCCTTCCGCGTCCTTACTGGCCTTCGCGTCACCCGCCTCCCCAACCCCCAGTCCTCCCTGGCCGCTGCTGGCTTCACCCGCCTCGCCCGCCACGAGTTCCTTTGCGGCCTTGTTTACACAGAAATTTGGCAACTCCATTAGAATCACTTTAGAGCCTCATGCAGAAAGCTCTCCAACCCGTCAACGATCCCCAATCCGACCCCGAGCCAGCTGCACCCTCGCTGCCTGCGCCCGACCCCGGAATCTTCCAACCCCCAAACCCGCGCCCCGAACCCAATACCATTCCACCGCATCTCACCCCTAAGCAATGAACCTCTTCATCCTTCGCCACGCCAGTGCCGGTAGTCCTCGCGCCAATCCGATCCTCGATCTCAAGCGTCCCATCGACAAGGACGGCAAGACCCAGTGCCTCCAGCTCGCCCACGTCCTCAACGCCCTCAATCTCAGCTTCGACCTGGTGGTCTCCAGCCCCCTCAAGCGCGCCCTGCAGACCGCCCAGCTTGTCGCCACCGAGACGGGCTTTGAGCAGAAGATCCTCATCTCCAACGCCCTTGCTCCGGCCGCAACCTTCGCCCAGTTCCAGCGCCTGCTGCGCGACACCTCCGCCTCCGAGAACGTCCTCGTCGTAGGCCACAATCCCAACCTCACCCAGTTCCTCGGCCAGCTCCTGGGCGTCGGCGCAAACCCTGACACAGCCGGGACCCCACGCGTCCGCCTGCGCAAAGGTTCGCTCGCTCGCGTCAACCTGCAGCGCGGTACTGCCATCCTTCAATCCCTGATTGACCCCCGCGTCGTCCGCGCCCTCTACACCACTTCCACCAAGAGCTCGCGCCGAAAGACCTCGCGGAAATAACCCGCCTCTTTCTTCAGCGACCACTGTTCCAGCTCCGCCCCACCCCGCGCCGGGATCAGCTCCAGCACCACGCGCTTCGGATATACCTTGGTCCGCACCCGCACCACCGCCGTGGCTCGATCCTGGTTTAACGCCTCAGCCAACCTCAGTAGAACAATCGCACTCCGAACATGCGCATGCTCCTCCACCGGCACATACCGCATCGGCCGATCCATCGCCTCCGGCCGGCTCTTCCCCAGGTACCGCGCAATCGCCGCCACAATCGCTCGCTGCGCCGGCGAAAACCCAAAGATCTCCGAGTTCGCAATGATGTACTGCGTATGCCGGTGATGCCCCTGGTGGTTCATATATTTCCCCACCTCCTGCATCATCGCCGCCGCCTGTATCCATAGCCGATACTCCGCCGGCAGCTGGTGCACCGCCTCCAGCTGATCGAACAACTGCACCGCGTGCTGTCTCTCCGGCTCCACCTTCCGCGGATCAACCCCATACCGCCGGCACACCTCGAGCACGCCCTCCCACCGCTCAGCCTCCATCGTCCGATGCGCACTCGTGCGCACATCCGTGTCCGCCAGCATCTGCGCCAGAATCCCATCCCGCAGCCCCAGCCGTGAAAACCGATACCCCTTCAGGTGCATTCGTTCCAGCAGCGCCGCATACACCTGCGCGCCGCCGACAATAATCTCCGACCGCCGCGGGCCGATCCCCGCCACCGCCGCCCGCTGCGCATTGTTCAGCTTCGCCAGGCGATCCGCGATCTTGCGCACCGCCGGCGTATCCGCGGTCAGAATCTCCACCCTCGTCGCAGCAACCTTCTTCGCCGCGCGCTTCCCAATCCCCTCGCGCGCGCCCTTCTTCTCCAATCCCAATTGCAGCGCAGTGCTCGCCTCCGCCAACGCCGCCGCTGTGCCCGACGTAGCAATCACCAGCCTCACCTTCGGCTGCCCCAGCTTCCTCTCTGCTCTCCCTAGCTCGCGATCGATAAACTTCCGCAGCCGCGCCACATCTTCCTTACTCGGCGGATCACTCCGCAGGAACTCAGCCTGCAGTCGCACTGCACCCAGCGGCAGACTCACCATCTCCTGGATGCGCCCGTGATCGGAAATCGTCACCTCGCAACTCCCGCCACCCAAATCGATCAGCAAACACCGGCCCTGCGCACCCGGCTCATGCGTCACAATCCCCAGGTGAATCAGCCGCCCCTCTTCCAGCCCCGAGATCACCTCCAGGTTCCATCCCGTCGCCGACTTTACCCAGGCCTTGAACGCCTCCGCGTTGCGCGCATCCCGCACTGCGCTCGTCGCCACCACCCGCACCTTGTCCACCACTTGCGCCTGCACTGACTTTTGGAACCGCTTCAGCGTCTTAATCGTGTTCGCCATCGCTTCCGGCGAGATCACACCCGTCTCAAACACACTCTCGCCCAGCCGCGTAACCTCGCGGTCTTCAAACAGCGTCTTCAACCGGTGCGCCTGCACCGATGCAATCGCCAGCCGGCATGAATTGGACCCGATATCGATTGCTGCAAAGGTAGGCATCGTCTTCTGCATCCTTACACGTCAAATGCGGTGGAAAACCGGGCCAACCAAACCACCTACCAGCCACCCTCCAGGCCGCGTACGATAACCCGATCAACAACTCACCGGCGTGAACCTCCGCAGCTTCGCTATGCTTAGAAGATTGTTCGTCGCGGGCCCGCTCGCATCCCTTCAACCCGCACCCTGAGTACGACCCATCTATGCCGCACGACGCGTTCTCTCCCGGACCATCGCTCGCCTCCACCCACGCCCCCGAAAGCGTCGCCGTCACCCTAGCTCCCAACCTCCCAGCCAGTCCCACAGACAACCCTGTCCCAAGACTCACCCACACCCCACCCGCGTCTCCCGCACCCTCCCCGCGCGCGCACCTCCTCATCCTCATCGGCCTCTGGCTGCTCCTCTACGTGTCTGCCGCCTTCACCCCACCGCTACTCGACGACGCCGACGCCACCCACGCCCAGGCCGCCCAATCCATGCTCTCCACCGGCGACTGGGTCACCCTCCACGTTGACGGCATTCGCTACCTCGAAAAGCCGCCCCTCCCCTACTGGATCGCCGCCGCAAGTCTGAAGCTCTTCGCGCCAGCGTCGGCCTCGCGCAATCCGGGTGCCCCATCCGTACGCGCTTCTGCGGACAGGTGGGACGAAAACTCCGCACGCCGCCACGACAGAGCCTCTGCCTTCGCCGTCCACATTCCCCTCACCCTCACTGTCCTCGGCCTCGTGCTGCTCGGCTACGCCTGGGCCCGACGCGCCTTGACTCAAACCGCCGCTCTCTACACCGGCCTCTTCCTCCTCACCGCCACCGGCGTCTTCCTCTTCACCCGCATCTTCATCCCCGACGCACTCCTCTCCCTCCTCTTAGCCCTCACCCTCTACGCCTTCCTCCGAGCGCTCCAACCAGCCACCATGGTGGCTGCCACATCCGTACGCGTTTCTGCGGACGCAAAATCCCTCAGAGCCCCCACCACCCTCTGGCCGTACCTCATGTGGACAGCCCTCGCCCTAGCCGTCCTCACCAAGGGCCTCGTCGCCATCGTCTTCATCCTGGCGACCACCCTGGTCTTCCTCTTCTACACTCGCCAATTCCGCTCCTGGCGCACTCTACGCCCTTTCACCGGCATCCTTCTCTTCCTAGCCATCGCCGCCCCCTGGCACATCCTCGCCGGCCTCCGCAACACCGGAGGAGCCAACGGCCACGGCTTCTTCTGGTTCTATTTCATCAACGAGCACGTCCTCCGCTTTCTCGGCCGCCGCATCCCCCGCGACTACAACAAGCTCCCCACCTACCTCTACTGGTCTCTCCACCTGGTCTGGCTCTTCCCCTGGAGCCTCTTCGCTCCCGCCGCCCTCATCACCGCCTGGCGCAATCGCCGCGACATCTCCGCTCGCACCTCCCTCACGTTCCGCCAGCAAACAATCCAACTCCTCCTCATCTTCTCCGCCCTCGTCCTCGCCTTCTTCTCCCTCTCCACCAATCAGGAGTACTACACCTTCCCCGTCTACCTCCCCATCCTGATGCTGCTCGCCGCAGCCCTCACCTCCGTCGAACGCAACCCCCTCGACACCACCCTCCGCCGAGCCCTCACCTTCACCTTCGCCACCTACACCCTGCTCGGCCTCGCCATCGCCACCGCCCTCGCCTATGGCCTCTGGTCGTCCCGCCACCTCCCCTTCCTCCCTGACATCGGTGAGTTCCTAGCCCATCGTAGCGTCGGCGACTACACCCTCTCCATGTCGCACTTCTTCGACCTGACCGGCCCCTCCTTCGCCGCCCTCCGTCTTCCCGCCGCACTCGCCCTCACGGCCTTCCTCATCGGCCCTGCCATCGCCTGGCTTCTCTTCAGCCGCAGACGCTTCCTCCCCGCCATCCTCTCCATCGCCGCCACCAGCAGCGTCTTCCTCATCGCCGCGCACATCGCCTTCGTCCGCTTCAACCCCATGCTCTCCTCGGTCAACTTCGCCGAGACCATCAGCACCCTCGAGCGCACCCACCAGATCTCCCCCAACAACCTCGTCCTCATTTACGGCGACCAGGCCTTCGGCTCTTCCATCCCCTTCTACCTCAACCGTCAAGTCTCGCTCGTCGATGGCCGCACCACCTCCATGCTCTTCGGCAGCACCTTCCCCGACGCCCCTCCCATCTTCCTAACCTCCGCCGACCTCCTCGCCCAATGGGGACGCGGCCCGCGCAAACTTCTCTTCGTCCCCCTCGAACAGCGCGATGTAGTCGACCATCTCCTCGGCTCTCGCCAGATCATCCTCCAACAAACCTCCGGCAAGGCCCTCATCACCGACCGGCCGCTGGCAAGTAGCAATCAGCCTTTAGCAACTGAGAACTAAGAACTGACAACTGAGAACCGACGCTGTTCCACCACCACCGCATCACCCAAAACGAATTGACCCAACCGAACCACATCCCGCACCGCTGGCGCACCTCTTCCCTCGCCCTCATCGTCTCCTTCTGGGCCATCCTCCAGATCGGCGGCCTCTTCTCCCCCGGCCTGCTCGACGACGTAGACAGCGTCTACATCCAGATCGCCCGCGAGATGCTCCAGCGCCACGACTTCGTCACCCCCACCATCGACGGCATCCGCTTCTTCGACAAGCCCCCCCTCATGTACTGGATGGCCGCCGGCTCCATGCGCCTCTTCGGCATCCACGACTGGGCCGCCCGCCTCCCCCTCGCCCTCGGCGTCCTCGCCCTCCTCCTCGCCGTCTACGCCCTCGGCATCCGCTTCTACTCCCGCCCCACGCACAACGCTCAACTCCCGCCGTCCGCGCAGGACCGCGCCGGCCTCTACGCCGCCCTCGCCATGGCCACCTGCATTGGCCCCTACATCTACACCCGCTTCTACATCCCCGACATCCTCATCGCCCTCTGGATGACCCTCGCCGTCCACTTCTTCCTAATCGCCCTCGACCGCGCAAAGGCCAGCCCTCCCACAACAAAACTCTCGCCGTCCGCGCAGGACCCCATGCTCGGATTCGCTGCCGTCACCGCCCTCAACCTCCTCACCAAGGGCCTCATCGGCATCGTCTTCCCCCTCGCCTTCGCAATCCTCTATCTCGCCTTCACCCGCCAGCTAAAACTCCTCCGCAAGCTCCACCTCATCCCTGCGACAGTCGTCTTCCTAGCCATCGCCGCGCCTTGGCACATCCTCGCCGCGCTCCGCAATCCACCCATCCCCATGCCTCCCGGCCTCGGCCTCCCCGCCCACGCCGGCTGGGCCTGGTTCTATCTCTACAACGAGCACGTTGCCCGCTTTCTCGGCCACCGCATCCCCCACGACTACGGCCAGGTCCCCATCCCCATCTTCTGGCTTCTGCTCCTCCTCTGGCTCTTCCCCTGGGTAGCCTTCCTTCCCGCAGCCCTCCGCGACGCCATCCGCACCCTCCGTGCCCGACCCGCCTCCGACCCTAACCTCCGCTTCGACTCCGACTCCCACTTCTCCCCCACCCCAAATCCGGGTGCCCCATCCGTACGCGCCTTTGCGGACGGGTGGGATTCGAGTCTCGAGAATCACCGCCGCGAACCCGCCTTAGCCTGCCTCCTCTGGGCCGGCATCATCCTCGGCTTCTTCACCCTCTCTTCCCGCCAGGAGTACTACCACCTCCCCGCCCTCCCCGCCCTCGCCCTCCTCGTAGGTGGCTTTCTCGCCATCGCCGACGACAGCCTCCGCAACAAGCAACGCGCACTCCGCGCAAGCCTCTACATGCTCGTCCCCTTCGGCACTCTTCTCTTCCTCCTCTGCGGCTACCTCGCCCTCACCGCCCCCACACCCCTCCCCGGCATCACCCTCAGCGACGTCCTCCGCTCCAACCCCAACCTCTACAACCTCTCCCTCGGCCACGTATTCGACCTCACTGGCCCCGCCATGGGCTTTTTCCGCGGACCCCTCGTCACCGTTGCCCTCGGCATGCTCACCCTCGGCCCCATTGCGTACCTTGTGCGCCGCCGCAACCCTTTCGCCGCCAACCTGCTCATCGCCGCCGCCATGACCGCCATCCTGCTCGCCGCACACCAGGGCCTCGTCCGCTTCTATCCCATCCTCGGATCCAAAGACCTCGCCCTCGCCATCGACCGCGACCTCCGCCCCGGCGACATCATCCTCAACGACGGCGAGCTCACCTCCGGCTCCGCCCTGCTCTTCTACACCCCGCAATCCGCCGCCCCCATCCTGCTCGTCAACGGCCGCGTCAACGGCCCCTGGTTCGGCAGCTTCTATCCCGACGCCCCCCACATCTTCCTCAACGACGACCAACTTACTCACCTCTGGTCCGGTCCCCACCGCCTGTTCCTTCTCACCGCTCATCCCGAGTCCCGCATCATCACCCTCTCGCCGTTGGCCCCCGTCCACATTTACGCCACCGCCGGCGACAAAACCATTCTCACCAACAGATAAGTATTCTCCGTTTTCCATTGTCAGTTCTCCGTTGCCAAACCCTCGCTTTTACTGAGAATTAACAACGAAAAATGCGCAACCTCCCATTGCAACTTTCCGCGCCTCAACTTGTCTAACTCCTCAGCGCTTCCGGCGACCGATCTCCACCGGGGGCCAAGGAGTCGCATATGAAACGCTGCCCCACCCTTTCCCTCGCAACGCTCTCTCTCGCTGTCCTCGTCCCCACCTTCACCCTTCCCACCTTCGCTCAACCCCAACCCAACGCTGCCCTGTCCCAGGCATCCTCGCAAGACAGCGGTATGGGTGAGGCCATGCGCATGGTCCCCGCCCGCGCCGCACTCAATGGATCAATCGTCGCCAGCAAAGTAAAGCCCGGCGATGAATTCCGCGCCACCCTCGCCGAAAAAGTTCAGCTCGCCAACGGCCCGCAACTCCCAGCTGGAACCGTTCTCTTCGGACAGGTCTCCACCGACGACATGAATGTATCCGGCACCTCCAAGCTCGCCCTCCGCTTCACCAGCGCCAAACGCAAAGACGGTCAGACAGTTCCCATCAAAGCCACCATCGTCGCCATCCTTCCCACTGGCTTCGCCAACGACGACAGCTACCGCCTCAATACCAAAAGTGATATCCCGGCCAGTTGGAACGACGGCACCCTCGCCGTCAATCAGATCGATGCCATGAACGGCGTCGACCTCCACAGCAAGATCGCCAGCAGCAACTCCGGCGTCTTCGTCTCCACCAAGGACAACATCAAGCTCGTCAACGGCGGCGAACTCGAACTAGCCATTGCCCAACAACCACACCCCATGCAGATGAGCGGCATGAGCGGCAATCAGTAACGAAGCGCAAAAACGTTGTCGGTTCTCAGTTCTCAGGAAAGGCGCAATCCTTCTTCGCTCGTCGGCGAAGTGGTTGCACTCACTGAGAACTGACAACTAAGAACTGACAACTCAGTCCGGGCTCTCCACCCGACCGCCATCCTTCAGCTTGTAAATCTTTCCGCGATAATAAAAGTTCTCACCGCCATAGCTCCCCACCCACAGCAAACTCCCCAGCACATCCCGCAGCGGATAGATCATCGCGTTATACAAAATATCCGGATCACCCAACACCCCAAGAATCGCCCCAGCCTGCAGCCAACGGTTCACCACCATCGCCAGCAGCCACACCACGCCAATCGCCGCATGTCCACTCAACAATCCCCACATCAACCCTAGCAGCCCGAAGGGCATAGCAAACGTGAGCCCACTCCCCAAATGTCCCCACGGCCGCGACCGCCGCGTGCTCTGCATCCACCGCAACTGATTCCGGAAGCTCAACCAGAACGGTGAATCCTGCACCATCAGCCGAATGATGTACGTCGCCATCTTCACGCCCGTGCCCTGCGCCGCTAGCCGATTCCCAATCACAAAATCATCGGCGTAAAACTGTCCCAGCTCTTCGAACCCACCCACATCCTGGAAGCTCTTCTTCCTCACCGCCATCGTCGCGCCCAGCGCAAACTTCGTGCCCTCCAGCATATCCGCCACCAGCACACCCGAACTCATCTCCACACTCTTCCCCACCGCGTCCAGTTGCGACGCGAACCCCGGCCCACCACTCCCCGTATCCGGCTGAGCCGTTCCCAAATAGATACAACTCGCGAGCCCCATCCGTGGGTCCTTCAAGTTCTGCACCATGCGCAGCAGATAATTCTTCTCCACCCGCACATCCGCATCGCTCGTCACATACAACTCGTTCTTCGCCACCGAATCCATCTTCGCCAGCGAGTACACCTTCGCATTATGAAACTTCGGCGTCGGCTCCCCACACGTCACATACCGCGCGTCCACCTGCGGATACCGCTGCCCCACCGCCTGCGCCAGCTTCAGTCCCTCATCCGTATCGAACCGCGCACAAAACAGCAGCTCCCACTCCCCCGGATACTCCTGCTCAAAGAACGACGCGATATTCCGCTCCATCCCTGGCTCGGTCCCATGCAGTGGCTTCAGCATACTCACGGCAGGCAAAAAATCCGCAGGCGCGCTCTGCTCCCGCCGCTTGCGCAGCCCAAACCGAGCAGCCGCCGCCAACACCATCCCGCAATAGATCGAAGAGGTGACCGACCCAACCATCGCCACCCAGAAAACAACGTGCAGCAAAACCTTCATCGCACCAGACCGAACCATCATCGCGCCGGCCACCCACCGCAGTCAGCACCACCCACAAGTCTACGCGACCACACCCCGCATCCGCGCGTCAGCGTTCCGACAGCAGCGTCTTGAGATTAGCCTCAACGTCATCCTTGCTCACCACCCCAACATACACAGCAGCCGTTCTTCCAGACCTGTCGATCAAATACGTAACTGGAAGAGCATTCAACTTGTATGCCGCTAACAAGGACGAATCACCCATCACAATTGGGTAATTCAGCTTGTGCTGTGCGACGAACGGCCTCACTCTTCCCCACGCGTCATCAGCACTCTTCAGCTCTTCGTAAGACATGTCCATCGAGATCCCGACGACGGTAAACCCGTCGCCCTTATGCTCTGACTGCATCTCCACAAAATACGGAACCTCTCGCACGCATCCGCCGCACTCCGTAGCCCAGAAATTCAGAAGCGCCACCTTCCCGTGATAATCGGAAAGCTGAACCGCCTTACCGGTCTCGTCCGCCAGATTGAAACTGGGCGCAGCCACCCGCATCGCCACAGGGATCAGCGTCGCATGAACATCCTGCTGGCCAAAAGCCTTTGTGGTCAGCGACCAGGACACAAGCAGCACGATGGCCACACTGATTCGTTTGGCTACGCTTGGGAAAGTCCCGCCGAATCTGGCCGTCCACTGTCCAGTTTTCACAAGCTTCACCCTTAGTTCCTTCAGGACCACCAACTAGCTGACCTTCTTCCGCCCCGTCCCATGCGGCGCCGGCTCACGGCTCGTTACCCCGAACGGCCTCCGCAACGCCACCAGCCCTGGCGGCGGCGCCTGTTCGTGCATCCGCGTCAGCATCTCCGTGCGCACATAATCCACAAACCCCTGCATCTGCCGATTCATCTCTTCCATGCGCTCACGCATCTGCAGCACAATCGCAATCCCCGCCATGTTCACGCCCATATCGCGCGCCAAACTCAAAATAAACTCCAGCCGCTCCAGGTCCTCGTCCGTATACAGCCGCGTATTCCCCTCCGACCGCGACGGCCGCAGCAACCCCTCCCGCTCATACAGCCTCAGCGTCTGCGGATGGATCTCGTACATCTCCGCCACCGCCGAGATCATGTATGCGCCTTTCGATTTGCGTTTCGTAGCCATCGCCTGAAGAATACCCCCTTTCGCCCTTCACTGAGTACTCCATTCCTCCGCGACGCATCATAATTCCCATATGAAGCGACTCAACCTAGCCACCCTCGCCGCCGCTGCCACCGCCACTGCCGCAGGAATAGCCGTAGCCTCCGTCGCATCCGCCGTCGTCGCCACCGGAGCCGCCGTCCTCGTCGTCCGCGCCGTCCGCAACCGCAAGCTCGCCCTGCCTGACCCCAATGCCCCGCGCCCCGTCGTCCTCGTCACCGGAGGCTCTCGCGGCCTTGGCCTCGCCATCGCCTCTCGCTTCGCCGCTGGTTCGGCAAGCCAACGGCCCGCCCGCCTCGTCCTCGCCTCGCGCAATCTCGCCGAGCTCCAGCAGACCCAGGAAACCCTCCTCTCCCAATTCGCCCACCTCAGCCCCGAGGACTTCCACCTCGTCGCCGCTGACCTCTCCAAGCCCGAAGAAGCACAGCGCCTCGTCGACGAAGCCATCGAGCGCTTCGGCCGTATCGACGTTCTCATTAACAACGCCGGCATCATCGACGTCGGCCCCATCGAATCCCAGACCCTTGAGATCTTCGAACGCACCATGCAGGTCAACTTCTTCGCCGCCCTCTACACCACATGGGCCGCCCTCCCGTACCTCCGCAAGCAAACCCCGCTCACCGGAACCCGCCGCGCCTCCATCGTCAACATCGCTTCCATCGGCGGGAAGATCGCTGTCCCGCACATGCTTCCCTACTCTGCCGCCAAATTCGCCTTAGTCGGTTTCTCAGAAGGCCTCCACGCCGAGCTGCGCCACAAAGGCATTCGAGTAACCACCGTCTGCCCCGGCCTCATGCGCACCGGCGGCGAAGACCACGTCAACATCGTCGGCGATGTAGAGTTCGAGCGCCGCTGGTTCACCTTCGCCGCCAAAACTCCCGGCCTCTCCGTCTCCACCCGCTACGCAGCCAACCGCATCTTCCACGCCGTAGCCTGCGGCCGCGCCGAAATCACCATCTCCCCGCAAGCCTGGTTAGCCGCGCGCGTAGCCGGAGCCTTCCCCGAAACCCTCCAATACGCCAACGCCCTCACCAATCACCACATCCTCCCCAAACCCCTCGCGGAATAACCCACAACGTCGGCCGTCGCAGTCTCGAGCCCCACCAAAGGTCCGTCATCCTCGAGCGCAGCGAAGGACCCTGTAGTTGCCTTTGCTCTTGCATTTCTAGTTGTCATTCTGAGCGTAGCGAAGAACCTGCTTCACGCTCGCGCAGCGAGCGCCCATTGGCCTTTAGCTAGAAGCTAGCAGCAGAAGCTATTTCCCCACCCTACTTCTCTCCCGAAGCCACAATTCGCTCCTTCGCCGACTGCATCCGCCCCACCGCCGGCACCACCTCGCCCGCCAACCCCAACCCAAATCGCGGCATGTTCACATACACCGCCTCATACTTTCCCGCGGTAATCATGTATGTCTCGTGAAACACCCCCACCACCCCCGTAGCCCCCACCCTCCGATTGAATTCCGTCCAAGCCGGCAGATGATCCTTATCCTTTGCATGCGCATAAGCATGCAGCTGCTCAAACGACCGCCAATATTGCACAGTCATCGCAACCCGCGGCCCCTTGTAATACGAAGCGTGCAGTAACCCCAACTCCGGCTGTTTCCTCAACTCCGCCAGCATCCGCGGCATCGCCAGCGACACCGGCAACCACTTATGCACCGCCCAAAGATTATTGATCCGCATACCGATCAGGAACACCACAAAGTCCCCATCGAGCTCCGCCGCAAACCGCCCGTTCTTCACGTCCCCCATCGTCGCCTCCGCACCCGGCCCACCCAACCAGCCCACCGCGTCGGCGGCCGCCCCTAGCTAGCCTTCTTCATCTTCTCCGGCACCACCGCGCCCGCCGCCTTGATCAACGTCCGCAATGCAGCATTCACCGATTCAGAATCCGGAAACACCGCCTTCACATCTGCATCAAGCGACACAAGATTCAGCTCTTGAAACCGCTGCGCGTAAGGGTTCCGAACCCCCTTGGAGAAGTCGTACTCCGGCAACATCTCATCATCTTCAATATCCTGATTGCTCATAGTCTCTCCTCTCTCGCGGCGCTGCAAGCCTTGCGCTGATGATTCTCAGAACCTCTTTGCGGTCCACATGGACCACTGTCAATAGTTTGCGCTCTCCCGTAATACCAATCAATAAGAATCGATCTTCATCGTGAGTGTTCGATATCGGGCAGCAATATTCCCTTCTTGTCAGCAAATACCGAGGCCGCTTCGTAAAAAGAAATCCCGTGCTTTTCAATATTGAGAGCCGCCTTCTCATCATCCCATTCGAAGACCATCCCTCCGATTTCCAATCCGCGCATACCTACACCTCCGCCAGCATCGCCGCCCTCGGATCCTCCGGATTCAACTTCTGCAGCTCCCTCAAAATCTCCTTCGACCGCTCATCCTGCACCTTCGGCACCACGATCTTCACTTCCACAATCTGATCGCCGCGATGCCCTTCGCGTGTCGCACTGGTCACGCCCTTCTCCCGCATCCTTAGTTTCTGCCCCGTCTGCGTCCCCGGCGGAATCTTCACCTGCGACCGCCCCGACTCGGTCCCAACGCCATCCACCGTTGGCACCTCAATCTTCGCTCCCAGCGCCGCCTCCATCGCCGTCACCGGCACCGTGATATGAATGTCATCGCCCACCCGCCGAAACAGCTTGTGCGCCCCCACCTTGATGATCAGATACAGATCCCCATTCGGCGCGCCCTCGGTCCCCGCATTCCCTTTCCCAGCCAGACGAATCCTCTGCCCATCTCGAGTCCCCGCCTTGATGTTGAACGACAGCGGCTCCTTCTTCGTCACCACCCCCGCACCCTCGCACGTCGGACAAGCATTCTGCACCTTGCCCGTCCCTCCGCACCGCGGGCACTGAATGTTGAACTTCATCCGCCCGCCCATCTGCGTCACCTGCCCCGACCCATGGCACTCCGGGCACTCCGTGCTACCGCCCAGCACTGCCTTGCCCTTGCACGTAGGGCACTGCTCTTGCCGATGAATCTCGAGCCGCGTCAAACCCCCGCGAATCGAAGTCCAGAAATCAATCTCCACCTGATATTCCAAGTCCGTCCCCGGCTGCGGCCCCCGAGCCTGTCGCCCACCGCCGCCAAACATCCCCGAAAACACGTCCTTGAAACTCCCGCCAAATCCCTCACTACTCTCCCCGCGTGACGAAGCCTTCCCTCCACCCTGAAAGCCCGAAAAATCAAACCCCTCAAAATCAAACGGCACTCCCTGCTGCCCGCGCCCGCCACCTCGAGCCGCACCGCCGCCAAACCCTCCAGCCCCGCCCGGCGCACCACCACCGCGCGCATACGCCTCCGCAGTCGCCGCATCAATGTTGTCCGAGTAGAAGCCCACCTGGTCATAAATCTTGCGCTTCTTCTCGTCGCTCAACACGTCATTCGCCTCAGAGAGTTCCTTGAACTTCTCCTCGGCCTTCTTATCGCCAGGATTCACATCCGGGTGATACTTCCGCGCCAGCTTCCGAAACGCCTTGCGAATCTCTTCTGTCGTCGCCGTCTTCTTCACGCCCAGCGTGCCGTAATAATCTTTTGTCTTCGTCGCCATAGCTTCTTCCCAACTTACTCCAACCGCATCGCCGTGAATAGCCTACAAGCTCCCAACAGCCTCAAGCCCCGTCTGTTGGCAAACATCGCACCAGTACAAATTCCGCCCCGCAAAATTCTCCATCTTCCTCACCTCCGACCCGCACACAAAACAATCTCGCCCCTGCCGCCGATACACATAGTGCGCCTCCTCCTTCAACGCCTGCCCACTCTTTTTCGACAGCCTATGCTTCGGCAGCGTCGTCACAATCCTCCTATCCACCATCCCCGCCCGCATCAGCGGCAGCGCATCCTTCCAAATCTCCCGCAGCTTCTTCTCGGACACATCCCGCCCCGCAACAAACGGACTAACCCCTGCCCGAAACAGCAGCTCCGCCCGGTAAATATTCCCAATCCCCGCCATCACATCCTGCTCCATCAGCAGCAGTCCCACCGGCTTCTTACTCTTCGCAATCCTCTCCAGCGCTTTGTCGACACGATCCCCATTCAACGGATCGGGCCCCAATCGCTCAAGCAATTTCTCCCACATCTCCTCCGTATACACCGAGCAATCCATCGGCCCGCGTAACTCCACCCACGCCACCTCGCTGCCATCAATATGTCCCCGTCCATCATCATCCGAGTACCACCCATGCCGCTTACTCAATCCCGGCACCACTGGCCGCTTCACCGCCGCAGCATTCCACATCCGCAGCCGCAACGCGCCCTTCACCGGAGGCAGCGCCCCCGACCCCTCCGTAAAATCCCCCTGCAATCCCAAATGCACATGCAGAATCCGATCGCTCCCGAAGTCATACCCTAGGTGTTTCCCCACCGCCATCACGCGGCGCAGCTTGCGCCCATCTAGCAAATCGCAATCCGTAAACCGACCCTGCGGCCCATCCACCCGCACCGTCTTCCCGGCAAACGCCGCCGCATGCCGCTCCGCCCACCGATGAATCTCATTCCCTTCCGGCATCCCCACTCCTTCAGCTCAGCGCAAAGGTCACGCTCGCGCCCACCCGCTTCCACAACGAGCGAGTGGTTGTATCTCCTGTATCCTGCCTAAAAAGGAGGAATTGTTGAACAATCGTTTTTACAGGCCAGAGTTGGACATCGTTCGATTGCTCGCTTTCCTCAGCGTTTTTTTCCATCACACCTCATCCCGCAATTTCTATCAACCCGAAACGAAGATCGATGTCCTCGCAGATGCCGCGGGATTTGGCCTCCCTCTCTTCTTCGTCCTCAGCGCTTATCTCATTACCACCCTCCTGCTCCGCGAAAAACAACGTACCGGAGGAATTGCCATTGGCAAGTTCTATCAGCGGCGCATCCTTAGAATCTGGCCTCTATACTTCGCCGCATTAACCGTCGGCTTTCTCTTATCGGTCTTCCACGGTTACTTCCATGTCGACTGGCGCTGGTACCTTGCCGCATGCTTCATGCTCGGCAACACCAACCTTCAGCCGGGAATTATCTTCGGCCATCTATGGAGCATATCCGTCGAAGAACAGTTCTATCTGATGTGGCCCGGACTGGTGCGAAAACTGAATGTCCGCCATCTCACCTTCGCCGCGCTTGTGTTGATCGTTGTAGCAAACATCGTGCTCGTCCACTACGGCCGCGTGCATGCTACCTCGTACTACCCAGTCTGGTTCAACTCCTTCGTTCAGTTTGAAATGTTCGCCGCTGGCATCCTGCTTGCTATCCTCACGTTCAACGAAACAACCTGGCTCTCCTCCTGGCTTACACGGTGGATTTTTGCCGCGAGCGTCCCCGTCATCTTCATCGCCACGGAATACTTCTGCCACATCGAAACTCAGAACTACCCGTCCGATGGACCGTTAAGCCTGTGTCTCGGATATGCGCTGATCGCCTTTTCCTGTGCGCTGTTTATCTATGCTCTTCTCGGCAGCAAAGGCTGGCCTCGATGGCTTGTACACATGGGTAAAGTGTCCTACGGGCTATACGTCATCCATGTCCCCGCTATCATCTTCATGGAGCGCATCACCCACGGCACGCCGCTTTGGCTCCGCCAAGTCCTCGCGTTGCTTCTGACCTCAGCCCTCGCGCTGCTCTCCTATCGCTTCTTCGAAACCCCGTTCCTCAAGATGAAAGAACGCCTCGAAGTCGTCCCGTCAAGACCAGTCGAAATCGATTGAGTGAGGCCTGCATCCTGCAGACCCCCTCAATTCCAAACCGTACTCGCCTTGATCGCCGCGACATTAAACATCTGGTCCGGCTCAACTTCCTGCATCTTCACCACAAACGCTTCTGCCTCCTCGCGCGTAGCAAACACACTCCGCTGATACAGCCGTCCCGCGCGCAGCGCATCGCACTGCCACAATATCTCTTGTGCATGCGCACTCGCGTCGCCCAGGTCCCAGCGCACCGCCCCAGGCCACGCCTGGTCCTGCCGCCCTTCTTCTCTGTCGTTCGTCATCGCGTCACCTCCTGATCCTGCTTTCACCCTGTCGATTGGATGATCCAACTATCCATCCCGACCTACTTCTGTTAACCCGACTTTCGTCCCATCCACTCGGCCGGTACCACCCTGCCGTTCGGATCCTCATTAGACGAATGAGGAGGAGCCAAAGCCCCTCCTCATCCAATACGCACATCGACAGCTCATAGTTCAACGTGACTTATTTTTCTGCGTCGACATACTCAGCATCGATCACGCCTTCGTCCTTCTTCGCCTCGTCAGCCGTTCCAGCCGCCGCTGCGTCGCCATCCGTCGGAGCCGTCGTTCCCGCCGCATTAGCCTTATAAACCGCCTCTGCCAGCTTGTGGCTCGCCGCCGTCAGCTTGTCCTTCGCGGAATTCAGGTCGCTTGTGCTCGGATCGCCAGTCAGCACGCCCTTCGCCTCAGCAAGCGCGCTTTCAACCTCGCCCTTGTCTGCCGCATCAACCTTCTCGCCGCCATCCTTCAGCATCTTCTCGACGTTGTACACCAAAGAATCAAGCTGATTGCGAGCCTCGATCTTCTCCTTGGCTTCCTTGTCCTCGGCCGCATGCGCCTCGGCATCCTTCGCCATGCGCTCAACCTCTTCCTTGCTCAGACCCGAAGAACTCGTAATCGTAATCTTCGCGTCCTTGCCCGTCGCGTTATCCTTCGCATTCACATTCAGAATGCCGTTCGCGTCGATATCAAACGTAACCTCGATCTGCGGCACGCCTCGCGGAGCCGGCATAATGCCGCCCAGCTTGAACTTGCCCAGCGTCCGGTTCTGCGCCGCCATCGGCCGCTCACCCTGCATCACGTGAACCTCAACCTCGGTCTGGTTATCAGCCGCCGTCGAGAACGTCTCCGACTTCTTGGTCGGAATGGTCGTGTTGCGCGGAATCATGCTCGTTGCAACGCCACCCATCGTTTCGATGGAGAGAGTCAAGGGGGTAACGTCCAGCAGCAGCAGGTCCTTCACATCGCCGGCAAGTACGCCAGCTTGAACCGCCGCACCAATCGCAACAACCTCATCCGGGTTCACACCCTTATGCGGCTCTTTGCCAAACAGCTTCTTCACCAACTCCTGAATCGCCGGCATACGAGTCTGTCCACCGACGAGCACAACCTCGTCGATCTTGCTCGCGTCCACGCCCGCATCCTTCATCGCCTGCTTGCACGGGCCAACCGACTTCTCCAGCAGATCAGCAACCAGCTGCTCCAGCTTCGCGCGGCTCAGCGTACGAACCAGATGCTTCGGTCCGCTAGCGTCGGCCGTAATGAACGGCAGATTGATCTCCGTCTCCTGCGCCGTCGACAACTCGATCTTCGCGCGCTCGGCAGCATCCTTCAGCCGCTGCAGCGCCATCTCGTTGCCCTTCGAGTGCAGATCCAGACCCGTCTCGCTCTTGAACTCCGAGATCAACCAATCCACAATCCGCTGGTCGAGGTTATCGCCACCAAGGTGCGTATCACCGTTCGTCGACTTCACCTCAATCACGCCATCGCCAACCTCAAGAATCGAGATATCGAACGTACCGCCGCCAAAGTCATACACGGCGATCGTCTCGTCCTTCTTCTTGTCGAGCCCGTAAGCCAGCGCAGCCGCCGTAGGCTCGTTCACAATGCGCTTCACGTCAAGCCCAGCAATCTTGCCGGCATCTTTCGTCGCCTGCCGCTGCGCGTCATTGAAGTACGCCGGAACCGTAATCACGGCCTCGGTCACGCTCTGTCCCAAATAGTCCTCAGCAGCCTTTTTCAGCTTCTGCAAAATCATCGCCGAAATCTCAGGCGCCGTGTACTCCTTGCCCTGCGCGATCACCGCAATGTTGTCGCCCTTGGCCACAACCTTGTACGGCACCATTTTCAACTCATCGCCCACTTCATTCAGCCGGCGGCCCATGAAGCGCTTGATCGAATAAATCGTGTTCTCAGGGTTCGTGATCGCCTGGCGCTTAGCCACCATGCCCACCAACCGCTCTCCGCTCTTGGTGAACGCAACGATAGACGGAGTCGTCCGCCCACCCTCTTCGTTGGGAATGACCTTGGGCTCTCCACCCTCCATCACCGCAACGCAGCTATTGGTCGTTCCCAAATCAATACCAATAATTTTTCCCATATCCTGACCTCATCCTTTAGCCGTAGCCCTAACCTCGGCCCCTGGCCCAAATTTCTTGACCAACCCTCACGATATTCGCATGTGAGTGACTTACTGTCAACTTATATGATGGCATACCATCCCTTCTGGATGCACGTTCTTCGTGCAAATCCACGCGACAGTCCAGCTCAGGAATTTGGCCCCTCAAGTCCTACCAAAAACCAGTCTATCCCTCCTGTTTTCAAATATTTCCAATCGAGAAATGACTGAAGGCCCGACATCCTTCAGCGAACGAATCTTGCCCACCCAGACGCACCCACCACGCCCTCAGCTCTTCGAAACCTGACTCGCTAGACCCGGAAGCCCCTGACTCTAAAGCTAGAAGCTAAGAGCTGCTCTTCGCCCGCCCCACCGTCAAAAAGTACATCAGCAGCAACAGCGCCCCCGTCCCCCCAACCACACCTTCAATCCCAGCCAGTCCACGCCCACCCCACCTGTCCCCGCCCCACCCATCCACCAGCGCCATATACAGTACCGGCACATTCCCCATCGAATTAATAATCGAGTACCGTCCACTCCCACTCTTCCCCGAAGCCCCTAAAAACTCCAGCACCACCATCGTGAACATCGCATAACAGCAACCCACGGTGAACAGGTAGAGCAGCACCCCCACCAGGTACGTCATCGGACGCTGCGGCCCCAGCATGATCACGAATAGCCCTATGCAGTTGATCAGGGTTACAACCATGTACAGCACCGGCGCCCGTGCTCGAACTTTCACCAACGCCATCACGCCCGCTCCGGCTGCAACCAGCAGCCCGCCCATCAGCCCATTGATCCACGCCACGTTATCGCCGCTCACCCCGTACTGCTGCGCAATGCCCGGCAACAGTCCGATCGCGGAACCGCTGGCACCCGGAAACAGCATGCAAGCGACATACGGCAGCGCCTCCACCCGCCAGAACGTCGCCTTGAACTCATCCCGCACCCGCCGTGCCGTCGCCCCAAACGTTCCCGTCGAAATCTGCTCCTGCGCCGGAGCCAGCAGCGCTGCCAGCGTCGGCAACCCAATCAGCGCCGCCGCCACCAGCCCCAGCGTCCCCTGGCTGACACGCGAGCTCAGCCACACCAGCATCCACGCCGAAAGCGCTCCGAATCCCATTGCCCCCGCCTGGTAGAAACTCGAGGCCTTCCGCTTCACCATCTCCGAACCCATCGCCCCCATCATGCCGCCGCAGCTCGACACCACCAGCTGCACGCAGCACGCGCTCACCAGCATCAGCAGCATCGACATCTGCCCCGACAGGTTCTTCTGCTGAAACGCCAGCCCCACCAGCGCCGCCGCCGCTAATCCACCCCCCAGCAGCCAGCTCCTCCGCCGCACAAAAAAATCCGTGATCGGGCTCCACAGAAAATACAGACTCGTCGGCAGCGCCAGCAGAAAAATCATGTGCGACTGCCCACCGCTCCCCACTCCATGCCTGCTTAGCAGGTAACCCAGCACTCCACCCTGCACCACCCCGTTGGCCAATACCGCCGACGGCCCAATCATCAACCCGTAAATCCACGGTCGCTCGCCCGTCTTCACGCGCACGAGCCCGCCCTTGCCCGCCGTCGCCTCGATCTGGGCTCCCACCACTTCGATCTCGTTCATTCCCACAAAAAATACCACACCGCGAGCGATCATTGACTCACGGCAGCCAACGCTCTACGCTGAGCCAAATGGCTTCCGACGCAACCCTCAGAGATCCACCCCTCGATTCGTCCGCCTCCTCTCCCGGACCTTCGACCCACTCCGGACCCTCTGACCCGAACTCCATCCCCAAAACCCGACGCGACGCCGCACTCGACGGCCTCCGCGGCCTCGCCATCCTCCTCGTCTTCATCTTCCACTACGGCGGAGGCCTTCAGTCCACCAAGCCCGCCCAGCGCCTCGCCGGCTACTTCACCCAGTTCAGCTGGTGCGGTGTCGTTCTCTTCTTCGCTCTCTCCGGCTTCCTCATCACCGGCAGCCTTTGGGAGATGTCCCATACCGTCAACCGTCTGCGTAACTTCTACGCCCGCCGCGCCCTCCGCATCCTCCCTCTCTACATCCTCGCCCTGCTCGCCGTCGCAGTCGCCGCGATCCTTACCGGAGCCCACTTCACCCAGCTCCGCCCGCTGCTGGTCTTCGTCTTCTTCCTGCAGAACTTCCCCCACCTCTCCAGCTACGCCCTCCAAACTCCCTCCCCCCTTCCCCTCTATCACTTCTGGACGCTCGCCGTTGAAGAGCAGTTCTACCTCATCTGGCCGATTGTCATCTTCCTCGCGCACAGCCGCCGCCACGCCCTTCGCCTCAGCCTCTGGTTCTTTGCCGTCTGCGAGTTTTTTCTGATCTCCGTCTACACCCTAGCCCCCTTCGCCGGCGCCCGCACCCACCACCTGTACGACTACTTCCTGCTCACCCAGGGCGGCGCCATTGCCCTCGGCTGCGCCCTCTCCCTCGCCATGGGCAATCGCGCCAGCCCCACCGGCCGCAAGCCCGGCACCCACCGTCTCGTCCGCAAATACGCTATGCATGCCTTCATTGGCGGCCTCGCTGTCTATCTCTGGACCAGCATTGCCTCCGGAACCCTCTATCTCACGTACCCCTCCCAGTTCTGGCTCGGCCTCCCCTGCCTCAGCATCGCCGCCGCCGCCACCATCCCTCTGGTTCTCCGCACCGGCCTTCCCCGCCAAATCTTCTCCTGGGCTCCTCTCGGGTGGCTTGGCCGCATCAGCTACGGCTTCTACGTCTACCACATCCTGCTCGAACCCTTCTACGACCGCCTCGGCGCCCAAATCAGCCACACCCATACCGGCGACTACTACCACATCGTCCGCGCCATCCTCGCCTTCGTCCTCACCTACATCGTTTCCATGATCTCCTTCTACCTCTTCGAGATGCCCATCCTCTCCCTCAAACGCTTCTTCCCCGTCAACGCCTCCCTCCCCTGGGGCGAGCCCATCGTCAACGCTCCTCGTTCCCATCGCAGGTCATCGAAGTAGCACAACTGTCTCTTCCGCAGGCAGCTCTCGCTTCCCCAATCGGCCGCAACGCCTCTGCTATACTCGACGCAAACATGCTACAAACGGAGCCCATCCCTGCTCTTTCCCGGCCTGGAGATGCGGACGTCTCCTTTGCGCAATGGGTCGAAGCCAGACGCACAATCATCCTCGCCGTGGCCATTGCAGCCGCTATCGCATGGACCCTCGTGTTCTTCAGCTTCACCGTCGATGACGCCTTCATCAGCTTCCGCTACGGCAAAAACCTCGCCCTCCACCACGTCTGGAACTGGAACCCCTACGGCACCCACGAAGAGGCCTATACCAGCGCCATCTACACCGTCATCGCCATCATTCCCGCAATCCTGCACCTCTCCACCGTCCTCTTCATGAAGCTGGTCGGCCTGGCCTGCGTGGGCTGGATGATCTACCGGCTCATTACCCTCAGTTCCAGCCGGCTGGCCGTCCTTCTTGGCCTCCTTCTCGTCACTCTCGGCCCTGTGGTCTGGATGCAGATCTACGCCGGCCTCGAGGCCCCGCTCTACATGCTGCTCATCCTGGAGATGTCGCTCGCCGCATCCCGGCCAGACACCACTTCTCCCGCATGGGTCTATGCCCTCTTCCTCTTCCTCCCGCTCACCCGCCCCGAAGGAATTCTCTTCGCCTGCGCAGGTGTCATCCTCTACTGGCAAGGGCGCCGCCAGTCCTCAAAACAACTTCCACTCTTTGCCCTTTCGCTCCTCCTTGGCCTCACCTACTTCCTGGCCCGCTGGCACTACTTCCACAACCTGCTGCCCAATCCCTTCTACGTAAAAGTTATTCACGACAACCTGCGCGACACCCTCGCCCTCATCGCCTCCGCCGCCGCACAGTACAAGGGCTATCTCTTTGCCCTCGCCCTAGTCGCCTTGCTGTCCAAACGCACCGTCACGCGTGTCATGTCCCTCTGCAGCCTGCTGCTGTTGCTGCTGCTGTTCGCGCCGCACGACATGGCCATGAACTTCGGCGATCGCTACTACGTGCAGCTAACGCTCCCCATCCTTCTCCTGTTCCTCATTGCCGAGAACATTCCCAGCGTCTCGCGCTTCGCCGTCGCCATCACCGTCCTCTTCGTGCTCGCCTTCGCTCCTGGCGAAGTCCTCTGGAACGTCAAATACCCGGCCGCCATCAAGCGCGCCCATTTCGATCTCGGCCGTCGCCTCGCCCCCTTCGCCGCTGGCCATACCATGATCCTTCCAGATGTCGGCGGCATCCCCTACTACTCCGGCTGGTTTGCTTACGACTTCCTTGGACTCGGCACCAACAGCATCGCCCGCAATGGCATCACCGTCGCCTCGCTCCAGCAGATGCATCCTGATCTCATCGTGCTCTACAACCAATTCCCCGGCCCCTCCCTCCTGCAAAACGGCTCGTATGTAGGAGGAACCCAAGCCACAGGCCGTGCCCTCGTCGATTACCTCAATCAATCCGGCCAGTACCAGTACGCTGCTTCCTCCAAAGGCAACACCTTTTACCTCGTCGAATTCCTGCGAAAAGACACCCCGCAACACGACCAGATCCTCGCCGCCCTCCAGCAAAATGATCTCAATTCGCAGACTCCCCTAAGCCTCAAGCAACTTCTGCTCCAGCAATATCTCCCCTAACCCTCCGCGCTCGTACGCGGTTTGAAATAATGATGCCCAGGCTCCTGCACCGGCATCCAACCTTCCAGTTCAGGGATCCGCACGCCGCCTCAACCATCTCCTGCCAGAGAGTCGAGATCCACAGAGCATGGCCGCTGCCGCCGCAACCGCGCCAACCGACGCCACCCCCCAGGCCGTCACCGACGCCACCGCTGAGTGCACCCACGGCGTCAATCCCTGGTGGATCGCCGCCGCTGTCATGCTCGCCACCTTCATGGAGGTACTCGATACCTCCATCGCCTCCGTAGCCCTCCCCTACATCGCCGGCTCTCTCTCCGCCACCAACGACGAAGCCACCTGGGTCCTCACCTCCTACCTCGTCTCGAACGCCATCATCCTCCCGGCCTCCAACTGGTTCTCCCTCCGCTTCGGCCGCAAGCGCTTCCTCATGTTCTGCGTCGCGATCTTCACCCTGGCCAGCTTCGCCTGCGGAGCCGCTCCCTCGCTCGGCCTCCTGCTCCTCTTCCGTATCGTCCAAGGCGCCGGCGGCGGCGCCCTCCAACCCATCTCCCAGGCCGTCCTGCTCGAAAGCTTTCCCCCCGCCAAACGCGGCGCCGCCATGGCCGTCTTCGCACTCGGCGTCGTCGTGGCCCCTGTCCTCGGCCCCACCCTCGGCGGCTGGCTCACCGACACCTACTCCTGGCGCTACGCCTTCTACATCAACATCCCCATCGGCATCCTCGCGCTGTTCATGATCAACAAGTACATCCACGACCCCAGCTACATCAAGAACGCCAAGGTCTCCCGCTTCGACAACATCGGCTTCGGCTCCCTCATCGTCTGGGTCGGCTGCCTCCAGATCATCCTCGACAAGGGCCAGGAAGTCGATTGGTTCGGCGCCACATGGCTGCGCTGGACCTTCGTCGCCATGATCATCGCGCTCGCCATCTTCATCTATCAGTCGTTTTGGGGCAAGCAGCCGCTGGTCAACCTCCGCGTCCTCAAAGACCGCAACTTCCTCGTCGGCTCCACCCTCATCTTCCTCTTCGGCATCGCCATCTACTCCACCGTCGTCGTTCTCCCGCTCTTCTATCAGGAGCTCCTCGGCTACACCGCCTTCACTGCCGGCCTCGTCGTAGCTCCGCGCGGCCTGGGAGCAATCTGCGGCATGCCCGTTATCGGCTACCTCTCCAACAAGGTCGACCCCCGCTATCTCCTTACCTTCGGCTTCGGCATCTTCGGCCTAACCACCCTTTACTTCGGATCCATCACCCTCGGCATCTCGCCCAGCACACTCTTCCTACCCATCCTCATCACCGGCTTCGGTCTGAGCTTCGTCTTCGTGCCCATCTCAACGGCCGCGTACGGTACGCTCTCCAATGAACAAATGGGCAATGCCAGCGGCGTCTTCAACCTCCTCCGCAACGTAGGCGGTAGCATCGGCATCTCGATCGCGACCACCCTTCTCACCCGCCGCACCGACATCCACCAGAACGAGCTCACCAACTTCATCCCCCAGTCCGGCCTCGGCTATCAGAACGCCCTCGCCGGTACCCAGCACGCCCTCACCAACCACGTCGGCAAAGCCAACGCCCTCTACGCCGCCAAGGCCAACCTCTATCAGCAACTAGGCATGCAGTCCTCTTACTGGGCCTTCATCGACGTCTTCCGCTGGCTCTCCCTCCTCAGCGTCGCCTGCATCTTCTTCGTCTGGTTCTTCAAGAAAGTAAAAGCCGGCAAGCCCCCAGCCGGCGTCCACTAGCCCAAAGCGCAGCGTCGGTTCATACCTCCCCACAAATCCGTCATCCTCGAGCGAAGCGAAGGACCCCCGTATTTGTATTTGTTTGTATTTGTATTTGTATTTGCATTTGCATTTGCATTTGCATTTGCACTTGCACTTGCACTTGCATTTGCACTTGCCTTTCTGTCTGTCATTCCGAGCGCAGCGAGGAACCTGCTTCTCGCTCACGCAGCGAGCGCCCGTTCTTACCTCACCGCCAATCCCACGCTACGCGCCAACCCCGCCTCCACCAAAATTCTCCTACCCAAGCCCGCGTCCTTCTCTCCCAAGCCGGGTATATACAAACGCACACCGTATTGATCAAAGCGCATGCTCGAAGGGAAACCCATGAACGCCGCTCGTCTCTTCACCTGCTTCTCCGCCTTCCTCCTCCTCACCCTCACCGTCAAAGCCCAGCAACCAGCCTCAAACCCTCTAGCCGCCTGCGGCTCAACCAACGCCAACTTCACCGTCAGAAACCAGACTGTTTCCTCAATCCCCAACCAGCCTCCGCCCGCTAAAGCACTCGTCTACGTCATAGAAACCATGGATAACGAAGGATTATTCGCCACGACGAAGGTGAACATTGGTCTCGATGGCAACTGGATCGGAGCCACGAATGCAAATACCCATATCAACTTCATAGTCGATCCCGGCGTGCATCACCTCTGCGCCGTCTATCAAGGTGCGTTGAAGAATATGGACGGTGAAGGTCACACACTTCTTCTCCACCTCAACGCCCAGGCCGGCCACGTCTATTACATCCGCTATCACGGCCTTCTATTCCACGATGCACCGGGCCTCGCCTTCTTTTAACCTGTAGACGAAGACGAAGGCCTCTACCTCGCGCTGGGCACTGATTTTGCAGCCTCAACACTCAATGCCAAGGATCGGTTCACGAGACCCCGCTAATTCCGGAACCGCCCACGATACGCCCACAGCCCCAACCCCGGGTTCGACACATAAAAAATCTCCTCCCCGTCCACCACATTCCACCCATCCTTGAGCTTCGCAGGATCATACTTCGCCGAATACTCCCCCAAATCCCCATAAGCAAAGTGCACGCCCTCAATCTCCGCACGCGTCAACTCCCCCGGGCAATACCGAATCGTGAACCTCCCCTCGCTCGACCCATGAATCAAGTGCGCAGCCGCACTAAGATTCGCGGCCAACTCCGCATCCGTCTTCACCGCCTCCAACGTAGCCGGAGTCCCGCAATATCCATACCGCCGAATCAGCGTATCGATCGTCTTATCCTCACCAAACTCCCTCACCCCCGGCGCCAGCACAATCAACTCCGCCCCATCCGCCAGCGCCATCCGAGTCCGATACACGCTCTTATTCCCCAGCCACGTCGAATGAAACTCATCCGGATCAAGAAACACCACCGCCTTCGTGATCTCGCGATCCATCATCAAAAAATTGCACTGCAAACTAAGCGCCGCCGCACGCTCAAAACACTCGTTATCATCGCCGATAAACAACCCCCGCATCACCAACTCGCCCGCGGCATTCTTATTCACCACCGTCTGCACGTACACAATCTGCGGCAGCATCTTTCCAAAATGCTCACTCGCATAATTCAGCACTCTCCGCACCGGAGTATCCGTCCTCCCCATCATGCGTTCCATCCCATACACCGCCCCCAGAAAATGCGAGCGATGAATCCCCATCACCCCACCCGTCCCAATAAAAATATTCTTGCTCCCATTGGCCATCCCCACCACCTCATGCGGTACCACCTGCCCTATGGACAAAATTAAATCGTGCCCACCGTCCCGCAACAGCTTATTCACCTGCGCCGGCCACGAGTACTCCACCTTCCCCTCGCTAACCTCGCGCACAAACTCCCCCGGCACCTCACCCAACGTCACAATATCTTTCCGCCAATCATGCACCCGAAACAGCTCCCGCGGCGTCTCGCCAAACATCGTCGCAATCTGCGCATCGCTCATCGGAGTATGCGTCCCCAGTGCCGGCAGCACATCCACCAGCGCATCGCCATAGAACTCCCAGGCCATCTCGGTAAGCTCTCCAGCCTTCGAATGAAACCGAGTAAAATCCGGCGGCACCGCCACAACCCTTTTGCGCTCACCCAGTTTCCCCAAAGCCTCGCGCAGACCCGCCCGAACCTCCGCCCCCGACATCTCCGTATCCGCCGACCCACCCGCAAAAAATAAGCTCATAGCCCCACCATTTTATGCTCGCCCTCCCCTCCACGAAGCTCCTATAATCCTCTCCATGAGGCGAAGCT
>Ga0302234_10000276_pt1 | contig 42711 bp, 38 predicted proteins | sample II_Palsa_N3_2_FD_193576 | JGI IMG/M metagenome (GOLD analysis project Ga0302234, IMG submission 193576) | Peat permafrost microbial communities from Stordalen Mire near Abisko, Sweden - II_Palsa_N3_2 | ecosystem: Environmental > Terrestrial > Soil > Palsa > Peat permafrost | place: Sweden... | reverse complement strand
GCACGAGAGAATTTTGGGAAGGGGGAAGTCATGGTGCGCCCGGAAGGATTCGAACCTCCGACCTACTGGTTCGTAGCCAGGCGCTCTATCCAGCTGAGCTACGGGCGCACATTGCAAGGATGCAACTAAGTAAGAATAACCGATGGCAGCGCTGCGATCAACTTTCAGCTTGCTCAGACGCTGTTTAGCTTGCTGCGGGTGCAGAGGCGACGGGCTGTGGCTGGGGCGGGAACAGCGAGACGCGTTCGAGGATATCGACGCCGGAGCGGCGCAGGAGCTGATGCACGATGGGCTCAGTGAGGCGGGTTGCGTCATATTCCACGCGGACTGTCTTCTCCGCTTCGTTGACCTGCAGGTGGCGAATGCCATAGACCTTGCGAACTTGCGCCAGCGCCATCATCGCAGCCTCGCTGGGGGCCGAGCCGTACTGATACATCACGTCAAGCTGTGTCATGGTCTTGATTTTACGCTTGCGCGCCGACTACGAGTTCAGTTTCTGGATGTACTTAAGGAAGCTGGGGCTGGTGAAATCTTGTGGACCGATCAACTTTCGCCGGATGATGCCACGTTTGTCGATGATGTAGGTTTCAGGGAATTTGAAGCTGCCGTAGAGCTTGTTGGACGTCTGATTCTCATCGAAGACGGTGAGCAGGGTGAGATGCTGCTGCGCGACATAGTGCTGGTACTTTGCGAAGGCCTCGTTGCTGGAGATGGCGACGACCTGGACGCCGGGCGTTTGGTTTTGGAAGGCCTGCAAGCTGGGCATCTCCTCGACGCAAGGGGCGCACCAGCTGGCCCAGAAGTTGAGCACGACCACCTTGCCTTGAAGACTTTGCAGGTCGACGGCATGCTCACCGTCGCTGATGGAGAAGGTCGGGGCGGGCCGGCCAATCTGGTCGGAAAGAGTGCCTCGATCGCAGCCGGTGGCAAGGGTGCAGGTTAGAAAGATCAGAAGTCCCGCACGCATGATTTGCCGCATAATTCGCTATCCTCGCACTGTTCCTATAATACGAAGTTGTGAACGACACAGCTAGCTCGTCTGATTTTGCGGGGGTTATTCAACTTTCTGTGATTGTCCCGGCACGCAACGAGGAGCGGAGTCTTCCTAAGTGCCAGGTGTCATTGACTCTGCAGAGCAACGAGGCGTTTCTGCTGGGGCGGGACTGGGAGCTGATCGTGGTGGATGATGCGTCGGTGGATGGGACGCGGGCGATTGCTTCGGGGTTTGACGGGGTGAGGGTGCTGGAGGCACCGACGCTGGACTTGCGCGCGGGAACCCGCGTGTTTACTGGGAAAACGAACGCTTGCTGGTTTGGGGCGGAGGCGGCGCGGGGGCAGTTTCTGTTGTTTACGGACGCGGATACGGTGCATGAGCCGGGGGATCTCGTGCGGGCTTTGGAGGAGATTCAGGCACGAAATGTGGGGCTTTTGTCGTATTCGCCGCGGCAGGTTGTGTCGGGCTTCTGGCAGCGGGCGCTGATGCCGCTGGTGTTTTCGGAGCTTGCGTGCGTGTACAAGATGGCCGATGTAAATGACCCAAACAAAAGACTTGCAGCGGCCAATGGGCAGTTTTTGATGGTGGAACGGGAGACCTATTTCGCTGTCGACGGGCACCGGGGGGTGGGGGCTTCGGTGCTGGAGGATGTGGAGTTGGCGTATGCGGTGAAGCGGGCTGGTAAGGGGATTTGGTTTCGTTATGCGCCGGATGCTTTGAGTACCCGTATGTACTTTGGATTCAGCGACATGGTGGAGGGATGGACGAAGAACCTGGCGCTGCTGTTTCCGCATGCGCTGACGCTGGCGGCGTGGCGGCTGCTGGATGTTGGGTTGTTGCTTCTGCCTATCTTGTTGATTCCGTTGCGTTATCTCGCAGTGTGGCAGCAGGGGGTGATCCTGCTGATTTGGGCGCGGACGCTGCTGCGGTACTACACGCGGGTTCGGCGATCGAACTTTAGTCCTTTGGATTGTGCGGTTTCGATGTTTGCGCTGCCGCTGTTTATCGGTTTGCTGGTGTGGAGCTGGGTGCGGCATCGGGTGCTGCATGCAGTGGCGTGGAAGGGTCGGGAGTATCGGATTTAGGGTGAATTTTGCGTGTTTCGTGCGCGACTGAGGTGGGTTTCGGGTTACGAAGCGACTGCTTGACCTTGGTTTCGGGACGCACAGACTGGGTTGTGCGCGATCGGATTAGGCCGGCCCTGATCTGATAGCATCCGGGCTTGGTCCGCAGCATCCAAACAGAGGTTCCAGCGGGTCGAATAAACTTATGATCCTGCTCACGTGAAACTATGATCCTGCTTACGCGCAAAGCCGATTTCTCCGCCGCCCACTTCTACTGGAACCCTGACTGGAGCGAGGAGGAGAACGCGCGCGTGTTTGGTAAGTGCGCTAATCGCCAGGGGCACGGGCATAACTACACGCTCGAGGTGACGGTGGCGGGCGAGATAGATCCGGTGTCGGGGTTTGTTGTGGATTTGAAACAGCTCAAAGACATCATCGACCGCGAGGTGGTGAGCGTGTATGACCATCGGCATCTTAATTTCGAGGTGCCGGAGTTCGCGCATGTGATCCCGACGACGGAGAATGTTGCGGTCGCGATCTGGCGGCGGCTGGAGGGAAAGATTGAGCACGCGAAGCTGCATCGCGTGCGGGTATACGAGATGCCAGACCTGTTTGCGGACTTTTATGGTGAAGGCGCATGAGCCGGGTGATCGCGCACTTTTCGCGCAGGTATCACTTCAGCGCGTCGCACCGGCTGCATGTGGAGGCGTTGTCGGAGGAAGAGAATCGCGCGACGTTTGGGAAGTGCAATAACCCGTTCGGGCATGGGCACAATTACGTGGTTGAGGTGACGCTGTCGGGGCCTGTGGATGCGGTGACGGGCATGGTGGTGAATCTTGCCGACCTGGATTTGTTCGCGCAGCGGGAGGTACTGGATTTGTTTGATCACGCGAATCTGAATACGCTGGAGGCCTTTCGCGACCGGGTGACAACGACGGAAAATGTAAGTGTCGAGATGTGGAGCATCTTCTCTCGCTTCATCGAGTCCAAGGATCATCCCGCGTTGCGGCTGGAGCGTATCGCCATTGAGGAGACGGGGAACAATTCGTTTGAGTATTTTGGCGAAGGCGCGGCAGTGCGGTGAAGAAGGTTTTAGCTTTTTGATGTGTCGGTGCGGGGTTGCTTCCTTGGGCAGTGATTGGGTGGAGATGATGAAGGTTTGGTGGTAGTGAAGGGAAGAGAGGCTGGACGAATGGCTACTAAATTTGAACTCGAAGCCGTGGTGAAGAACGGAACGGCTGGAAACGGCAATGGGACCGCGCATGCTGCGCTGACCGCCGATGCTGGGTTGATTCTTCAAGACGCGAGTGTGCAGGCGATTTATGCCGAGCTGTTGAAGCGGATCGGCGAAGATCCCACGCGCGACGGGCTGCAGGAGACGCCCAAGCGGATGGAGAAGTCCATGGCGTTTCTGACCCAGGGCTATCAACAGTCGGTGGCGAGTGTGCTGCACGGCGCGCTGTTCGACGTGGATTATGACGAGATGGTGATCGTGCGGGACATTGAGTTCTATTCTCTGTGCGAGCATCATCTGCTGCCGTTCTTTGGCAAGGCGCACATTGCGTATGTGCCGCAGGGAAAAGTTGTGGGGCTGAGCAAGCTGCCGCGGATTGTGGATGTGTTTGCGCGGCGACTGCAGGTGCAGGAGCGCCTGACGCAGCAGATTGCCGAGGCGATTGAAGATGCGATTCAACCGCAGGGCGTGGGCGTGGTGATTGAGGCGCAGCATCTTTGCATGATGATGCGAGGGGTGGAGAAGCAGAGTTCGCTGACGGTGACGAGCTCGCTGCGTGGGGTGTTCAAGACTCAGCTGCAGACGCGGAGTGAGTTCCTGGCGCTGGTGAGAGCGGAAAGATAGGTCCTGCGCGGACGGTGGGAGTTGGCGTACGCTGGGTCGCTGGGTGAGCGACAATAGCAGTTGCATGAATGGGATTTTGATACTCGATAAACCTGCGGGGATGACCTCGCATGATGTGGTGGCGATTGTGCGCCGGGCTACGGGGGAGCGCTCGGTGGGGCACCTGGGGACGCTGGATCCGATGGCTACGGGCGTGCTTCCGCTGCTGCTGGGGAAGTACACGCGGCTGGCGCAGTTCTTTGGGTCGGCGGAGAAGTCGTATACCGGGACGATACGGTTTGGGTTTGCTACCGATACGTTTGACGCTGAGGGTGAGGCTGAGGGTGAGGCTGTTGGGTTAGGGAAGTCGCTGGATGAGTTAAGGGAGCTGGCTAAGCGGTTTCATGGCGAGATGGACCAGATGCCGCCGGTGTTTTCTGCGAAGAAGATTGGTGGGGTTCCGGCGCATAAGCTGGCGCGTGCTGGCAAGGAAGTTCCAGTGAAGGCCGCGCGGATTACGATTCAGCATTTCGAGTTGCGATGGCTGGAGGGTGACACGGCTGCGTTTGGGATGATGGTTTCGGCGGGTGGGTATGTGCGGTCTGTCGCGCATGAGCTGGGACAGTTGGCTGGGTGTGGCGCGCACCTGTCGTCGCTGCGGAGGACGCAGGCTGGCGTGTTTACGCTGGCGGAAGCGATCACTGTGGAGGAGTTGAAGGCGATGTCGGCGGCGGAGGTGGAGGCGCGGCTGCCGCATCCGCGGTCGCTGCTGCCCGAGATGCCATCGGTGATCGTCGACGAGCAGACGGCGGGGAAGATTCGGAATGGGATGCAGGTGAATGTGCCGGAGTTTTCGTCGGCGGGGTTGGTGAAGGTGTTTGCGGGGCCGAGGGAGTTGCTGTGCGTGGCGAAGCGGGTGGCGGGGACGCTGGTGCAGCCTATGGTGGTGATGGGGTAGGACGATAGACTGTTGACGTGCAAACACTCGATCAAATTGAAGTCGCCCTTCTTTATGAAATCGATCATTACGAATTACCCGATCGGACGGAGATGGTTGGTCTCGTCGGAACTGCGTGGACCTCCGATCGCTATATTGAGGAGATTCGGAAGATGCGCGAGTGTCTGGTCAAGCCCTATTGGTGCAGCGTGAGAGCCGGGAACCCTTTAGCGTCGCCGAACAAGGATGTCCCGTCAGTCAAGACGTTTGCGGCTGTTGCAAAAGATGATGGCAGCGGCTATTTCTTGCTCTACGACCCCGTGGCGCAAACCTATGCGTTGGGATGGGCTGATGGGGAAGGACAGATATCAACCTTCATGTACGGCGATGCTGTATCAACCTTCTTAGCCCGTTAGCGTTTGAGTAGTGGTTTGAGGAGGTCTTCTACGTTGAGGGCTACTTGCTTGTTGCCTTGCGCGGTGGCGTGGGTGGCGTCTTCCTGCATGTCGCCGGGGACGCCGTAGACGTCTTTGAGGAGGAAGGGTAGGAAGCGGACGTGATGCTGCTTCGCGAGGGTGGGGTACATGGCGTCGAATTTTTTGATGTAGTCGGGGCCGTAGCTGGGGGGGAGGGTGATGCCGGCGAGGACTACTTGGGTACCGCTCTTTTGGAGCTGATCGAGGATGTTGGAGAGGTTCGCCTGGGTTTGTTCGATGGGCAGGCCGCGGAGGCCGTCGTTGCCGCCGAATTCTACGACGACGATTTGCGGGTGGCGGGCGATGACGAGCTGGACGCGGTCGAGGCCGTCCTTGGTGGTGTTGCCGCTGATGCCGGCGTTGACGACGTGGTAGTGGTAGCCCCCAGCGTCGAGGTTGCGCTGGAGCTGGTCGGGGTAGGACTGGCCGAGGTCGGTGCCGAAGCCGGCGGTGAGGGAGTCGCCGAAACAGATGATCAGGGGACGGGTGTCGGCGGGCGTGGGTGCGGATTGCGCTGGCGCGGGCGCGGGAACCGAGGCGGTCGTTTCCACGTTATTGTTTGCAGGCTTGCAGCCGGTGAGGAGGAGGCTGGCGGCGAGAGAGGCCAAAGCTGCAAAAGTAATAACGGATAAACTAGGGGACACGCGCGCTTGATTCACAGATCTATTTTAGTTCGTGAGTTGCGGATGTTTTTCGCGTGTGTTCTTGAATCGATTCTTGTGCGTGCGAAGTCTTCTTAGATAGAGGTCAGACGATTTTGAATACTCCTGCTGTTGCGGTGACGGATGCTGGGATGATTGTGGTGAGCGAGTTGCGGAAGTCGCTGCGGACCGGTGGGGCTACGGTGGATATTCTGCGGGGTATTGATTTTTCGGTGGCGCGCGGGGAGTTTGTGGCGATCATGGGGGCGTCGGGGTCGGGGAAGTCTACGCTGCTGGGGTTGTTGGCGGGGCTGGATAATCCGACGTCGGGATCCGTGACGCTGAATGGGACGGTGATCAGCAATCTGCCGGAAGATAAGCTGGCGCAGTTGCGGGGGAAGACGATTGGGTTTGTGTTTCAGAGCTACCAGCTGATTCCTACGCTGACGGCGCTGGAGAATGTGCTGCTGCCTTACGAGCTGAATGATGATGCGGGTGGGTGGAAGGCGGGGGTGGAGCGGGCGCGGGCGCTGCTGGATTCGGTGGGGTTGAGTGAGCGGGTGGATCACTATCCGGTGCAGCTTTCAGGCGGGGAGCAGCAGCGGGTGGCGCTGGCGCGGGCGTTTATTCTGCGGCCGCCGATTGTGCTGGCGGATGAGCCTACGGGGAATCTGGATACGGTGAATGGGGAACACATTTTGCAGCTGCTGCTGCAGTTGAATCGGGTAGAGGGGACGACGCTGGTGCTGGTGACGCATGATCCGGCGCTGGCGGCGCATGCGGGGCGAAGGATTACGTTGCGCGATGGGCTGGTGGTTAGCGATGATGTGCAGGCTGTCGGCGCGCCGGTGAGCGTTTAGATGGCGGGACTTTCGTATGGGACGGCGGCACGGATCGCGACGCGGGAGCTGCACTCGTCGCGGGGACGATTTACGTTTGTGATTTTGTCGGTGGCGATTGGGGTGGCGGCGCTGACGGGGGTGCGGGGGTTTTCGTCGGCGTTTCGCACGACGCTGTTGCTGAGAGCGCGGAGCATTATGGCGGCGGATATTGCGGCGCGAACGTATCTGCCGCCGACGCCGGATGAGCAAAAGGGGATTGACGCGCTGGAGGCCGATGGGACCGAGGAGTCGCCGGTGACGGAGATCCTGTCGATGGCGTCGGCGGCTACGTCGATGGATCCGCTGCTGGTGTCGTTGAAGGCGGTTGAGGCGGGGAAGTATCCGTTCTATGGGGTGGTGGTGTTGGCGCCGGCGATGCCTTTGAGCGCGGCACTCACTGATACGACGGTGGCCGTGGGCGATGACCTTTTGTTGCGACTGCATTTGAAGGTGGGGGATTCGATCAAGCTGGGGACGGAGACGTTTCGGATTGCGGCGGCGGTGGAGGATGAGCCGGATCGGTTGTCGGGAACGTTTGCGGCGGGGCCGCGGGTGTTGATCTCGCAGGCGGCGTTGGCGAAGACTGGGTTGGTGGCGCCGGGATCGCGGGTGACGCGGAGATATTTGTTCAAGCTGCCGCCGGCTGCGGGAGGGAAGGCGCTGTCGGATGACGCGGTGGCTTCGCTGAAGACGAAGCTTGAGACGCTGATGCCGGAGGCGCAGATCTCGGATTATCGTGAGGCGAATCCTGCGCTGACGAAGGCGCTGGATGGAGCGACGGGTTTGTTGTCGCTGATGAGCTTGGTCGCGCTGGTGCTGGGAGCGGTGGGTGTGGCGATGGCGATGCGGTCGCATCTGCAGCAGCGACTGGATTCGATTGCGATCATGAAATCGCTGGGCGCGGGGTCGCGACAGATCATGAAGATTTATTTGCTGCAGACGCTGCTGCTGGGGCTGGGCGGAGGTGTGCTCGGAGTAGTGCTGGGGATTGGCGTACAGCTGGCGTTTCCGCTGTTCCTTGCGAAGCTGCTGCATCTAACGCCAACGCTGCGGTTGCAGCCGCATGCGATTGGATTGGGACTGGCGGCAGGGCTGTTGACGACGCTGCTGTTCACGCTGCCGCCGCTGCTGGACATTCGCAACGTGCGACCGATTCTGATTCTGCGGAGAAATGTTGAGGCTGCGGACGATCCGTTTGCTACGCGGCTGGTGCGGAAACTGCGCGGGTCGGTGGCGCAGATTGGTGCGAGTGTTTTGATTTTGTTGGGGCTGGTGGGGTTGGCTGCACGGGTGTCGGACTCGCGGCGGGTGGGGTGGACGTTTGCGTTGGGGTTGGCGGCGTCGTTGCTGGTGCTGCTGGGTATGGCGGCGTTGACGCTTTGGTTGCTGCGAAAGTTTTTGCGTGGGACGGGATTGAAGTTGCCGTCAACGCTACGGCATGGGCTGGCGAATCTTTATCGGCCGGGGAATCCATCCGCCGCGCTGCTGGCCGCGCTGGGGTTGGGCGTGATGCAGATTGCGGCGGTGTATTTTGTGCAGAACTCGATTGTGAACGAGATGCATGTGGCGGCTGCTGGAAATCTGCCAAATATTTTTCTAATGGACATGGGCACGGATGAGGTGGGCGGCGTGAAGACGCTGTTGTCGCAGCAGCCGATGGTGAAGGGAACGCCGGAGATGATTCCGGTGGTAAGTGCGCGGCTGACGCAGATCAACGGCGAGAGTTTGGAGAAGCGGCGGCAGGAAATTGGTCAAGGGCCGGGAGGACGCGGCGCGCAGACGCTGAATCTTACATGGCCGCCGTCGACGGATGGCCCGCCGCCGGGTGATACGGTGGTGCGCGGAACGTGGTGGACGGCGCAGCAGGCGGCCGATGGTGCGCAGCATCCGCTGGTGGCGCTGGCGCGCGAGCGCGCGGATCGACTGAAGATCAAGGTAGGCGACACGCTGACGGTGTCGGCGCAGGACGAACCGATTACGGCGACGGTGGCGGCGGTGTACGAGACCGACAGTCAACATGCGGTGTCGCGCGCGGAGTTTGTGATGCCGCACGCAACGCTGGCGGGGCTGCCAGTGGTCTGGTATGGCGGCGTGCACTGCGATCCGAGCGAGACGGCGTCGTTGCGGCGGGTGCTGTATGAGCACTATCCGACGGTGACGGTGATTGATGTGGCGGCTACGCTGGAGGTGATTCGGCAGGTGATGCTGCAGGTGATTTATGTGATTCAGTTTCTGGCGGCGTTCAGCATCTTTGCGGGGATTGTGATTCTGGCGAGTGCGATTGCGGGCACGCGGTATCGGCGGATTCGCGAGGTGGTGGTGCTGAAGACGCTGGGAGCTACGCGGCCGCGAATTGCGTCGATCTTCTCGATTGAGTTCGCGGTGCTGGGCTTGATTGCGGGCGCGGTGGGCCTGGTATTTGCGAACGTGCTGGCGCGGACACTGCTGCTGCATGCGCTGCACTTCGGGTATGCGTTTCAGTGGTGGTTGAATCTTGGAATGTGGCTGGCGGTAGGTGCGATGACGGTGGCGGCGGGGTGGGCCGCGAGCCATCGCGTGCTGGGGCAGAAGCCGCTGGAGGTTTTGCGCGAGGAGTAGGTTTTTAGTTGTTAGTTCTCAGTTCTCAGTTCTCAGTTCCCAGTTCTTTGCTTTTAGCTTTTAGCTTTTAGCTTTTAGCTTTTAGCTTTTAGCTTTTAGCTTTTAGCTTTTAGCTTTTCTTAGAGGAGAATCCTCTTGGTGGTGGGTTGCTTCAGGGCTTGTAGATTGCGCCGTCGATTTTGATATTTGGGCACCAGAAGCAGAAGCGGATGTGGCGATTGGGTGCTAACTCGGTGAGGTCCAGTTGGCGCCAGCGATGGATGCCGATGCGGCATAGCAGGCTGGCTACTGCGCTTGATTCGTGTTCGCGGTTAGGCCAGAGGCGCGCCAGGGAAGAAGCGAGTTCTGTGTCGGAAGCATTCTCGGTAGGCATTAGGCGATTCCTATTTGGAGAGGGCCGCGAGGCGAGTCTGCGCGAGGACGTAGGTGTCAGCGGGGTCGATATAGGTGTGGTCGTCGTTCTCGTGCGCCTGGACTTTTTTGTAGGCGTCGACGGCTGCGGACTTGGCGCCGTACTGCTCGTAGATGAGGCCGAGGGCGTACCAGACGGCGGAGTTGGGTTCGACCTGGTTGTTAGCGTACATAGCTTCTTCGAGGACCTTGCGTGCTTCGGTGGTCTTGCCTTGCGCGGCGTAGATGCAGGCGAGGGTGTGGAGCTCGGCGAAGCCGGAATTTTTGGAGAGCTGGGCGGATTCCTGGGCGGCCTTGCTGATGTCGTCGCCGAGGTCGTCGTGGAAGAGGCCGATCCAGGCGTAGCCGTTGTAGTCGGCGGCGGTGGCTTTGCCGGAGTCGAGAACTTTTTGTTCGGTGGCCTGGGCGGCGGTCCAGTTGCTGGCGAGCTCGTAGGCGAGGGCTTGCTGGCCGAGGAGGTCGCGGTCGTCGGGCTTGCGGGCTAAGCGCGGTGCCAGCATCGCCAGCCAGCCTTTCGCATCGTGCTGGAGGGAGTAGCCCTGGCCAACGAGGGCGAGCGCCATGACAGAGTCGGGCTCCTGATCGAGAAGACGCTGTGCCGCGGGCATGCCGACGGCGGGCTGCTCGGCGTACATGGCGGCGACGGCCAGGAGGAGGTCGAGATCGGTCTGAGCGAGCCCGGTGGCCTTGTCGCGCGCTGCGGAGATTTCTGCGAGGTAGGGCTTGGCGTCCATGGAGCCGGCGAGGAGCGAGATGGCGGCGAGGCGCATGGCTGCTGGGGAATCGGCGCCCGGCTTTGCGCTGTTGATGGTCCAGAAGCGCGGGAGGAGCGGGCCACCGAAGGCGTCGTCACCACCTTGCTTGTGGGTGAGGTCGCGGCGCCAGTCGAGCATGGCCTTGGCCTCGGCGGCCTTGTTGTGATCGAGCGCGTAGAGGACCTCGATGCCTAGCGGCGTGTTGTCGTCAGGGCGATCTTTGTCGCCGGCAACGGCGCGATAGGCGCCATCTTCCTTGACGACGTAGGTGTGGTCGGGCTCGGAGCCGGGCATGGTGGCGACGACCGCGTAGCCGTGTTCGTCGTCGCCTTTGGAGGTGAAGGTCATGTTGCCGGCGATGAGGTCGAGCATGACGCTGGGCGCCATGTCCGAACGGTCGGCGACTTTGGCGAGGAAGCCCACGTTGGCGAGGGCTTTGTCGACGTCGCGCTCAAGCGATTGCTGGGAGGAGTAGGCGTGTTTGCTGGTCATGTCGATGGCTTGCTGGCGGGTGAGGGTGCCGGCCAGCATCCCGACTGTGGCGATCTGCACGGGGTGGGCGGGGTCGGTGAGGGGCAGCGGGGTGAGCGAGATTTTTTTGAGGCTCTTGTAGAGCTCAACGCGACGCGCGGCCGCGGCGGCGTCGGTGGCGCCCTGCATGCCGGCGGTCATGACGGCGGCTGCCTCGGGATAGAAGCCGAGGTTGGCGAGAAGATTTCCGGCGCCGATCAGGTTCTGGTTGCGCTCGGTCTGCGCGACGTTGCCGCGCTCAGCTTCGGTTATGCCGGCGGGCGCGCCGTGCTGAGCGGTGATGGAGGTGATGGCGAGCTGGCGATGACTGTTGGTAGAAGGCAGGCTCGCGATCATGCTGTCGAGCTCTGCATATTGGCGCGCGTAGAGCAGCGCGTACATCAGGTTTTCGCGATAGGGTGCGAGCGCCAGTTCGCCCTTGCTCTTGTTGCGCTCGATGAGGTCCTTGTAGCCCGCGATGGCGCCGGGGAGATCGGCGTCGGCGGCGTAGCGTTCGCCACGGGCGTCGAATTCTTTGAGGATGGCGAGGTCCATGCGGGGCTCGTTGTCGTCGGGGTCGAGCTCGATGGCGTGGTTGTAAGCGGCGATGGCAGCGTGCAGGTCGAAGCCTTTGCCTAAGCGTTCGCCGAGGGCGTTGTGCTGGAGCGTCCAGCCGTATTGGGCGAAGGCGGCGGAGAGTTTGGGATCGAGTTGGGTGGCGCGGAGGGCCTCGGCCTGGGCTTCGTCGCCGATGCCGGCGTCGAGCAGCGCGCGGGAGAGTTGCAGGTGATGGAGTGCGTCGTCGGGACGCGCGGCGATGAGCTTGCGATCGATGGCGAGGGCCTCGCGGATGTGGCCGGCGGTGAGTTCGCGCGCGCCGGCCTGGTCGAAGTAGATGCCGACGTAGTCGCGCTTGTTGAGCGCGAGCACGGCGGTGCGCAGAGCGAGAGCCTGGTCGGCGGTGATGGTGGAGACGCCGGTGTTGAAGCGGAAGCGGACTTCGACGACGCCGGGTTCGCCGGGTTTGGGTTCAGTGCTGAGGTAGGTTTCGGTGAGGGTGGCAGGGCCCATCTGCGTGGTTTTGTCGGCGGGCAGCGGACGCACGACGAAGCCGTCGGGGACGAGGATGCGGGTGCGCTGCTCGTAGATGAAGGGACGGACAGCGAAGCTCGCGGGGCGCGACTGGCGTTCGAGCTCGAGCTCGCGTTTCGCGTCGGCGGATTGATCGGGGCCTTCCGAGGGAGGCTGAGTAACGAACCACTGCGGCAGACCATTGATGGTGGTGTTGGGAAAGATGACGACGACAGCGTCGACCAGCGACGAGTTGCCGCGGGTAGCTTTGTCCGCGGCTACGGTGAGGAGGAAGGGATGCTCGAAGTCGGTTGCATCGCCGTGCTCGAACCGGGTGAGGTTTTTGGCGAGGTAGGCGTTTTTGACGTAGGTCTCGACGTTCTCGTGCAACTTGGGCGTCTCGGGGCCACCGAACTCGGCGCGATAGGTGGCGTCGATGCATCCGTGCGTGTCGGATTGTTCTTCGACCTGGGAGGGGCCGAGCTCGGCGAGCTTGAAGGTGCGGGTTTCGATGAGGACGGAATCTTCGGGCCTGGGCTCGGGGATCCGCGTGAGGGCTGTGGTTTCCGGAGAGATGACGAGGGCCTGGCGACCTTCATCTTCGTAGGGGAGGGAGCCTACGGCGAAGGTCTCGGCTGTGGCGTCGATCCAGAGCGGCTGGGTGTGTGGGCCGTCGGCGGGCACGTACACGATGGCGTGATTGAAGAGGCTGATGCCGGGGAGCGCGGAGGCAACATCCGGCCCAGGGCCTACAGACAGCAGCGCGAGGTTGGCCTTGATGCCGGCTGCGCGCAGCATGGCGACGAGCAGCGTGGCCTTGTCCTTGCAGTCGCCGTAGTGGCGCTGGATGACGTCGGCTGGACGCATGGGGGTGAGGCGGGCGGCGCCAAATTCTACGCCGGTGTAGCGCACCTGGTGGTGAAGCTCTTTGACGATGGCGCGGATTCTGGCCATGCGTTCGGTGGGCAGCGGGCTGGGGAGGATGGCTTGCGCTTCGGCGGTGACGGTCTGCGGGTCGGACATGGCCGAGAAGGCTTTGGCGATGGAGGCCCAGGATGTGCCGGTGGCGAATTCTACCGTGGGGCGGAGCTGTTGGTTGGTGGCGAGCTCGATGTCGTAGTTGTGGCCGGCTTCGATGTTGGTTTGCTCGTAGACGATGCGGCGCACGCCGTCAGTTTGCTGGCGCGTGACGGAGAGGTTGGGGAGATCGTGGATGAGGTCCTTGTAGGGCAGTGCGGCGGGCGTTTCGGTGATCATTCGGATGCGCGCCGCGGGTATGTTGGCGCGGAAGCCGAAGCGGTAGAGAGCGCCGGCGGAGAAGTAGGGAATTTTTTCCTGGGTGATCTGCTGCTCTTCGATGATGGAGCCGATGGCCATGCCGGGAAGCGGTGCGCGGCGCACGTGGGCGGAGGAGAAGGTATCGTCATCCTGTTCTTCGACTTTGATGGGAGCGTCGGTGATGGTTTTCTGGTCGAGCTCGACGAAGGTGCCGTCGGGTTGAAGGACGCGCGCGTGGATTTGAGCGGGCTTCTCGAACCAGGGATCCCACTGGGCGGAGACCTCGGCCCAGCCTCTCACGGCGGCGTCGGAGTCGACACGATAGACCATGCGGTGGGTGTAGGTGAGGGTGCCGTCGGCGGCGATCTGATACTTCGCCTCTTCATAGAGGACCTGGGCGGGGAACTGCTTGTCGACAGGGATGGTGGCGGAAAGGCTTTGGAGATCGGCGGCGGAGACGGTGAAGGCGGGTGCGGAGAGGTCCGGGGACTGGGCGAAGGCGTGGGATACGGGGATTAAGGCAAGGAGGATTGCGGGGACGAAAGCTCGGGTCATTTGAAGCGCCTTCTCTGCTGGCGGGTGGGTGTTTCACGAAAATATCATGGCGGGAGGACAGTGAGTAGTGGGTAGTGAGTACGGAGTAGTAAAGCAGGTGCAACTGCAGAAGCAGATCCCTGCGGGATGACAGCCAGAAAAACAAGGGCAACGACATCGGGGATTGGAGATTAGGGGAGGGGGCGGTCGGTCCAGAGGTCTTTGTCGGCTACGGTCTGGACGAGGTAGAGGCGCCCGGGTAGGAGACGCTGGGCCTTGAGCTGGTTGGTGTCCTGGGCGAAGAGCCACTTGCGGTCGCCGGTGCCCCAGGTGTTCTGGAGTTGCGCGTCGCTGAGGAAGATGTCGGGGGCGTCGGTGTAGCAGGAGCCATAGAGGAGGGTGGAACCTTCGCCATGCTGGCCACAGCGGGGAAGGACGACATCGGCGGGCTTGCCGTGGAAGAAGTAGTGGGTGTAGTAGACGATGGAGGAGGCGTCGGATTGCTCGCCCATGATGATGAAGGTGTCAGCGGGAGTGCCGCGCTGCATGATGGTTTCGGCCATGGGTTCGGAGCTGAGCATGGGCGAGAAGCGCGCGAACGCGATGTGCGCGGCGATGAGGAAGACGGCCGAAGTGAGTGCGATGCTGATGGTGGCGGCGAGATGCTTGCCGCGGCGGCGAAGGATCCAGCCGACCGCTGGACCGATCAGGAGAGCGATGGCGGCGAGCGAGGCGGGGAGTCGAAGCGCGGCGAAGGAGGGGCCGGTGAGGTCGAAGAAGTGCGACATCGAGAGGGTGTAGTTGCCGACGGCGCGATGGGCGAGCAGGGTGCCGATGTCGGGCACGTAGGGGAGGGCGCGGCTGTCCCACAGGCCCCAGCCCAGGGCCGCGGCGACTGCGATGCCGATGATGGCGAAGACGGCTTGCGCGTTCGTTAGCCAGGTGGTCGAGATGGTGCGCGTGTTGTTGGTGAGGACGTGCTCTTCCGTGAAGGCCATAACGCCGGCGATGAGGATGAAAAGCGGCGGCCAGACGGGGAAGGTGTAGTACTCCTGGTTGGTGGAGATGGAGAAGAAGAGCAGCGAGAAGGCGGAGAAGAGCGAGAGCAGCCAGATGGTGCGGGTGCGGAAGCGCGGCTGGAGGGCGGAGGGGACGAGCGTGCCCGGCTGGTCGTAGTGGCGGAGTTGCGCGAGCCAGGTGCGGCGGGTCTTCCAGGCGACGGCGAAGAGCGCGGGGAGGAAGAGGCTCCAGGGAAAGAGCCAGACGAGGTGCAGGAGCCAGTAGGCGAGCGCGGGGAGCTTATTGTAGTCGTGCGGATAGCGCTTGCCGAAGAAGCGGAAGACGTGCTCGTTGATGAAGTAGAAGTACCACCAGCCGTGGACGTTACCAAGGGTGGGGATGTTACCGACGGGATGGCCTTCGCCGCGATTGGCGCGGCCTACGAGGATGTGCCAGGGGGCCGCGATGGCGAGGAACAGAAGCGAGCCGGTGAAGGGCTTGAGGTCGCGCCAGCGTCGGCCCTGGCCCGAGAGCCAGAGGTAGGGGATGGCTCCGCCAAAGAAAAACACAGGGGCGATGAGGCCTTTGATCAGCAGGGCGAGCGCGAGTGCGGCCCACGCCCAGTAGACGCGCGCTGGCTTGTTGTCCTCGAGGCTGGTGAGAAGGCTGTACAGCGCGATGAGGAGTAAGAGGCTGAGGATGGATTCAGGGATGATGAAGCGGGTGAAGAGGAAGGGGCCGATGGAGGTGAGGACGGCGAGGCCTGCGTAGAGGCCGGCGCGGGCGTCCCATGCGCGGCGTGCCCAGAGCCAGGCCAGCCACGTGAGGCCGAAGATGGCGAGGGCGTTGGGGAGGTGCGTGGCGAAGGAATTTTCGCCGAAGAGCTTATACGAGAGGGTGACCAGCCAGAAGGGGAGGGGCGGCTTCTCGATGTAGCGGATGCCGTTGGTCTGGGTGGTGACCCAGTTGCCGCTGTCGATGATGTGTTGCGCGGTCTGGGCGTGGGAGGCGTCGACGTCGTCCATGAGCGGCGGCGTGAAGAGCGAGGCGAAGTAGACCGCGGCGAAGAGGGCGATGAAGATCAGCCACGTCGTCAACGCGGATGGCGTTGATTGCGGACGCGATTGTGATCTCTGGTGGGTTGACATTGCAGAAGGGCTAAAGAAATCGTAGCAGAAGGAATCGGTTATTGCCTCGCATAGACCGTTGCGGGAAGCTGAATGGCCTCGCGCGCAGGTTCGTAGAGAGACTTCGCGCGCAGGCCGGCGAGACGTTTCAGGGGAAGAGCGCCGGCGATGGCGAGCACGATGATGGCCGGCTCAATAGGCTGGCGATAGTCCATAAGCGGATGGGTGAGGTAGTACGTAATGGGGAAGATGCAGAGGAGCACGAGGTAGGGGAGGACGGCGGTGCGGTCCAGTCGCCAGAGGCGTCGTGCGCCGCGCAGCATGAAGAAGGTAATGGTGCAGACGTAGAAGATGTTCGCCGGTTCGTAGGGCTGTTCGTGGAGCTCTTTGGACGACAGGCTCCAGAAGCCGGTCCAGTAGTAGAAGAAGCGGCGGATGGTTTTGTGGACGAAGAAGCCGGGATGGTTGCGCAGCGCGTCGATGGCGAGCTGATGCTTTTCGCGAAGGAAGTTGGTTTCGCCCATGGCGAGCCACTTCTGCATCTCGATGGGATTGCTGGAGGGGTGGGCAAAGCTGGGGTCGAGGGAGGCGTCGCCGCCGTTATCGTCGTACACCTCGAGCCAGAAGTTATCGCGAACAGGGCAGAGGATGCCGAGCGCCTTGTAGTTGCGGATCGTCCACGGCAATAGGACGAGCACGGCGGCTGCCGCGGTGAGAACGCCCTTGGTGAACCAGCGGCGGCCGGAGCCGCGTAGCTGCCAGAGAGCCAGCAGCAGGAGAAACGGCAGCGTTGCGAGGGTGGAAGGGTTCGAGAGGGCGGTAAGGCCGGCGAGCGCGCCCCAGCCGATCCAGGCGAAGGGGTTGGACCAACCGTGGATGCGCTGCGCGATGCAGAAGGAGGTGGTGAACAGCAGGCCAGTCAACGAGTATTCCCACACGCGGCCGGCGGAAAAGTAGATGGCGAACGGATAGAAGGCCCAGACGGTGGCGGCGATGAAGGCGGCGCGCTGGCCCAGCGAATACTTCGCGCTGAAATAGATGGGAACGCACATCAACGAACTCATCAGGCTGTTGAGCGCGAGGATGACGAAGGCCGAAGTGAGGGTGTAGATGCCGAAGATACGGAAGACCACGGAGAGCAACGCGGGGTAGAGGGGCGGCTGCATTGCCGTGGGGCCGCTCCAGGGATAGTACGGCGAGCTGTAGCCGTGGCCGCTGGCGAGCGCGCGGGCTATCCAACCCATCTCCCAACCGAAGCGCTCGTAGAACTTGTCGGCGTCGGGCAGGTATTTGTAGGTGAAGAGGACCAGGATCAGGCGAGCAAACAATGCAGCAAGGACGATGATCAGCAGGCGCGCGCGGGTGTTGGAGGTGCGATTGTCTTGCATGGTGTGATCGGCGGAGATTGCCTGGTTTCCTAATCCTGAGAATTGGTTTTTCGTGTCAGCGTTCAAAGCTGTAGAGGTAGCGGTACGTCCGCAAGAATGCTTTCCGCGTAGTATTCGGGGTCGTGTGACACGACGGTTCGGCCGTCCGTTTTGAACAGGGGGGAATGGAAGACGCCGGCCTTGTGACCGACGAAGGTGGCCGTGGTTGTGAGCACGCCGAGTCCGTACTTCACGCTGCGGCGGAAGTTGATGGAGGAAGCTTCTTTGAAGTACTTCGTTGGGCAGGAGATTTCGCCGATGCGGAAGCCGAACATGACGGCCTGGGCGATCATCTGGTTGTCGAAGACGAAGTCGTCCGAGTTTTCGACCAGCGGCAGCGATTCAAGCAGGGAGCGGGAAAAAGCACGGAAGCCGGTGTGGTACTCGGAGAGTTTCGCGCCCAGAAAGAGATTCTGGAATGCGGTGAGGAAGCGGTTGGCGATGTATTTATACAGCGGCATTCCGCCTTTGAGGGCACCGGCGCCAAGAATGCGCGACGCGAGCGCCATGTCGTAAACGCCGGTGGCCACCATGCCGGCGATGGCAGCAACCAGGGCGGGTTCATATTGGTAGTCGGGGTGCACCATGACGACGACGTCGGCACCGGCGGCAAGCGCCTCGCGGTAGCAGGTTTGCTGGTTGCGGCCGTAGCCGTAGTTTCTATCGTGAACAAATGTGCGCACGCCAAGCTGCCTGGAAAGCGCCGCGGTGCGGTCATTACTTGAGTCGTCTACGAGGATGCGGATGTCCACAACGTCAGGAAGGGCCCGAACCGTCTGCTGAAGTGTTTTCTCTGCGTTGAAGGCGGGCATGACAACTGCGATGCGCTTTCCGTCGATCATGAAGCGAAATCCTCATGCTGGGTGGTCGTCGGCCCGGCGTCCATTGGAACCCATCGGCTAAGTGAGTCGCGGTCGTTGACATTGCCGTGCTCCCACGTGTGGAGATGGGTGGCGCCCATGAGATTTTCAATGGTGTCGAATGCGATGACGGTGAGGTGGAGGGGGAAGGTGATGAGCACCATCCGTACTAAAGGCGGGACGCTGCGTACGCGCCTGCGAATACTTGCGGTCAAACTTTGTCTCCTGTCGTTCGCGTCATTACGTGGCCGGCTTAATCCGCGCTAAGGTGAGACTGACGGATGGTTCATTGAGTAAGCCGAAGGGCTCCCGATTCGGCGGCACAACGTTCGTTGCCGGACCCGGGATTTACCTATAGGAGACGGTGCGATCGGCGCAAGAGTTTACAACCGGAGCAGTTTTCGGTGCCCTGCTACTGCGATCGCAAGCGAGATTTATGCGATGTTCATGATTATGAAGCGGCGGGCGTGGTGGGATTGTCGGGCCGGAGCAGCCGGAGACTTTCCACCGACGGAACGAAGTAATAGGAGCCGGTAAGCGGCTGGGTGTAGCGGGTGAGGGCGTCGCGCGTGCCGTTGACCAGGCCGGCCATGCTGTCGAGCATGCGGGCAAGTGGTTTCTGATCCGCGCTGAAGCCGACGAAGACGGTGCCGTGATTCTCGACGCCGCCGTAGGGCATGTTGCGTCGAAAGATGTTGCCGAATACGTCCTGATCGGTGCGGGCAACATGGGAGGTTGCGGGCTTGTTCTCGAGCTCGATGCTGTCGCGCTTGGTGCGGCCCATGATCTGCTCCTGCTGATCGACGGGCAGGGCCTCCCAGGAGGTGACGTTGTGCTTCCACTTTTGCAGCAGCAGGACGGACCCTGCGGCGCCGGGAACGCCTTCGGGGAGCAGGGCGTAGCCGGGTGCGTCGAGGAGCGTGGGATTCTCCGAGCCGTCGATGAAGCCGGTGAGATCGCGATCGTGTTTATAGGGCCAGCTGGAGGTCTCTTCGACGAGCGTGGCAAGTCCGGTAAGGTCCTGGACGACGCTGCGTGCCATGTCGAAGAGAACGTCGTACGCGCTGCCGGAGAGCCAGATGAGCGCGTCATGCTGCGTGGCGGGCATGACGAAGCCTTCGACGCCCTGCACGGGTTGATTGAAGCCGGAGATGTCGGCGGGCGTGTCGTGCGGGACGATCGAGCGCCACAGCTCGGGACGAAACCCGATGACGAAGTTCACGCCGCCGGTGGTGGTGCGCGGCTCGCGGATGGCAGAGATGGTGGAGACGAACTGCTGCGATGTTTTCGGGTCGAGAAGGTCGAACTCAAGGTAGGCGTGCGAGGAGGTACCGAGAGCGAAGATTCCAGATTGGGGCGTGTACATGGAGAAATTATAGCGAGCGGGTTGCGGCCAGCTTGCGGTGCTTAGGTGCGCTTGACGACGAAGACTGTCTTGTCGTCGATGAGGGCTTCGTTGCCTTCGAGCCGGAGGGCTTCGTCCTGGATGAGAGCGTATTCCATGATCGCGTCGCAGATCGTACGGGCGGGGTCCTGCTGGTGTTTCTGCAGGATGGCCTCGAGCGCCAGGCGGCCCTCCGCATCGCTGCCGTCGTACACACCGTCGGTGTACAGGACGAGGATGTCCCCGGGGTTGATGAGGGTGATCTCGGCAATGTCCTCTGTGAAGATGCGGCGCTGGCGCAGGTTCATGGAGAAGTAGCGGCGGCGATCGGGATGATCGGCGGGAAGCTGCAGGCCGAGTGAGAGGAATTGCGCCATGTGGTCGTCGTGGACCGGCAGCAGGCGGGAGCACTTTGCGGAGAAGACAAGCGGTGGGGGGTGTCCGAAGTTGGCGAAGCGAAAAGTTCCTTCGGGATGCACTTCGCCATAGAGCATGGTGGCGATCTCTCGCGCCTGCTCGGTCTCGCTCATGCCGAGCGCGTTGCGCGCGGTGCGGGATTGCGCGAGCCGGAGGTTGAGGTTCTCGAACAGCCGGGGCGTCGTTCTTCCGTACCGGTCGAGCTCGGTAAGCATGAGGGCGTGGAAGGTGTCGTGGACGGTGGAGGCGATTTTGGCGGAGATGATGCCGTGGCCCTCGGCGTCGACGATGAGGATGCCCGCGGTGGAATAGAGCTCGTTCAAATCTTCAGCGACGCGCAGCTGCTCGGAGCTGCGCGCGAAACGGTATTCGGTCTCCATCTCGGGGCTGTAGTCGGCGCGGGCCTGCAGCCATTCGACGAAGTCGTCCACGGAGTTGCGGATGGAGGCGCCGGGAGGAAGGGACTCGAGGTATTCGACGGCGAGGTGCCTGGCGCGCTCGATGCGTGCGCCGATGTCGTAGCGCTGCTGGAAGTTGATGTACTCGAACAGATCGCCGCCGACGGTTCCTGCGGGAACGGAGACGCCGAACATCTCGATGCCGGGAAGCTGGGGGATCGCACCTTCTACGGGCATGAGTCGCTGGCGCAGGTACTCGTCGATGGTGGGAGCGGTGTTGGGGGTCGGCATGGGAGAGTTCCGAGCTCGCTATTTAATTTGTACTTTCAGAGTAGCGCAAGCGGCGACGGAAGGATGGTGGAAGGAGGTTGACCCGTGGACGCATCCCCCGTACACTCACAGAGGCGGCTGATTGTGGCTCCCGCCGAGCCTGCAGCTGCCGATAAAACCTGTATTGCCCTCTCGTTCAATGGTAGGACTAGCGACTCTGACTCGCTCGATCGGGGTTCGAATCCCTGGGGGGCAACCAAGACATGCTTGTGATGCGGTATCCGTCACGGGGTTCGAATCCCTGGGGGGCAACCAACGAAATCATCTGCAGCGGTATCCGTCTACGGTTTTCCCAGCCAGCCGTATTGCCAACCCATCGATACAGTCTGGTAGTTGCCGCCAAACTCGATATGCGCGCCGTCGCTGTAGCTGAATTTTAAAGAAGAATGTTTGGTGACTGGAACCGCAGCAGTGAACCCCACGCGCGAGTTTTGCACGTGGGTGTTCGAGTTTTCGACGCCACCGACCGTGGTCACCCCGCCCGTCCAGTAGTTGCCGTCGAGCGACACCCAGAGGCCGCGTTTTTTGAAGTCGTAACTCAGGTGGCTTTCAAAGGCGGCCATCGGCTCCTGCGTCAGAGACCGCGTGCCGGGATAGTAAGCATTGCGCGACCAGTAATCGTTATTTGGGGTAAAAAACCACACGCCCGCATAGCCATCCAGTATCCACTTCCCAAAGCGCTGGGAGTAGCCCAGTTCGGGTTTGAACGACCAGCGATTGGTGCCCCAGTTAATTAATCTGGTGGGATCATATTGGCCTGTCGGAGCGAGGACTTTAAGGCTGACGCCGAGCAACATCTTCTGATGCCATTCCAGAAATTCCCGCGGCGCCAGGGCCGGGCCGCCCTTCAGGTTCACCGCGAGACGGTACACCGAATCGCCCAGACCGGAGCGGTAAAGGTGCATCCCCGCGCCGTCCACGGTTCCTTGAAAATGTCCCAACCCATAGGGGAGCGCCGCCACGATATTCGCTGAGTGGCCAAAGACGCCGAAGGAATGGTAGTAGCTGACCATCGATACGTTGTACTTCCCCAGAGCGTCGCTGGCAGGGAGTACACCATTCAGATCGATGCTGCCGTCGTAGAACGACCAGGTTAAGGACACAGCATTGCTGCGGAGCGGTGTGATGAGGTACGCGCGCGGAGCGAGATCCTGCGCGAGAGCCATCCGCAGCGGGGAAAAAAAAGCCGCCACTACTGCGATGCTCAACAGGCATCTCGACCGCGGGTTCGATAGTCCTTGCACACCGTTGCCTTTCACAAGCGGGATGGAGCCGGCAATTGGAATTGGTTCAGAGCGGCCTTCGCAGCGTTCGACAGAAAATCAGTATGGCCCTGAACCTTGAGATTGAGAACTGTCATAAAGCGAAGTCGGGTGAGCTTTCTTCAGGCGGCCTATGCTTTACCATCGGGGTGGTGAGGCGGAGGAGCTTGGCGATGGGGCTGAGAATCGGTAAGGTTCCGTTGAGAACGCAGGCGGGAAGGCTGGCTGCGGTGCTGCTCTTCTTTCTGTGCGCGCATGTCTTCGCCCAACTGCCCACCCCTGCGCCGCCGCAGACGCCGAGCGCGGCCATCGAACCCCACATCGATCCGTTTGGCCGCACAACGCCCAGGGGCACCGTCACGGGTTTCATTCGAGCGACCCAACGCGGAGATTTTGCCGGCGCCACACGGTTCATGCAAACGCCCGCGGCGCAGGAGGCGAATGCGGAGTCCGTGGCTCGTCAGCTCAAGGAGTTGATGGATCGGTACTACATTCATTCGATCGAAAGCATCAGCGACAAGCCCTCGGGTGACGTGAATGACGGTCTTCCCCTGGATCGCGAAGACGTGGGGACGCTGAGGATTGGGCCGCAGCAACTGGACCTCATCCTCATCCACGTGAGTGATGCGGCTTCAGGCCAGATCTGGCTGATCTCTTCGGATACGCTCGGCCAGGTTCCAGAAATGTACGAGCTGTTGGAAGAGACCTGGGTCAACCGGCTGATGCCGCCAATCCTGGTCGAGCACGCATTTCTGGGATTCTCGGGCGCGCAATGGATCGTCTGGGCGGCTTCAATCATTCTTCCGCTGTTGCTGATGTGGCTGGTGATGCGAGTCGCTCTGGCCGCCATCGAGCGATCCGACGTCAATGCCGCAATCAAAGAACGTCTTAGAACATGGCTCAGGGAAATTCGGCGGCCGGTAACGTTTCTCGTACTGCTTTCCGTTCATCTGCTCACGGTACGGACGCTCGGCTTTTCGCTGAGTTTCCGGCTGGCCTACATGCGAGCTGGATCGGTGCTTGTCCTGATTGGCGTGACCTGGCTGATTCGCCGCGCCTTGAAGCTCATCTTTGAGCGAGCGAGCACGGTCGCGTGGATTGAAGGCGAGACGAACAGACGATCGCTGATGCTTCTGGGCGAGCGATTGATGAATGTCTTCGTCGTCATCGTGGCGATCTTCGCGATTCTCACGGTGTTGGGCGTTGACACGAAGACCGCCCTGGCTGGCGTCGGGATTGGCGGCGTCGCGGTCGCGCTTGGTGCGCAGAAGTCTATTGAGAATATTCTTGGCGGGATCTTTCTGCTGATGGACAACGCTCTGGCCGTCGGCGACAGGTGTTCAATCTCCAACCGGCTGGGGTACATCGAGGACATTACGCTGCGCTCGGTGAAGCTACGTACGGACGACCAGAGCCTGCTGTCGGTTCCAGCAGGAGCGCTCGCGCAGTCGAACATCGAAAACTTCCGAACGCGCCGTAAGACGTTGATGGAGACAAGAGTGCGCCTGCGTTATGGAGCAACCGCGGCGCAACTCCGGCTCGTGCTTTCCGGGATTCAGGAGCTTTGCGCAAACCATCGCCGGGTCGAGCAGGACACAAAGCGTATCCGCCTGGTTGATTTTGGGGAACGCGGCATGGAGATCGAGATTTACCTCTACGTCCTGACCGCCAGCACACTGACCTTCTACGAGATTCGCGAAGAGCTCCTGCTGGAGGTTGCGGAGATTGTCGAGGCATCGGGCAGCGGCTTCGCAGGGCCGACGGAGTTCCTTTACCTGGAGAGACCTGGAGACGACGGAGCGAAAGACGACGTTGCCGGTGAGCACGTCACGCGGCAACGTCGTCCGAGCGAAGGTTGAGGTCAGGAGGCGGGGCCCAGGTTCAGGGAAGAGGTCAGCCGGAAACCAACGACAGTCTCGGATGGAAGTGTGATGTCGCGGTTGGTGGTAGCAGCGCCGACCGTACCTGCGCCTGCACCGATGAGGCCGCCGATAAGAGCACCCTTACCGCCACCGGCGATGCCGCCGATCAACGCTCCGCCGCCAGTGCCTCCGCCGACCATCGCAGCGGTTCGCTTGCCCTTACCCGTTGAGGTCTGAGCGTAGGTTGCGGTGCGAATAGAGTAGGTCGCACCGTTGAGACGAATGCTGTTCAGCCGGAGACTGAGGGTTGCTCCGCCTTTGAAACGTCCCGACGCGTGCGCCTCGGTCACCGTTCCCACAGCCCTGGTGCCAGCGGGGATCAGCGTCGCGCCTTTGACCACCACGGGAGAAGAGACAGTTGCATCGAAGCTCTGGCCGGGGTCGCTGATCTTCGATCCGACCGGTTGCACGAGTCTGACCCGAAGGGTCGTTCCGGCCGGGATAACCACAGGCGGCGGCGGCGGCGGGGGAGCGGACTCTACTGGCGGCGCCGGAGCGGCTGCCGCGGGTGGGGCTTCCGGGGATCCAGGAGAAGCCGGAGGCGTTGAAGAGGACGGCTCTGCAGCGGCCGGAACCGCGTTGGGCGCGGCCGGAGCCGGTGAATTCGAAGCGGTCTGAGAAGTGCTCTGAGAGGAGCTCGTATCAGACGACGCAGGCGACGACGATGTGCTTTTGCACGCTGTGCACCAAACCACAAGAGTCAGAAGCAATGTTGAGGGCAGGAAGGTCCTGGTTCGCATCGAAACCTCTTTCCAGTGGAGCTAGGGGGTTGACAGCGGGGAGGTACTGTCGTGTTTGTCCCCTTAGATGCAGGCTATGACAACCCGGGATACATAATACCTCGCGGTGTGGGGAAGTATCGCAGCAACCCGCTGCTAGTGCAGCTCCGCAGTGCGCAGAAAGTCGAAGCTGCCGCCGGGGTCGAGCGTAAGGTTCGTCAGGCGCGCAGAGTGAATCACGATGTTGTCGGGATACCAGAGCGGGATGGTGGGAAGATCTGCGGCGAGGATCTGCTGAATCTGTAGGTAGTCCTGACGGCGAGTAGCGTCGTCGGTGCTGGAGGTTGCGGCTTGCAACAGCGCATCGACGCGGGGGTTCGTGTAGTGGCCGCGGTTGGCGCCCTTGGGAGGAAACATCTCCGCGGCGTAGCTGTAGTGAAAGATGTCCGGGTCTTCGTTGGAGCCGATCCAGCGCAGCAGATACATTTGAAACGCGCCCTTGGTGATGTCGGCGTAGAAGGTGCCGAACTCGGTGGAGCGCAGCGAGAGATCGATGCCGACATCGCGCAACTCGGCCTGCATGGCCTGGGCTTCGAGCCGCGTGGTCTCGTCGGTGGAGGTCTTCATGGTGAGGTGCAGGCGGGTGCCGTGGCTGTCGGGCTTGAGTCCGGCGGCGTCGAGTAGCTGGATCGCGCGCGCCGGGTTGTGTGGGTATTGCGCGAGCTCCACATCGGACGCGGCAGCCCAGTGGCCAGGCGGCAGCAGCGTGTTGGCGAGGTGAGCATGGCCGCGCCACAGAGCGGCGATGAGCGCCGGGCGGTCGATGGCGAAAGCAATCGCCTGGCGCACGCGCGGGTCGCTAAGGGCGGGATCCTGCACGTTGAAGTTGAGATAGTCGACGCGCGCGCCCGGGCCGGTGGAGACGCGGAGGTTGGGTAAGCCGGCGAGGGCGTGCACCATGTCCATCGTGAGGACGTTGCTCTCGACGTCGGCCGAGCCCTTCTTCATTTCGAGCGCGGCGGTGATGGTGTCGGGCACAACCTGGAAGCGGAGGTGCTCGATGGTTGGGCTCGGCGCGCCCGCCCAGTATGCAGTGTTGCGATCGAGCAGCACTTCCTTATCCTGCACCTGCGAGACGAAGCGGAAGGGTCCCGAGCCGATGGGGTGCAGGCCTTCGTCGCGAGCGGCGCCGGCTTCGACAACGCCGAAGAGGCCGTCCGAGAGGTTGAACAGCAGGCTAGGCTGCGGCGCGCTGGTGTGGACGATGACGGTGAGCGGGTCCGGCGTGTCGACCGCGGTGATGGCTTTGAACGCGCCGCCCTTCGCGGTGATGATCGCGCCGTTCGTCATGCTGCGAATCGACCACGCGACGTCGGCGGAGGTGAGGGTGCGGCCGTCGTGGAAGTGGACGTTGGGGCGGAGGTGGAAGATCCAGGTCAGCGGGTCGGGACGCTCCCACGAGGAGGCCAGCCAAGGCTGCAGGTTGAAATGGTCATCTTTGCGGACGAGAGGATCGTAGATGAGTCCGCCCACGCGCTCGGATTGAGAGTCGGTACCCTGGCGGACGTCGAGGTTGTTCGGCGAAGACTCGATGAGGAAGGTGAGCGTGTGCGGGTTCGGAGCGGACGGCGAGCATGCGGTGAGGGTGAGGCACGCGAGGGTGAGGCTTAGCTGGATGACGCGTGAGGCCATTAGTTGGTTTCCCCGGAGAGAGGAAGCTCGTGAAGGATCTTACCTGCGTCTGCCAGACTGGCTTCTGTACCCCAGCTCAGAAAAAGGTTCCATTGTCCGTCGACAGAAACACAAAAGAGCGTCACGTCTAATGGAACGGGAGTGCGCGAGATGATGCAATCGTAGTTTGTATCGATGAAGGCATCCGGATGATACGCCTCAACGGTGGTCTGGCGTGAGAATCTCGAAGCGAGAAAAGCGTCCCTGAACCGCTCAATCCTCTGGCCAACATCTTTAGGTGATGGCGGCCCCTTGCTGATCAGCATCGATTCGTAGAGCAGCCCGGAACTTCTGCTCGCACGACGAAGCGAAAGCTCGTGCAACCCAGCGGGAGTGACTTCTTGTCTCCATGGAAATGGAAGCTTGATAAGGGTTCCTTCATAGTTGGCCATGCCTTGGTGTCGGGCGTACCAAATCCAATCACTGACGCGATCGCCCGCCGTTAGCCAGAGAAGCGGCGGCACAATGAGAGCGATTGCGATTAAGAAAAACGGGCGTAGCGGAATCGGTTTGTTCCAGATCGTAGTCTTATCGCCAACCGTGACACTCATGCGCGCCCCTCAAGAAGCATAGGTCACCTTGCCGAGAATGACGGCACGAGCCGCGCCTGTGGCTGAGGGGATGTTGCCGGGAAGCCCGTGCCACGTGAGCCAACCCATGAGCGCGAAGGCGGCGGCCTCCTTGGCTTCGACGGGCAGGCCCGCGTTGGCGGTGGTCGAAACCTTTACGCCGAGCTGCGCGAAGCCTTCGCTCAGCATGCGCATCAGCGTGAGGTTCTTCGTGCCGCCGCCGGCTGCTATGAGTTCGGTGGCGCGTGCGAGCGGCGCGTGTTGCCCGAGATGCGGCCAGCAGAAACGGCGGTACGCGTCGAGGATGGTCGCGGCGGTGAGCGCGGTTGCCGTGGCGATCACGTCCTGCTTGCGCGCGCCGGCGCGATTGCAGAGTGCGAGCAGCTGGTGCGCAAAGGCGGGACCAAACTCCTCGCGTCCGCAGGACTTGGGTACGGGGGCAGAAAAGTAAGGCGTTGTGAGGAGGCGGTCGAGGACCGGCTTGAGGACCTGTCCGCCCGCGGCGATGGCACCGTTCTTGTCGAAGCGGCGGTTGTAGAGCTGCTGCATGAGCAGGTCGATGAGGATGCTCGCAGGCCCGGTGTCGAAGGCTAAAACGTCGGCGGAGGTGCAGGCCGCGGGCAGGGCAGTGACGTTGGCAATGCCGCCGAGGTTGAGCAGCACGCGGCTCTTCGTGGCGTGCCGGAAGAGGCAGAAGTCGAGCATGGAGACCAGCGGCGCGCCCTGGCCTCCGGCAGCGAGATCGGCGGGCCGGAAGTCGCTGACGACAGGGATACGCAAGCGTTTGGCGAGCAGCGCGGGCTCGCCGATCTGCGAGGTGCAGCGAATCGGCGCGCCGAGAAACTTCGCGGGCACAGCCTGGTGATACACCGTCTGTCCATGCATGGCGACGAGCTGTGGTTTGACTTTGAGGTCACGGGAGGTTGTCGCGATGCATTCGGCGTACAGTTCGCCGAGCCGCCAGGAGAGTTGGCTGAGTTCGGCGGCCGTGGTGTTGTTGCCCGCAGCGATATTTAGGATCAGCGCGCGGAGTTTTTTGTCGTACGCGAACGAGCGGTGGCCGAGCAGCTTGAGGCGCGGCGCGGCGTCGGCGCTCAGCGGAGGCGAGATGCGGCAGAAGGCTACGTCGACGCCGTCGGCGGAGGTGCCCGACATGACGCCGGCGACGAGGAGCGGCTTCGGTTGCGGTGGTTTCATGCGCCGCCTTTGAGTTCGCGCTGGAGTTCGGCGAGGAGCTGCAGTGCCTCGCGCGGGGTGAGGCCGTCGATGTCGACCTGCTCGATGCGGTCGACGATGCGCTGTGAGAGCGGCGTGAACATGGTCATTTGCACCTTTGCTTCGCGCGATGGCGCGGCATCTCGGACTTGTTGGGTCTCGGCGCGCTCGTGAACTTTGAGCACCTCGCGTGCTCGGCTGATGACCGCGTTGGGCAGGCCCGCAAGCCGCGCGACTTCGATGCCGTAGCTTTTGTTCGCCGCGCCGGGCTCGACGGTGTGGAGGAAGACGATGCCGCCGGAGTTTTCACGCACCGTGACGCGCACGTTGCGCAGGTGGGCGAGGCGGTCGGCGAGCAGTGTGAGCTCGTGATAATGCGTCGCGAAGAGCGTGCGGCAGCCGATGGTATCGTGCAGATGCTCGACCGTCGCCCACGCGAGCGAGAGGCCGTCATACGTAGCGGTGCCGCGGCCCATTTCGTCGAGCAGCACCAGCGAGCGCGAGGTTGCGGTGTTGAGAATCGCGGCGGTCTCAGTCATCTCCACCATGAACGTCGAACGCCCGCGCGCAACGTTATCCGCGGCGCCGATGCGGGTGTAGATGCGGTCGACTAAACCCAGCCTCATGGATTCAGCCGGCACAAATGAGCCGCTCTGCGCCATGATCACCAGCAGCGCGGCCTGGCGAAGATAGGTGCTCTTGCCGCCCATGTTGGGACCGGTGATCAGCAACAACGACGGTTCGGTGGCGGCGGTATCGCCTGCACAGAGGTGCAGAGAGTTGGGAATGAAGCGGCCAGCGCCCTGGTCTTCGAGGCGCCGCTCGATGACGGGATGGCGGCCGGCGTGGAACTCAAGCAGGCCGCCGTTGTCGACTTGCGGACGCACCCAGCCGCGCAGCGCAGCGAGGTGCGCGAAGCAGCCGAGCAGATCGATGCGTGCGATCACGCGGGAAGTCTCGCGGATGCGTGCGGCGTTGGCGAGTAACTGGCGGCGGAGTTCCGCGAAGATGCGGCGCTCGATTTCGTCGCTGCGCTCCTGCGCGGTGAGAATTTTTACCTCAAGATCTTTGAGTTCAGGGGTAGTGAAGCGCTCGGCGTTCACCAGCGTCTGCTTGCGCTCGTAGTCGGCGGGAACGGACTTGGCGTTGGCCTTCGTGACCTCGAGGTAGTAGCCGAAGACGGAGTTGAAGCGAACCTTGAGCGAGCCAATGCCGGTGCGTTCGCGCTCGCGTTCTTCAATCGATGCGATGCGCTGTCGGCCGTTCGTCGAGAGGCTGCGCACGGCATCCAAATCCTCGTCAACACCTTCGCGAATGGCGCCGCCGTCGGACAACGCTACCGGGGGTTCGTCTACCAATGTTCGCCCGATGAGCTCGTTGAGGTCGTCGAGCGTATCGAGGCCGTTGGAGAACTCCGCCCAGCAGCTTGCGGGATTCGCGGCGACAAACTCTGCCACAACCGCCCGCAGGCCAGGAAGGCGCGCGAGCGTCTTGCCAAGCGCGACGACCTCGCGCGGCCCGGCTGTTTCGAGCGAAACGCGTCCGAGCAGGCGCTCGAGGTCGAGGATGCCGTCCATAGCGCGGCGCAGGGCTTCGCGGCGCCGCAGGTCGGCGACAGCTTCTGCAACCGCGTCAAGCCGCGCGTTGATGGCGTCGAGCGACTGCATCGGCCGCAGCAGTTGCGCACGCAGCAGCCGCTTGCCCATGGGCGTGCAGCACGCATCCAGTGTCCAGAACAGCGTGGTCTGCGGACCTTCGCTGGAGAAGAGCGGCTCGACCAGCTCCAGGTTGCGGACGCTGACGGCGTCGAGCTCGAGTGCGTCGTTGCGCTCGTAGTAGCGCAGCGTGTCGAGATGCGCGAGCGCGCCCTGCTTCGTCGCACGGAGGTAGTGCACGATCGCCCCGGCGGCGACGGCTGCAGCGTGGTGGTGGCCCAGGCCCATGCCGTCCAGCGAGTGCACGCGCAGCTGCTGGCGGAGCAGGGGAAGGGCATAGTCCTCGGTGAAGGCCCAGTCTTCGACCTCGGTGCGTGCGCCGGAGATGTCGTGTTGCGCGGGAGTCTCAGCGGACTCCGGGCTGGCTTCGGCGGGAGTATCGCGCAGCACGCCCTGGCGAACGCTCTGCGAAGTGGTGCCGAAGCCAGCGCTGCCGCGTGCGTAGATCACTTCCGCAGGGCGCATGCGCGAGAGCTCGTCTAGCGCGAGCGCCCAGGCCGCGGGCCCGGAGAACTCGGTCGCGCGGAAGTCGCCGGTGGAGAGGTCGAGCGCGGCGACGCCAACAGCAGCCGCAGGCCCATTGCCGGTGCCGGAGATGCTGGCGAGCCACTGGCTCTCGCTTGCGTCGAGCGCTGCATCCACCGCGGTGCCCGGCGTGAGGACGCGCGTTACCTCGCGGCGCACGATGGTCTTCGCGGTCTTCGGATCCTCCATCTGCTCGCACAGCGCAACGCGGTATCCCTTGCGCAGCAGCCGCTGCAGGTAGGTGCCGGCAGAGTGGTAGGGCACTCCACACATGGGAACGGATTTGGTCTTGTCGCGCGAGGTGAGCGTAAGTTGCAGCTCGCGCGAGGCAATCACCGCGTCGTCGTAGAAGAGCTCGTAGAAATCGCCGAGACGGAAGAAGAGCAGCGCGTCGGGATGAGCGTCCTTTGCCGCGCGATACTGCCGCATGACCGGGGTGAGGTCGCGCTCTGTGGCTGCGGTAGTTTCAGTGGACAGGTTCATGCACTCGTATCTGAACGCCCAGAATATCGTAGACGGCCGATCGCACCGGCTTGGCGGAATCCTCGGTTGCCCCTAGACTGGCAGGATGATCGAGATTCCGATGTCTGAGGCGCAGTTCGCTGCGGCCTCCCAACGTTTGCGTGCCAATGGGATTGAACTGGCTGGAACCACCGGGACCCTGAGCAAAGATGGCGTGACCGCGAAGTATGTCTACGGGGAGGGAAAGCTCGCCGTCGAGATACTGGATCGGCCGTTTCTGCTGCCCATTTCGCTCATTGAGGGGAAGCTCCAGGCGTACCTCGAGCAATCGGTAGCCTACGACTCAAATAAAGCACAGTAAGACGCGAAGTTTTCGGTAGCCCCGGAACCCGGATCGGTGTAGATTTGTCTTCGTTCCCACCGGATTCAACCGAAAGGTACGTGAATGTTTCGTCGGCAGAATACGTTTTCTCCAGCCATGCCTGTGTCGCGCACACGTTCGCAGCGCGGGGGCCGTACCGCGAATGTGAGTTTGCGGAAGGTTTTTCGACTGGCGCTCGTCCTCGTGATGTCGTTCCTGTGCTGGATCGGCGTGGGATGCTTTGCGTTCGAGATGCTGCAGCTGGCAAGCCGCTGAGGCGTAAAACTGAGGCTTAAATTAGCTGGTGGGCGGCGCCCGAGGCCTTCACGATGAGCCAGGATCCAAACGCTTGGTGGTCGAAGGAAATTAGCAAAGATCTGAACGATGGGATGCACCAGCACTGGAGGGACTTGATGAAGAAAAGTCCCCGGGAGCGCTGGCGTATCCTCCTGATCCTAAGTGGCGCGTTTCTATTCGGTGCCGGATTTGACTACATGGTGTACCGGTTGCTGATCCGGTTTGCGTACTGGCCCAGGATTCGTTGAGTCCCGGTCTGTGAGCGTAGTCACAAACTGATGGGGCAATGCGGATATACTGGATTTTCGCGCAGATCCAGCGTGCGAAGCTGATCGTATGACCCTGCTCTGGCTCCGACTTGCGGTGATTCTCTACGGCGTTGCCGCCCTCGCGGTACTGCCTGCCGCGCTCTATAACCGTCCGCGCTGGCGCCACATCGCCGTGCCGGCGGCGTTCCTCGGAGCGTTCTTCCACTTCGTCTCGATTGCCGAGACCCTCTACGCCGCGCATCGCGCCCTGCCTGTCGACACCCACGAGACGCTCTCCATGCTGGGCCTCCTGCTGGTGGTCGGGTTCCTGATCCTGGCCGCGCGCTATCGGACCGTCTCCTTCGGCATCTTTCTGCTGCCGATTGCGGTGCTGCTGGCGATCGTTCCAGCCTTCCATCCCGGCCATGAAGAAATCTCCTACCCGCTGGTGCGTACGGGCTGGATCCTGCTGCACATCGCGCTGTTGCTCGCAGCGTACGCGGCGATGTTTCTTTCGCTGATTGCGAGCCTGCTCTACCTGATTCAGGAACGGCGCCTGAAGGAGAAGCGGGCCGAGTCCCAGCGTGGATGGCTGCCCCCGCTCGAGACCCTCGACCAGATCGGCCTGAACTCTCTGCGCTTTGGCCTGCCCTGCATGACGGCCGGCCTGCTGATTGGTTCCGTGCTCGCGCTCCAGTCCATCGGCGTGACGTTCTTTGCAGACCCCAAGGTGCTGCTCTCGATTGCGATGTGGATTGCCTACATCCTGATGATCTATATCCGCAGCAACAGCGGATTGCGCGGGCGGCGCGCGGTGTACCTCTCGAGCTTCGTGTTCCTGGTGATGGTCGCGGTGTGGGCGGCGAATTCGCTCTCCGCCGTGCATAGGTTCAAGACGCCATGAGCGATCTCACTCGCGATCTGCGGCGCGATCTCCCCATCTACGACCCCGTCGCCTCCACGCCGCGGACCTCCAGGCTGCTGCTGCTGGGAGTGAACCACACCACCGCGCCGATTGCTGTGCGCGAGCGGTTGGCGATCCCGGGGCATCGCCTGGCGGACGCCACGCGCACGCTCGCGGATCAGCCGGGGATTCGCGAGGCGCTGATCCTTTCCACCTGCAACCGCGTGGAGATTCTCACCGTGCAGGATGGCGTGAACCAGGAAAATGCCGAGCTTCGCGCCGGTCTACAGGCGCCCACGCTGAGCGTCATCAAGTTTCTGCACGACTATCTACAGATTCGCGAGACAGACCTCGAGCCGCACGTGTACGAGTACTGCGAACGCGATGCGATCCGGCACCTGTTCCGTGTGGCCAGCTCGCTGGACTCCATGGTCGTGGGCGAGCCGCAGATCCTCGGGCAGGTGAAGCAGTCGTGGACGGTGGGCCGCGAGGTCGGTGCGGTGAAGACGACGCTCGACCCGCTGCTGCAGCGCGCATTCTCGGTAGCCAAGAAAGTCCGCACTGAAACGCAGATTGGCAACACCACGGTCTCTGTAGCGTCCGTTGCCGCAGAGCTGGCACGCAAGATCTTCGGATCACTCTCAGGTAAAACGGTATTGCTCGTAGGGGCGGGCAAGATGAGCGACCTGACCGCGCGGCACCTCATCCAGCAGGGCGCGACCACGCTGCTGGTGGCCAACCGAACTGAGGCGAAGGCGCAGTCGATTGCCGATGCACTGCGCACGCCGGCCATTACGACGGGCGTAATCCCGCTCGATCAGCTTCACCAACAAGCCCATCGCGCCGACATCGTGATCACGAGTACGGGCGCGGGCCAGGTGTTTACGCCAGAGAGTGCGCGGGCGGTTCTACAGCGCCGCAAGAATCGGCCGGTGTTTTTCATCGACATTGCGGTGCCGCGCGATGTCGCGCCCGAAGTGAATAAAGTCGACGGCTGCTTCGTGTATGACATCGACGACCTGCAACAGGTGGCGATGCAAAATAAAGCCGTGCGCAATCGCGAGGCAGAGGCGGCCGAGTCGATTGTCACCCGCGAAGTAGCCCGCTACAGCGACCGCATCTCCCAGGCCCCGGTCACGGAGTCAATCAAGGAACTGCTGCTGAGCGCAGAAGAGGTCCGCCAGCAGGAGATCGCGCGTACCATCCATCAACTCGCGCGAGAGCCTCTGACACCCGACCAGCTTGCTGCAATCGACCGCCTCACCAAGTCGCTGACCGGCAAGCTACTGCATTCACAGATTTCGGCCCTGCGCGAGATGGCAGCCGAGCGGGAATCAGACGACCAGGCCTGAGCTGCGTCTAATCCATGTGTCCGTTTGCAAACATATTTACTTTCGGGATGTGGCGCGTGAGGTGCCGGCCCCGCTGCGATAACGGGTCTCAACGCGCTCGTTGATGTCATGAATCCTTCACGGTACTGAGGTAAACTCAGAGGGTTGGGGTGAAGTTCAGGCCGCGAATCATATCAAGAGAGTGAACTGTAGGAGAGCAAGCTGAATGAGTCCCATAGCGCCATTGCGGCCCGGTCGGCAATCGCGCCTTAGATTAGCGTACGCGCTGGCCGTACTGCTGCCCGTGTTAGGAACGGTGCTGACGCAGCACATGGCGTTTCTGCACGGCATACCCAACTCCACCAATCTGCTGGCGGTGGTGATCGTCGGCATCCTGGGCGGACTTGCGCCTTCAATGGCTGCGATCGGCGTGGCGGTGGTCACGCGCATCCTCTACCTCTCGATCATTCCCGACCACACGTTTTCATTTTCGTATGAGTTGCTGCATGTGCTGATCATGCTGGCGGCGGCGTTGGTGGTGTGGTTCATGAACCGCAACCGGCGACGCTCGGAAGAGAAGCTCGAATCGACGCTGGTGGCGCTGCAGGAGCGCACCGATGATCTCGTCTCGTCGCTCAACAGCAGCCGCTGCGCCTGCTGGACGCTGGACTTGGATAGTGGTCGCAGCGAGCGCTGGTACAGCGGCAGCTATCAGCTTTATGGACGGCCGTACAGCGAGCTGGAACAGCTCTCTTCGCTTCAACCCCTGGTGCATCCGGAGGACGACGTGCGCCTGCGCGAGTTGATGTTGCGCATGAGGACGTCATGGGAGCCGGTCGTGTTTGAGCATCGCGTGATCTGGCCCAATGGAGAGATCCACACCCTGGAAATGCGCGGCAATCGAGTTGCTGGACGCGGCTGTGTGTGGCGCGGCGTCACCCTCGATATCACCGAGCGCAAGAAGACCGAAGCCGCGCTCTTACGTGCAGAAAAGCTCGCCGCGATGGGCCGGCTGGCATCGACCGTGGCGCACGAGATCAACAATCCGCTGGAGTCGGTGACCAACCTGCTGTTCCTGGCGCAGGCCAGCCGCTCACTCGATTCAGAGACGCAGATGTACCTCGCCACCGCCGAGCGCGAATTGGCGCGACTGAGCAACATCACGCGCCTGACCCTGGGTTTCGTACGCACCAGTGCCAGCACCGATGAGACCGAGATGGCGGATGTGGTCAACGAGGTTCTCTCCATCTTCAACCACCGTTTCGAAACCAAGGGCGTCAGGGTGGAGCGCCACTACGAGCCGGACGTCAGCATCACGATTGCTCCGCATGAGCTGCGCCAGATCGTAACCAACCTGATCGCCAACGCCGCGGACGCCGTGGGCATCGAACACGCGCGCATTGGCATTCGCATTGCCCGTGAAGGCGAGAAGGCCGTGCTGGAGGTCGAAGATAACGGCGAGGGCATCGACCCCATCCACCTGCCGCGCATCTTCGAGGCCTTCTTCAGCACCAAGGAAGAAGTGGGCACCGGCATTGGGTTGTGGGTCACACGCGAGCTCGTAGAGAAAAACGGTGGCCACATCTCCGCGGAAAGCAGCACCGAGCGAACGCTGCCTTCGGGCGCCACAACACAGTTCCGGGTTGAGTTCCCGGTGACCGTCTAAAGCAACGCGCTAAGCTCGCGTCGAAGGTCCGGCAACGGAGGCGGCAAGCCCCTTCGGTCTGCGCGTCAGCAGGAAGATCATCGCTGCGACAAGCACCACGGTGATCATGCCGGCGATGCCAAGAATGCGCACAATCGACACTGAGTAGCGACCCACAGCCGGGCTGTAGTTGCAGCAGTAGAGGATCAACAGGTCAACCGGGTTGCTGATCTTCTTCTCGCCGGCCTGGAGCAGCGCCATGCGCAGATCGCGCGTAGGATAGTCGATGCCGGAAAGATAGCGCGACATGCGACCATCGGGTGTAGCGAACATGATCACGCTGGAATGCGCAAACTGGTCCATCTTGCCGTCCGGCCCCGGCACGCGCACATAATGAAATCCCGTAGCGTTCGTGATCGCGTCAATGCTCGGCTGATCAGCGGTGAGGAAGTGCACGGCGTTCGCGGCGGAGAGATTATTCGCCCATCCGGTCTCACTCAAAAACGTATTCTTCTCGTCGACAGCATTGGTCGGCTTGTCCATGGTATCGATGCTGACCACCAGCACCTCGTAATCCTGTCCGGGCTTCAGCGTGGTTTGCGCGAGACCAGTGGCAAGTCCATGCTGCACCTGCGGACACAGCATCGCGCACTGGTAGTACACCTCCGCCATCACCACCGGTTTATTGCTGAACCAACTGCTGAGCGGGCCGGTGCGTCCCGTCTCGTCGGTGAAGAGTGCGGCCATCGGAAGCGGCTGGCCGAGGCGCTGCTCGATGCCAGCCTGGGCGAGATACGCCGGCGTCTGTTGGGCCGCCATGCCCATCGGCTTATCCGCTTCATAGCCCTGCGCGTGCAGCAGCGTGCCCGCAAAACACCCGGCGAGCACCACCGCCAGCGCTCCAAGTTCCTTCAGTCCCAGCTTCAATCGCTTCACCGTTTCTTTACTACTCCATGATAAACGTGTGCTGTGACTCGAAGCACGTGCGAGCGGCGCCCCGAAACGCGTATCCTAGCGAATGTGAATACATACACGATTCGAATTGGATCGCGCGGCTCGCAGCTTGCCTTGTGGCAGGCCAACCATGTTGCCGCCGAGCTTCGCAGCCATGGCCACACGGTAGAGATTGAAGTCATCCGCACGGTCGGCGACCGCATGCAGGACCCCAGCTTCGTAACCCCCGCAACCTTTGAGGACGGCACACCGCTCGACGCCAAGGGCATCTTCATCAAGGAAATCGAAGACGCACTCCTCGCCGGCCGCATCGATCTCGCCGTGCACTCGCTCAAGGATCTGCCCACCACGCTGCATGACCGCTTCGCGCTGGCGGCGATTCCGCCACGCGTCGACGCGCGCGATGCCTTCGTGTGCGAAAAGTATTGGGGGCTGCACATGCTTCCCTCCGACTCAACCATCGCCACCACCAGTCCGCGCCGCCAGGCCATGATCCTCGCACTCCGTCCCGACGTCCGCTTCGTCGAGATGCGCGGAAACATCGACACGCGGCTCCGCAAGTGGTCTGAAGGTCAGGCAGACGCGCTGGTGCTGGCATGCGCCGGACTCGACCGCCTCGGCCACACCGAGCACGTTCACTATAGATTTTCGGTAGACGAGCTCACCCCGGCGCCAGGGCAGGGAGCTCTCGGCCTTGAGACGCGTAGCGCCGAGCATCCACTCGACACCGAAGATCCCGAACGCGATCCCTTCATCTATAACGCCGTCCGCGCACTCAACGATCCCGACGCCGAATACGCAACGCAGGCGGAACGTGCCGTACTCAACGCCCTCGGCGGCGGCTGCCAGTTGCCGCTCGGTGCATACTGTCATCGCGTGGATGATAGGTGGCACCTGCATGCGATGGTCGTCGCACGCGATGGCGAGCAGGCCGCGCATGTCATCAAGAAGGCTCCTGTAGGAACTGCCGCGTGCGACCTGGGAGCTTCGGTCGCCGAGGCGTTGATCGAACGCGGTGCGCAGGAGCTGCTCGCCGCGACCGAGTTCGCGTAACGCTGCGCCAGCCGCGGCCTAGCGTGCGTCGAACTCCCCTCGCGCTTTCACGAAGCGCTCGATGCGTTTCGCGACCCAATTCCACAGCGGCTCCACATGCGAGAGCAGCTCCAACCCCAGCGCAGTGATCGTGTACTCCACACGCGGCGGCACCTCGGCGAACACCTGCCGCGTAATCAACCCATCGCGCTCCAGCGAACGCAGCGTCTTGGTCAGCGACTTCTGACTCACGCCCTCCACCTGTTCCATCAGCCGCGTAAATCGCAGCGGCTCGCCTGCCTCGGCTAAGATCGCCATCGTCCATAGTGACCACTTATCCGCGACGCGCGTCACCATCTCGCGAGTCAACTCTTCTTCCGTTTCAGAGAGGGCGTCACAAGCAGCGTTGATTTCCTGCCACCGGTTCGCTGAATTTATCCCAATCTTTTCCATTGGTTACCTCTAGGTACCTACAAGCAAGAAAGGTGCCTACTTGCCAAAGGATACTAATGCGCTAATACTACTCCCATGAAGACAGAATGGACCACCAACGATATTCCCTCGCAAGCTGGACGTCGGGTTTTGATCACCGGCGCAAACAGCGGCATCGGCTGGGAAGCAGCGCTGGAGCTGGCCCGCCACGGCGCCGAGATCATCCTGCCAGCCCGCACTGAAGCCAAAGCGAACGAAGCCGTCGCCCGCATCCGCGCCCAGGTTCCCAACGCCTCGCTGATTCCGGAGATCCTCGATCTCGCCGACCTGAAATCGGTGCACGCGTTTGCCCGGCGGGTCGCTGAGATGTTTCCGGGCCAGAGCCTCGATCTGCTGATCAACAATGCCGGCGTAATGGCCGTGCCGACGCGCGAGCTCACCGTCGACGGCTATGAGCGGCAGTTTGCAACCAACTACCTCGGCCCCTTCGCGCTCACCGCGCTGCTCTTCTGGTCGATCAAACCGCAGCCCGGCTCGCGCGTCGTCACGGTGGCGAGCGGCGTCACCAACCAGGGCAAGATCGAGTTCGACAACCTGCAGTCCCAGCGTCGCTACAGCCCCATGTGGCAAGCCTATGCGCAGTCGAAGCTCGCCGACCTGGTCTTTCAGCAGGAGCTGCAGCGCCGCCTCACGGCCATCGGTTCGCCCATCTTCAGCACCGGCGCCCACCCCGGATACGCGGTCACGAACCTGCAGACCACCGGCCCCGGCGACAACATGCCCTTCCTCATGCGCTTTGGAATGATGATCCTCAAGCCGCTCGCCTCGCAGGATGCGGCGCACGGCGCGCTGCCAACGCTCTTCGCCGCAACGTCGCCCGAAGCGCAACCGGGCGGCTACTATGGCCCCAGCGGCTTCCAGGAGTTGAAGGGCCATCCGGTGCCTGCGAAGATCACCGCTGCAGCGAAGGACGCGGCGCTCGCCAAGCGCCTATGGGCGGAATCCGAGCGGCTCACGGGCGTGACCTTCGGAGCTTTGTCGGACGTGGCGTAGCAGCTGCTACTCGCCGTAAGGTACCCAGATGTTTTTCACCTGCGTGGCGTGGCGAAGGAACCAGCGACCCTGCGCCTGCGCGGGATCGAACCAGTCGAGCGCGCGACCGTTGTTGGTGAAGACTTGCTTCAGGTTTCCGATGGACGCAGCCTTCACCATCGCCGACGCCGCTTCGTCGCGGAAGCTCCAGATCGCGTCAATGTCGTCGTGCTCAGCCAGCGTCTTGCCGAGCTCGCTGGCCTTTCCCGAGACGAGATTCACGACGCCGCCCGGTAAATCGCTGGTGTCGAAGACCTGGTAGAGCTCGCCCATCAGCGTGGCCGCGCGCTCGCTTGGAACCGCGACAACCGTGTTGCCCATCGCAATCGCCGGCAGCACCAGCGAAAGCAACGAGAGCAGCGGCGCCTCGTCCGGCGCAAGAATCGCGACTGTGCCGACGGCCTCCTTCATCGCCAGCGCAACCATGCGCGCGGGAGGATTGTGCACCGTGCCCTCAAACTTATCCGCCCAGGCCGCGTAGGTAAATGTCCGCTCCACGCTTTCATCGAACTCCACCGCCGCCTGCTCCGGCCCAACGAACTCGGCGAGCTTGGCGACGATCTCCGCGCGACGCTGAACTAAATTTTCCGCGACGAAATAAAGAACCTGCGCCCGCCCATGCGCCGTCGTCTTCGCCCACTTACCCGCGGCGCGCGCTGCCTCCACCGCGTTGCGAATGTCCTTGCGATTGCCCAGCGGCGCCTCGCCCACCAGCCGTCCATCGCGTCCATACACGGGATAGCTGTACCCCGAATCCGGCCGCGCCTGCTTGCCGCCAATGTAGTTCTTCACCGTGCGATCAATTCCAAAGCCTTCTGCCGCGTCCGTCGCATCACCGACGGGCGCCTCAGGCTCGGGCAGGGAAGTCGCTGCCTCCGTCTCATCATGCAGCCAGGCTGGCTCCAGATATTCGTACATCCCCTCCGTGCCGCCCTCGCGTCCATAGCCCGACTCGCGATAGCCGCCGAAGCCGCATGCCGCGTCGAACAGATTCGTCGCATTCACCCACACCACGCCGGCCTTCACCTGCGCTGCAACGTCGAGCGCCACATTGATGTTCTCGCTCCAGATGCTTGCAGCGAGGCCATACGCCGTGTTGTTCGCAAGCTCGACAGCCTCCGCCGGCGTGCGAAACGTCATCGCCACCAGCACCGGCCCAAAGATCTCCTCCTGCGCAACGGTTGCGCTGGGGGACACGCCGGTGAGCAGCGTTGGCTTGAAGAAGAGGCCGCGCTCCGGCATGGTGATGTCGGGCTGGTAACAGGTTGCGCCCTCAGCAATGCCGGTCTTCACCAGCGATGCGATGCGGTCGTACTGCACCTGGTCGACGATCGCGCCGATGTCGATGGCCTTGTCTAACGGAGAGCCAACCCGCAGCGTCTGCATCCGCGCGCGGAGCTTCTCGTAGAGCCGCTCCGCAACGCGCTCCTGCACCAGCAGCCGTGACCCCGCGCAGCAAACCTGTCCCTGGTTAAACCAGATGCCATCCACCAGCCCTTCCACCGCGGAGTCCAGATCCGCATCATCGAACACCACAAACGGAGACTTCCCGCCAAGCTCCAGCGACAGCTTCTTAGCCGTCCCCGCCGTAGCCTTGCGAATGATCCGTCCCACCTCGGTCGAGCCGGTGAACGCAATCTTGTCGATGCCCGGGTGCTCGACGATGGCCGCGCCCGTCCGTCCATCGCCGTTCACCACATTCAGTACGCCTTTGGGCAGCCCAATCTCGTCGGCGATCTCCGCAAACATGATCGCGGTGAGCGGCGTGTACTCGGCCGGCTTGATCACGACGGTACATCCAGCAGCCAGCGCTGGCGCCACCTTCCACGCAAACATCAGCAGCGGAAAGTTCCACGGAATAATCTGCCCGACGACACCCACAGGTGCGTATCCGGGAAACTCCTCGTCAAGAATTTGCGCCCACCCGGCATGATGATAAAAGTGCCGCGCCACCAGCGGAATATCAATATCTCGCGACTCGCGAATGGACTTCCCATTATCCTGCGTCTCGAGCACCGCCAGCCGCCGCGCATGCTTCTGCACCTGCCGCGCCAGCGCGTAAAGATACCGCGCCCGCTGATGTCCCGTAAGCGCTTGCCACCCTGGCAGCGCAGCCCGTGCCGCCTTCACCGCCGCTTCCACATCCGCCGCACTTGCGCTCTCGACCGTAGCCAGCAGCTCGCCGGTAGCCGGATTCTTCACCGCAAACGTTTCACTCTTCGCGTGCGACCCCGCCGCCGTCCAGGCCCCATCGATGTAATGCCCAAACGCCCGCCCATGCGCCTCCAGCCAGCGAGTGACCTCGCCAGCATCTTCCGGCGCCGGCCCATACTCCATCAACTCAAACTTCTCCACAATGCTGCTTGCCATGATTAATCGCCTTTGTCTTTCGTCGTCATCCTGAGCGGAGCGAAGAACCCCGCATTTCTTCCTTAGCCCTTTTGAGTCGCCGAGGTTAGCAGTGCCCTGGTTTGAGCAAACTGCTTTTGCACTCGTTTGTCTGGATTTGTTGCAACCGCAACGTCAAAAGGCGTCTTTCCTTGCTTGTCTCGCAAATTCGGATTCGCTCCGCCATCAAGTAGAACCACAACAACATCGTTGAACGCGTTCATAGCAGCCCAGTGCAGAGCGGTCTCTCCGCTCTTATTTTGACAATTTGCAGGGGCACCCACTTTGAGAAGCGCCTTCACAACGTCTGCCCAGTCGTTCTGCGCAGCCAGCGAAACTAAAGAATCGTCGGGGTCACAGGAACGCGATACCTTGGCCCCGGCCTGAAGCAATCGCAACGTTACCGCTTGATTTGCATAATCGCGGGTCAGTGATACGGCCAATGGACTCGCATTGAAAAAGATCGGTTCATTCACATCTGCGCCTGCCTGTAATAGCGCATCGACGATCGGCAAGTTGTCCGCAGTAGGCTTCAGTCGCTCAATCGCTGCGTAGAGCGCCGTCTTTCCATCTTCCGTCTTATGGTTCACATCCGCGCCGCTGGCAAGAAGCGATCGGACAGTCTTAAGGTCGTTCCGTTGAACCGCGATTATTAGCGAAGTCGAATTAGACGCCCACGCGGCGGCGCTTACAGTAAGGATCGATGCGGCGATAAGGAAGCGAAAAGAGAACATGGTCATGTTCACGCAATCGGGTGCCGATACGCAGCCGAATACCTTCCCGTAACAAAGTGTTCCAGCTGCCGCTCAATATCTCCCAGCATCGAACTTGCCCCATACCGAAACAGCGTCGGCTCGAGCCACGACCGCCCCAGCTCATCTTTCATCGTCGCCATCCAGTCCAGCGCCTGCTTGGCCGTCTTGATCCCGCCCGCGGGCTTGAACCCGACGGCCATGCCGGTCCGCTCGCCATACTCCC
>Ga0302234_10000235_pt1 | contig 45674 bp, 54 predicted proteins | sample II_Palsa_N3_2_FD_193576 | JGI IMG/M metagenome (GOLD analysis project Ga0302234, IMG submission 193576) | Peat permafrost microbial communities from Stordalen Mire near Abisko, Sweden - II_Palsa_N3_2 | ecosystem: Environmental > Terrestrial > Soil > Palsa > Peat permafrost | place: Sweden... | reverse complement strand
GATCACCCCAGACGATTTGCTCTGGCCAATCATTGCTTTCGACCATCAGGCCCGTATGTGGATGGGTAGCTACTATTACGCGGGGCTCATCGAGGGCAATCAGATCGTTAGCCATCCCGACTTGGGTAAAGACGTGGGCTGCGTTTCGGTTGACTGGCACGGCACCGTCTGGACCTCCGGCGCGGGCGGACTGCATGGCCTAACCGATGGAAAACTAGAGACGTTACCGCTGCCATCCGATGCCGCGGGATCGAGTTGCCAGGGCATCGCTGGCGATCTCGTCTCGGGCCTTTGGATGTCTATCGCGAGGGCTGGACTATATGAACTGAAGGATGGCGCATGGATCGAAGACGGCGGCCGTTCCGACCTTCCCCATGGTCCGGCCATTCGAGTTATTGGTGATGACAGCCACCGGATCTGGTTTACCTATCCGGAGGGGAAGATCGCCGTCCTCGATAGCGGCGCCGTGAGGCTATATACCCCCAAAGACGGGCTCACGATTGGCAACGTCCTCGGGCTATTCGTCCGCGGAAACCACGTCTGGGCCACGGGTGACAAGGGCGTTGCCTACCTTGACGGTAGCCGCTTCAGGCAACTTCGAGGTTCACGCGACGAAGCATTTGTCAGCACGTCGGGCGTTGTCGAAACAGCGGATGGCGACCTGTGGCTGAACTCGTTGGATGGTGTATTCCGGATTGCTGCCGCAGAGATCAAACGAGCACAGCATGATCCGGAGCATAGGGTCGAGTATGAGCGTTTCGACGAGCAGGATGGCTTACCCGCTGGACGCGCTCCGCTATTTCGCCCTGGCCCATCGATGGCACTCGGCCCCGATGGCCGCATATGGGTCATGACGCTACATGGGGTGGCGTGGATCGATCCCACGCACATACTTCGCAACACAGTGAAACCCGTGGTTTCCGTTCTATCCCTGACATCCGGGAGTAGCACTTTTGAGGCACCGGAAGCTGTGCATTTGCCTGCGTTGACCACCGACCTCAATATCGAATATACGGCGGCGGCACTCTCACGTCCTGAACGCGTTCAATTCCGCTATCAGCTCTATGGCATTGACAAGGGTTGGCAACAAGTGGGCACTCGTCGAACCGCCTACTACACCAACTTAGGTCCTGGCGACTATCACTTTGCTGTCACTGCCACCAATGAGGACGGCATCACGAGTCCGCGCCCCGCGAATGTCTATTTCACTATCGCGCCAGCGTTCTATCAAGCCATGTGGTTCAAAGTGCTGTGCGGGATAGTCGTCTTTATCATCGTTGGACTGGTGCTTTTTGCATTGCACGTGAGGCAGCTAAGGCAGATGGCTGGACGCGAACAAATGCGCTTTCGTGAGCGCCTTGCCGAGCGCGAAAGAATTGCCCGCGACCTTCACGACACACTGTTGCAGGACATTCAAACACTCGTCCTACAAGTGGGGCTCGTCGGCCAACACAGCGAGGCGTCTATCCGGTCCAAATTGGCCGACCTATTCAGTCTCGGCCAGCGCACCATCGTCAACGCACGCGACCGGGTAAGCGTGCTACGAAATACAGGCGTTCCCCAATGCGATTTAACGACTGAATTGCAAGTGGCCGGATCTTCGCTCGGCCAATACTACCCCGCCCAATTCGATCTAAGCGTAGTCGGTACGCCTCGGAAGCTTGATCCCATCTACGCCAATGAAATTCTTGCCATAGGTCGCGAGGCTATCACCAATGCATTTAGACATGCACAAGCTGCCAACATTGAAGTCACCGTGGACTATCAGGAAAAAGTGCTTCGCTTAGTGGTCGATGACGACGGCATCGGTATGGACCCTTCGGTTGTCAGTGACATCCACAAACAAGGGCACTGGGGCGTTCTAGGTATGCGCGAGAGGGCCGCCAACATGGGTGCGACGTTCAGAATAGTCGCGCGAAGTCCTCAAGGCACGCGTGTTGAGCTTGTCGTGCAGTACGACTCCCGGCCCCCCATTGACGCAGGGGCAATTTGACGCGATGGCTATGCGCGCTGCCAACTCGGCTTGCGTGTTGTGATGTTCCGCACTCTCCCCGTGCCCTGCCCTCGTGGCACGCAGTATTGCGAAAGGCCGGGATTTCAATGGCGCGCTTACCGATAGGGGCCGAGCCGGCGGCGGCGCAAGGAACAACGTAGCTTATGCCGCCTCAGTGCAGGCCACTGCGGGTATCGGCAGGTCGGCGCGGCGCCTGGATTACCGCGGACTGCTCCCACAACATAGGCAACGGTTCGTCCAGCCCCAAGCCTCTGATCAGCAGCGGCAGCCGCAGCGATAGTGACGGCAACTCCGGCTATGCCACAACCGCGCTGGCGCGCACCAGCCGTTCCACTCCAGCAGGTGGTGTCATGATGATCAACATCAGCGCGGGACAGCGCTCGACGGTCCGCGGCGCATCTCCATGACGACACTGGCGTGCACCATGGGATCCCCGTGTGGAACGGGATTAGCACGCAACCAAAGACTCGCTTGGTCTGTCGGGAAGCGCGCCGCGGCCCTCTCGTCCACCGTCTCTTTCGAAATTCGCCCAGCCAGCTTTTTGACCAATCATTGCCAGCGCAGCTGACAAGGCTTGCCACACAACTTGACCGGCATCACCAACCCGCTGACCATCCGACTGAAGGTCGCTTGTCGCCTTGTTTCAGTCGGTCGCGTATGGTCGCTTTAGGGAGTCCGCTGTTCCGGGAGTGACAGCGAAACAATGGTTTCATGAGCAGACCCGATTCAGTAGTTGCGTTTCAGGGGATCTGCCAGCTCGGGTATTTGGCATGGCGTTCAACTTGCATCGGCAGCGCCAGCCATTCATCGATCCATTGGACTGAGGCCCCCGTTGACGGGGCGATTGAGCACTTAGGCGTGCGGCATCCCCGTGCCCGAGCAACTCTTGGACGGTACGAATGTGGTGGCCTATTTCGACTAGACGGGCTGCGAACAAGGCGGCGCAGCGGAATCTTTCAATGCCGAACAGGCGCGCGGCGCACTCGAAGAGTGGAGGCACCGTTGTCCGGTAGATCGAATCAGGAGACGTAGCGGTCGGTATCAGGCATTCGATGGACGTCGCCGTCACAAGGAGGTATCGCCGGTGAGTGAAGTTGCATTGGACCAATGTGGTACCCGGCCAAATCGCCATGCTCGCCCTTCCACGCAGGGCGAGCGGCTTCGGCTAGCCATGCTGAAACGTGGCATGTGCAAGCTAAGCGCCATGGCATGCTCCGTAGGTGTCAGCGAAAGCGCCATCTCACGATGGCGAAGCGGCGGAGCGATGACTCTGTAGAACGTGGCCGCAGTCTGTAACGCCCTTGACATCTCCGCTGACTGGCTTGTGCTCGGGCGTGGCGATATGAATCTTCATCGTGCTTGCCATGTTCTCGAGTCCCCAGACCTTGCACGGAGTGTGTCCGAGTTAAGTCCACAGGCGCGAATCGCACTTCACCGATTCCTGCGCGTTGGTCGAGCAGTGACCGTGGTCCCGGCGGGTTGGGGCTTGATAGCTGTGGGCGAGCCGGAGCCAGTTACTGGCGTGGCGATTGTGAGCCATGCGCTCATTCGGCAACGAGGCCGAGTTCCTCGAGCCGGATTGCCATGGACACCACCGAGACGCCAAACAACGATGCTAGCGACTCGAAGTTGCGCGTGTTGTACTCCTCGGTGCCTGCCAGGTATCGGGACATTGCACGACGGGTCGGGAACCGTTCGCTGGCCACATCATGGTTGCGCTTGATGAGCGCAAACGCTGTGCCCTCGGTCAACGTGAAGGGCGCCTGTCCAAACCGCGACTCGAAGCGTTCACGGACGAGCCGCTCGGGCATCAGGAAATGGACGGCAAAAAGGTCGGCCTCGACCTCGTCCGCATCCCGTGAGAGCCCAGATACATCGCGCGAACGGTCGCGATGGATGCCCCCACCCTGCGGGTGAAGGACGGCGTGCCCCAATTCATGGGCCATGGTAAAGGCCAACGAGGGGCCAACAAACTGCCTGGAGACCTGCACCACACGCCGGTCTCGGTCGATGAGGCCGGCCACTTCAATCTGGCCCTTTCGCGCCACCTGAAAGCCGAGACCGCTTACTTCTTCGAGGCGGTAACCAACGACACCCAGAGCCTTCTCGACGTCCAGCAGGTCGACGGGGTCGCTTGGCGGGTTGGCCCAGAGTTCATGTCGCCGGCGCCACAGGTCAACATGAAGGTCATGCGCAGCACGCTGGATCGCGTCATTGCTGTGACGCCGGACTGCCCGTTCCGGATGGCGCTGCGCCTTTTCCAAATGGGCCGTCCCAGTGACATTATCACCACGGTCGAGGTCTTCGACGTACGCGTACGGGTTTTCCAGCAACCGACGAGCGGCAGAGATCTTGTTTCGGCGAGCAGTATTCATTAAAGTCACCCCTCCTGATTTAAGGGCAATTTCAGCCGCCCTGCCAAAGAGAACGCGGTGCGAGGCTCAGTGTGTCCCGGTTCCGGTTCTGGACGCGGCCCGCGCGATATTCCTGTCTGTAACACGCAGCCGCCCCATCTGTGCGCCTGCTCTTAATGTATCCGCCTTCGTGCCTGCCTGCACTGATTCAAAGGTTGTTCTTGATCCAGTCGGCGCCGTCCTTGTTGAAACCTTTCCAAGCGGCCGAGCCAGTCAAACCTGCAACGAGCAGTTCGTCGTCGCCGTCGATGTGCGGGGCCAATGCGTCACGAATCGTGGCGGCCGGCCCTGGGTGCTTGATGATCCAGGTTGAATCGAGGTGATGCCACCACGTCCCGCCCAAGGCCTTGATGACCTCAATGAGCCCGGTGTAATCCTTGCCCTTCTTGTTCAAATCGTGACCAATCAAATATCAGCTCACACAAATTCTCCTGATAGCGGCCGCGCATGAGGTCTGCTGATTCGCCCCAACACGCCTCCAAAAAAAGGGCGCGGCTTCCCGCGCCCTTCCCTGTCAACGTTCCTTGCGGACGCCTTTGAACGGTTTCATGTCCGATTTAACGTCCATGAACTGTCCGTTGTTCGTGTTGCGCTTGACGAAGTGCCCGGACGGCGTCTGGGTCTGTGATCTTTCACGGACAGCACCATTGCGATGCCCGTCACCCTTTGGTGGATTGGTAGCCATTGATTGGTTCCTTTGAAGTTGATGTGTTGACGCATGAAAACAGTGCGCCCCGCATAACCTCGGCTTGCCCGAAACGGAAGGGGCGGCGAACCGCCCCTTCCGACCTCCCGGTTATGCCGGGATCCAGATCGGAAAGGCTTTTTTGCCCACGGCAGAAGCGTGGAGCTTCTTGCCGTTTCTCAGGGTGATAACACTCCTGTAGATGAGCTTGTGGCCTGGCCGATGGGGTACAACAGCCGGAGTGGTCATGGCTGGAGAGCTCCATTGCCTCACTACAAAACTCCAGCGGAATTGACAGGGGTTGTCGGAATTCGTATGCTTTCAGGCCTTGGTTCCAAAAAAAGCAGGTCTGGAGACCGCCCCCGCGAGGACTGATACGGGGATGGTTTTGCGAAGGGTCACCGGCTGGAACCGGCGACCTGAACACGAGTTTAGAAAGAACAATCGACGCCTGGCAGCTCTGCCGGGCTTTTTGATGTCTACAGATTAGCATCTGCTGGTGGCGGGTGCAAACTGTTCGATATAAAAAACGTCTACTTTTCTTGAAGTTGGAAAGCATGTAGGATCGATTTCCGGGATATCGCACTCAAAAGTGCGTCGCGAGCGAAATTTCCAAGCCAATTCAGGATCTTCGGCGTAGAACGTTATTTGTTCGTTCAACATTCACCAACTACCCAGGAACCTTTGCCCAATGCCGTCGCTCGGCGAGAAACTCAAACTCCGCAGAAAATCACTCGGCCTGACCCTCGATGAGGCCGCCGAAAAGGCGGACGTCAGCAAGAGTTACCTGTGGGAGCTTGAAAACAAACCGACCGCACAGCCGACGGTCGCCAAGCTCTCCTCCATCGCCAACGCCTACGGTGTGACCGTGGCGTTCCTCATCGAAGATGACGCCCAACCTGCCGCGGGCGAAGAACTGATCGATGAGGTTTTCTTCCGCAACTATCAAAACCTCGAGAGCCCGGACAAGGAACAGTTGCGGATGATCCTCGATACGTTCCGGAAGCGCCGTTGAACACGGTGCTCACGCCGTCAAAGGCGGCGATTCGCATGACCCATCAACTCAACTTGTTTGCCGAGGCGCACCGGCTCGACCGGTTCCCGGTCGACGTTCCCCTTGTCGCGCGCGAAGCCGCCAACCTCTTCAAGTGGTCTGACCCCATCGTCGAGGTGCAGGCTGCGCCGCTCGAGTCGTTCGAAGGCGCCCTCTTTGACGACGGCAACCGCACCGGCTGGATGCTGCTGTACAACGACCGGCTGTCCTCACCAGGGCGAATCCGGTTCACGCAAGGGCACGAACTGGGCCATTACGTCCTGCACCGTGCAGCCCGCTCTGATTTTGAGTGCAGCAAAGACGACATGTTCCGGTGGTCCGGCGAGCAGAGCATCGAACCGGAAGCAAACCAATTCGCTGCGAACCTGCTTATGCCCCTCGATGATTTTCGCAAGCAGGTGGAAAGCGTCGATGTCTCGCTCGAAATCCTCGGATGTTGCGCCGACCGCTACGGGGTGTCTTTAAGTGCGGCGTGTCTGCGCTGGCTTGAACACACGGAGGAAAGTGCTCTTCTTGTCGCTTCGCGGGATGGCTTCATGCTGTGGTCAGTGGCGAGTAAGGCAGCTATGCGCGCGGGTGCTTTCTTCCGAACGCGGTCGGGACCGCCGGTTGGAATCCCTTCAGGCGCGGTTGCTGCTGACAACACCATCGAACACGACCGTTCCGGTCGCCCGGTCAACTCCAGGGTCTGGTTTCCGGCATCTGCCGAAGATTTTGTGCTACGCGAGATGAAATTGACCTCGGACCAATACGACATGACCCTGTCGCTCCTGATGCTGCCCCGTTCTGCGAAAGCGTGGCCGCCGTGGGAGCCACAGTGAATCGGCACCGTCGTCAATTTAGCGGCGGCGCGAGATACACGACCGCCTTTTTCCGACGTCGCCGGCAACGCCATACAGGCCCTGAGACGGGTCGATGACGTCCGTCAATTCAACCGTGCCCTCCCCGTCGTTGCCTGCAATAACGCCGAGTCCGCGAATTGGGTCGCGATCCTAAGCGACCAGGCGTGACTTCATCATGTTGGGGCGGGCAGCAGTTCCATGCACTTACCCGCGATAACGCGCCCTAATCGAATCGGCTAAGCACAGTTTCTTACGAAATAAGGGTTCCAAATGATGGTGATGGCCAAGCCCGCAGAAACGCCTCCTGAGCTGAGGTTTCGATGGCGCCGTGCCTGACGGCCCGCACTTGGAGCATTGCATCATCAGCATCAGACGCAGCACCGCTCTCCAACAAGAGCAGGCAGGCGACAGTGCCGGCACGCCCTAATCCCCCCTTGCAATGGACTACTACGCGGGCACCGCCACCGATCTCGCTTACTAGCTTGGGTCCCAGCGTGGTCCAGAGATCCAAAAACCGATGATCGGGCGCTCCTCCATCCGTGATAGGCAGGCCATACCATCGCAGGCCAAGCGCACGGGCCTGAGTTGGCAAATCCGGAATCTCTAGCTCTCCAAATTCGTGTGGCTCTAGCAGTGTGATGAGGTCCGAAGCACCCCACTCCACAATCGATACGAGATCCGCCACCAGGTCGCGCGCCCAAATGCCGGTCATTGCGGCCTCCTGTCGTTTGCCCGGCGCAAACGTAACGCCTATGCCGCCACCGCGCTTGCCTATCGGGATGGTAGCAATACGTAAGGGGTGGGTAAGACTGGTTCTAATGAGCGCGGACATACGACAGTCTCCCTACTGCATTTAAGCTGGGGGCAAAAGAGTGGCGACGGAACGACCGCAGAACCGCATGGCACCGATATGGCGGAGCCATGCTCTCCTCCGACACGCCCAGATCCATTGGAACCAGGTGCTCGGTAGGGCGAAATAGCTCCGTGGTGTCTCCTTCACTACTTTGCCTTCCATAGCGCTGTTCCAGAACGCCGCAAGATTTTCGCGCATGTTCATCGTCCGCTTCATCCTCAACGCGCCTGCACCAGGGCAACAAAATCTCAACCTCCGGCGCCGCCGGAAACGGATTCGATGTAGTCGATGACCACTTGGGCCTTAGACCTCGTTACGAGCGCGTCCGGCGTCTGCCAGCCAAAGTCGGCGAGTGGCTCGTTCATAAACCAAAAGATGGCTCGGCTTCGATCGCCTTGGGCCACGTCCTCTGCCGCCGCCAGAACCTTTACAACGAGTTGAAGGTAGTGCTGGAGGCGCTCGTCCTGTGGTCGATATCTGACAACCTGAGGACTCGCCTGCGCTCGCTTGGCCACACTTTCGAGGTGCACACCCAGCGCATCGGCGACGCGTTGAGGAGACAGGTAGACACGGTCCGGCTCGCCATAGGCGACGAGCAGACTGCCGAAGCTTGCGGTTGTGGACGTCACAAAGGATTTCCACGGCATTGGAACACGTCGCGAACTGGCACCTGTCGTGGGGCGTAAGTGTGCCATCGTAAGATCGCAGAGATTAAACGCCTCCGACTCAGACCCTCGGAGGGTTTGTCGCAGCGCTATATAGCTTTCGGCTCGCCTTGAACGCCTCTTCGAATCGTCCGATGAACTCATGGCAAGTTCCGCGATATCGCAATGCCTCAGCCGGAATTGAGATGCCGAGCTGACTGGCGATGTCCGTTGCGTATTTCACTTGACTGGCTGTTGGTAGCTGTAGATCTGGATCAAGGAATGCGGCGAGAGAGTTGGCCACGCACACAGATAGTTGATATGCGAATGCCTCGTCCATCTCACATCGATGAGCACGCTCACGCTGCACATCAAGCGCTTCGTGGACCCTGGCGTCCACGGGCACTGGAATCACCCATTGGTCCTCATATACCAGCTGCAAAAGCATGTGAGCCCTACCCCGCTTACATTACGTCAACCGGTCGTGAGCCGGGGCTGACCAAAAACTACGAATATCGTAGTATCGGTGGAACGGTAAAGCAACGAATCTCGTAGTGTCATCCGCTACGAGACTCGCATGTCTAGCCAACTCGCTCTTTCATCTGTCTTCAGCAAGCGCTTGAGACAAGCTCGCGAGGACACCGGTCTCTCTCAGAAAGAGCTAGGTATCCTCGCTGGATTGGATCCTTTCGTGGCCAGCACACGCATCAACCGATACGAGCAAGGTGTACATGCCGCCGATCTAGCAACCGCGAAGCGGTTGGCGAAGGCACTTGGCGTGCCGCTCGCCTACCTTTACGCCGACAGCGATCGACTTGCGAGGATGATTCGGGCGTTTAGTAAGCTTGACGCTGCGGGACAAGAGAAAATTCTAAAAGAAGCCGAGTCTGGCTGAACCGGAACCGATGCCGTTGGCGATCGTCAACCTCAAAAGTAGTAACGCGCAGCAGAATTGAGCGGGGCTCTCCCAGCCATAGCGCCGACGATGAATCGGCGCAAGCGATCAAAGCGTCCCAAGCCAATCATGTCTCGAGGGGAGATGTCGCCGAGCATGGGGTCTTCGTACGGAACCAGAGCGCCGTCTTCTTGGCATCGCCGTCAAACACCTGACCGAACAAGTAGATGGGAGTGGCTATTTTCTCAAAGCTCTCGCCGGTTGCGACCTGCGAGAGCTTGGCAGCCGAAAGGCGAAAGAACTCGAGTGCGCGTGCTCGGTAGAGCTCTGCGGACTTCATCCCAGTCTCCTGTCGAAGTAGGTCGCAACCGTTCGCTATATCTCGGTCAACCATCAGTGGGCCATTGGCCCAAACCTCAGCGCGAATCATCACCAGCCGACCGTAGCCATCCAGCATCAGGAATCGTGCGTGCAAGCGATTGCTGTTTTCCTTTCCATAGGAAATGACAGCGGGCAGCAAATTGGCGAGGGTAGGCATTTGGGCTGTTGGCCATGGTCAGTTTCGCTGGCGAATCTGGTCAGTTGTTCTTGCGAAGTTAATCTGGCGGCTGGACTAAGTTTGTTCGCCACGTTCAGATGGATCAACTTTCACGCAGCGCTCATTGCCGCCGCCGGCGACTGGGTTTAGATAGTCTCGCACTAGCCACAGAAGCGAGACATGCGATGGAGCCTCAATGGATCATTCGGCGGCTCAATAGCCGGCTATCCGATCGTAGTCGAGCCCAGTATGTGTCGGCACTGGAGTACGTTGCTGCTTGGTATCGACTCCGCCATGATGGGGAACTATTCCCCTGGGCGCGCGAACCGGCGTGCCCCATATACGAGTCTGCGATTGCGGCGTTCGTAGAAGATCAGTTGCCGATCATTCTGGATGGACGCGTCGTTCCCTCCATGGATCCCGAGGTTTATCAGAACCTCCACGAGCTCGGGTATTTCCGCGGCCATAGTTGTCCCAGCGAGGCAACCACGCGCTGGCGTTTGAAGGTGATCTCCGCCTGCCAAGTGCGCAACGGTTCTTACGTGGCTGAAAAAGCTTTCAGCGAGGGTCAGGTGCGGGTCAGGACTGAATGGCAACGCGTGAACGCCGCTCTGGGCAGTCGTCAACTCGCGGTGTCCAGTGGAGATTTTGTGCGTAGGTTACGAGGCGCCTGTCCGGATACGCGCGACGGTATTCGCAACCGTGCGCTGGTGACGTTGATGCAAGTCTTAACCACGAGCCAGCTGGCTCAACTTCAGCTCGGCGATCTGAACGCAGGTCAGGCCTTGGACGGGGACGTTGTTGTACCTGTAGTCGACATCACCATTTGCTGTCCAGCGAATCAATTTCAGCAACACTATCCACAAAGGCGCCTTTTCGGGGCTGATGCTGAGGCGGTAGCGTCATGGCTGACGTATCGTGTGCAGGATGATGTGGGAATGCGGGCTGACGCGCCCTCGACTGCACTCCCTTTCCTTCTTCGAGAAACCGCCTCGGGCGGCACGGCGGACATGAGTCGAGAGTGGGTGCTGCTGACATTCCACCGCCTAGCAACGATTGCGGGGCTGGAAGCAGCCGGTCAAGCATGTCGTCCCTCGATGCTCCGATCGGTCGGCGACTGTGAAAGCGCGGAGTATCGACGGCTAGTGATGATTGCCGACCAACTCGGTCTGGAACGCGTGGACTCAGCGTATCGCATGGTGGAAAAACGATAGTCCCTAAATCGAGTGCTCCTAATGACGAAGTGCCATCGCTGTGGCCGGATAGATCTCCCCCCCATTGGGACAGCTTTTCTCGGTGAACGATTCCCAAGCCGGTGTTCCCGTGAGTGAGCTGGTAGCGCATCCCGTGACTCTGAAGGTTCGGCCGTCCAATTTGACTAAGCCATCTAGGCGTTCGGCCATATCGAGAACGTCGGTGGCTTCCTGATGATCCCATGCGCGACGGCGCCGGTACGCGAGCTCGAGCGTATCGATCAGGCTTTGTGCGTAAAGATCGGCGTCCGAATCGATATCGTCGGACGCCATAGCAATGCGATACAGTGCGGCTATTTCGCTATTGGTGAGCAGAAAGGACGGGAGCGCCAGCACATCGATTGGTCGCCCTCTCCTGGCTTCATAGTGCCATCGCACACCGTATTCACCGTGTTTCAGCCGTTCCAACTGGCCATCAAGCCACGCGGATCGAGGCAACGGCAGCGCAGACTCATAAGCACCCCGCCGGAACAAGTGAAGCACGGTATCCGTCGCCACATCGGACGGCCAACAGGACGACAGGGCCTCCCACGGCTGGACGCTCATGACCCAGGCGCCGTGATCAACGTCGTGGCCAGCCGCCCGGGAAGGCAGATCCGGCGCGAACGGACTTAACGCGTCGAATAGCGCCGCGAGCGCCCCTGGCGTCGGTTGATCCGCACCCACCCAAGCACCCTGGCACGGTGGGTACGTCACGCAGATGGGACCGATGATCGCACTGACATGACTGCGAAAGTGTCGGACCCACTGCCATTGCGAAGCCCAGGAGGACGTCAGTGCGCTTGGCGGGGGCAAAACGCCACCCAGGAAATTACCGCCGATATCGCATCCTCTGACACAGCGCAGGGCACTGCAGGCGTAGGCATGCGTGTAGTGGCGCCACGCGATCGGGGCGCCACAGTTAGCGCACGCGTCCGTCAGCGCAGCATTATGGTATGGGCAACGCAGGAGAAATTGCGCTTGAAACGCGTAGCTGTGCAGCCCAAGCCTGAGGCACTCCGGGCAGTACCGCATCCGCTCGGGTGGATGGCTTTCCAGCGCCGGCATGGGTAACCAGGCCTCAATGCTCCCCTGCTGGAGCGCAAATGGCGTGGCTTGCAGGTCTTGCGCGCTACATTCCTCCAAGAGGGAGGTGGTGGCGCGTTCGGGCTCAAACGCCAGTCGCAACCAGCTGGCGGGAAAGACCTTTCGGACCTCTGGCTCCATCAGGTGATTGACCCGGATTAAGCGGGCCACGTAGCTGTAAAACGACTCGTAAGAGCGAGCGCGACCGCCGTAGCCGATGAGCGCCCTGAGTGGCATGGCCATGTGTGGCATTGGGACCGCACTCCCAAAATTTCATGTGGCTGGACCTGGCGTGTGTTGCAAGCTGAACGGCGATCCTCGGCCCTTCTCTCTTTTCTCGCGATTGAGGCGTTCAAAAACCACGAACGAATCAAGCGGCGTTTCAACGCCTAGTTCTCGCGGAGTTAGCTGGCGATCCAGACCCTTCTGCTGACGCATTTGCAAGATAGTCCGGATACCCTCTTGGCTCGGCGCTCTTCGGTACCGCAGCGACCGCGTTGGCCTTAGGCTGCAGCTACATTTTTATCAGCCGCGGTTGCTACTACATCAGAAAGGAATGCCTCCTCTTCAAGACGTACCCAATCAGCAGCCTCTGCTGATTCGAGCACCATGTCGACATCAAGGTGATCGCCAACACTAAGCTTAGGTAGCTGGTACATCAAAAGGTCATTCATTACCGAGACAAAGGCCTCCATGGAAAGTTCGTCGAGGCAAAGGATGCCGTGCTCCGCCGCCACTTTTTGCAGGGTCTCCAAAATCAGGTCGACATCCGACTCAAGCAAGTAGCCTGCCGCTACCGCTGCAGGAGCGTAGTGTCCCGTGTATGTTGGGCCGTGTCCCAGGGGAAACCGCAATTTGTCGTAACAGGAAACGCAGTAGCGGAAGTCATCATCCGCCCGCAAGGCGCCAAACTCGAGAGTTCCTCGCAGAAAGCGCGCCACCAGTTGCCTTTTACCCTCTGCTATCAGCGTTTGCCGAAAGCTCCTAAGCTCTTCCTGTCCTACGATTAGCCACATACAAGTCACCTTATGATTCCGCACAAGTTCGTTGTGTACTGCCGACAACAGACCGAGCGTAAAAGAATCCAAGTTTTGGCCCTCGTCGACTACCACCAGCACCTTCCTAAGCGCCGACCATCCCGCAGCCTCGACCAAGCGACCGACGAAGAGACTGCGTCGCACTTCAGGATCACCCTTTGTCGTTGGGTAGCCCATGGTTCGAAGCATGTCTCCGTAGAGCATTTTCTCTGTGGTGGATCGGTGCGGCGCTATCTCTGTGGTGACTACGCTCACATCTCCCTTGAGCAAAGCCCGATGGTTTTCAGCAAAGTAGCGGATCGCGCAAGATTTGCCGATGCGCGGCCTGCCAGGTGTGATTGCTCCCAACACATTGGTTGAGGACCATGCCAGGATTGAGTTCACCCACCGCTCCAACGACGCGGTGGGAATAACATAGTTCCCAGATTCAACCGGATGCATGAGAGCACTCCTTCACTTCAGTCGAATACTTACCCAACGCTTTGGATCAACCTTGCGCGCGTCACGTGCAGTCGACGGTTGTGCTGCAGGAAGGTGTCCCTCCATGCGCACTAGCTTCTTCGCTGCCCCCCGATCGTCCTCTGCCTCGCGTGCCCATTTCCTCCAGAGCACCTGCAGCGCGTCCGCCCCTGAGGGAATGAGTACTTTCTCGGTCTTCAAAGCTTTGCGAGCTTGTAGGCGCTGGCGCAAGGTGTGTGGTGTCAGATGCCATGGCGGCTGCGCATGCAACACGCCAATATCAATCTCGGAGCGGCCCCTACGTAGGAAGCAACGGCAGAGGCGAATGTCCTCGTCAATGTCAAAGACGAGACGGACCGTAAGTCCTACCCAATCCTTCAGTTTTCTAAGGGCCTCATTCGAGTATCGGGCGCCCCAAATTTGGACGTAGGGTGGCCGCGCCTGTGTCTTTCCGCCTCTGATTGTCTTGATGAACTCCATGCGAAACATGGCGCGCACCAAAGCTCTCGGGTCGATCGCCTCACGTATCAACGTCCCCTTAGAACGTAGCCATTCGCGCAGAAATTCATTGGGCATTTGACCTAAAAGTGACGAATGTTCACTCGCGTTGTAGTTCGCCGCGACAACATCAAGGATCTGTTCGAACTCGTCGATAGTCACCGCGTACCTTTCGCAATCTTTGAGCGCCTTGCTCCGTGACTCTGGAGAGGCGTTCGGGTCAAACCCCACAGGTAGCTTTCGAAATCCGCACTCCTCCAATGTCTTGTTGACTCGCTCAATGAAGGCGCGGGCGGTGGGCTCGCCCGCCCGACCATGATTGACTACGGCTCCTTCGTATGTAGCCAAGGCGCAAAACACCAACCTGGCACGATTGCTCCGGCCATTGTCGAGATAGAAAGCATCGATCAGGCATGGCGGCATGCCTTCAATACCGCCGTAAGGCAAGCCTGCGCCGGGCTTGTACGCCAAACCAGGCACGGTGAGTTGCTTGGGCTGCCATGGCGTCAGTGAACTGACGACGGAACGACAGACAGTAACGTCAGGATAATTCGTACTGCCTAGGTTGTACGAATAACCAAAGATGCCCCTGCTAGCTCTATCCACATTTAAAACCAAGAAGCACTTCATCGGCGTGGAATAGAGCCATCCGCCATTCAGGTTTCGCTCTTTGAACACGAAAAACATGTCACCAAGGTGTCCATCGTTTTCGACCTCTTCGTAGGGACGAAGAAGACTAACGGACCTAGGCTGTCCTGTTCGGACGATCCACTCCTCTTCCTGTTTGCGTGACAGCCAATAAATTTCCAAAAAGCTGGCAATGAATCGCTCGAGCGCTCGCCGACCCTTGGACTTGGTGTTGAAGGGGTATTCGTGCTCGCCTCTAACTTTCTCGCAGCGTTGCAAGAACCCCTTGAAGATTGCCTTTGTGATCTGCCTGGCACTCTTTAACCGCATCCGTGTGGCGCTGGAGGTGAGATAGGCATGCAACTCTTTATTGGTTGCGACAAGCTGCATGAATGCGCCCGCAAGGCCGCTTGGCGAGTCGCCCGGTCCATTGCGAAGGGGCGACTGACGTGTATATGGTTTTTGAACTAGCCTCGGTAAAACGCCGAAGAATCCGAAGAGCTCGCCCGTTGGTCTGATCTCTAAACAACGTTTGGTGTATCGGTATACCTCGCTCTTTGCGAGCGCAGTTTCGAGCTCAATCGTCCTGAGTGAGGTGCCATCCATGTACAGCTCAATGGCTCTCTTGCGCCGCTGGTAAGTGAGCTTCTCTTCGGGCGCCAACAGACCTTCGTCCGGCCTGCCCCACTGCGCCGTGTCGCGAAGCTCGGGACACAGTGCTAAGCGCTCGTTGAGACTCATTTCGGCAACCAGCGGGTATCCATCGTCAGCAAGGAATGCTCGAGATCAGCAGCCACCTTGCCATTATGGAAACTTGCAAAAAGGCTTGCTGCGATTTGAGTGCGATGCTTTTGGGGGTGCGCCAGCAATAGTTCGGCAAGGCTTGCTCCGCCCAGCCCGCTATCGCCAATGTCGCGCTCAAGCGCATTCGACAAGTCCGTATCGACGCCGCCATCCATATTCAGGTAGGGCAGGATTTGTTTGAGATTTCGCAGTAGGAGCCTTCGGCGAAGGAGATCGCCCTCCACCCAAATCTCGCAATTGAATTTTGCCGCCTTTATGGAGCTCTCGAGCACCCCTAAAGTGATGTTTTTATCTTTACGAGAGCTACTATGGACAATGACACCATGTGGGGCTTTGCTCTTGCGAATAACCCAGAAGTCCACCTCGCGAGGGGTTTGTCCCCCGATAATAGCGATGTCGAAGCGGGGTCGCTCGCATACTGCAACCACGTCCGGGTCGAATTCGAGCAAGAGCCTTGCATCAAATAACTCGGGTCCGATAACCATTACCTTGCGGCCAGGCGCCTTCCGGGATCGGAGACTAAATACATTCGAGGCGAAAAATACCTTTTCCGAGATCGGTCTCGGCTCTTGGGTAAGCGTGGTGTTCATACTGCAATCCAACGCGGCCTGGGCGTGATCCGGGCGAATCAGAGTTACTTGGCAGCTAACAACGTCATAGTCCTCCGCCCCTTAGAAGTGCGTGAAGTCCAGTTCAAAACTGCGTAAAAGTTTCCGCCCGCTTGGCCCGCGATTTATGGATGCATTCCTTCAGCAACCGATTTATTAATATGTTTTTTCATAACAGATTGAAGCGACTTATGTTTTTGTGCCACGGACGGATTATTAGATAATCTCCATTCAGATTCATATACAATTTAAGGATATACTCGTTCAGCTAATTTCGTATGTGGAATACTCCATCCGGCGTTTGTAATGTGTTGATTTTAAAGAATAAAAAAAGGATGGGGGAGTTGCGGAAAGACATTTCAGCCGATTTGCACGGACAGCATCGATATCGAGCCGCCGTCCATGCCCTCTACCGGGAACGTCACAGCGTCGCCTTCGTCGCTGGCGCCGAGCACGTACAGCAGTGGCAAATAGTGTTCTGGCGTGGGCACCGAGAGTTCCGCGTCCTGACCCAGCAATTCGTAACTCAACAGCGACTGATGATCGTTCTGCAACATCAACTCGCGCGCCCGCGTCTCGAAGCGCAGCGCCCAGTCGAACGGCTCTGTGGGATGCCGGCCCCACGCATAAGCGTGGAGGTTGTGCACAATGTCGCCGCTGCCGATCAGCAAGACGCCCTCGTCGCGCAACGGCCGCAGCAACCTGCCCAACCCGTAGTGGAAAGCTGGTGGCTGCGTCTCGTCGATACTCAGCTGCACCACCGGCACGTCGGCGGCGGGAAAGAACGTCGGCGGCGGGAAAGACATGACGCAGCACCGACCAGGTACCGTGATCCAATCCCCACTCCAGGTCCGCGCGAACATCCAATGGATTGAGCAGTTCACGCACGCGGTGCACCAGGCCGAGGTCGCTGGGCGCGGGATACACCACCTCGAACAGTTCGCGCGGGAAGCCGCCGAAATCGTGGATGGTGCGCGGCGCCATCGTCGCGGTGATCGCGGTGCCAGGCAAGTACCAGTGCGCGGAGACGGACAGCACTGCACGCGGCCGGGGCACGCGCTGGCCGATCGCGGCCCAGCCCCGGGTCCAGTCATTGACGTGGAGCGCGTTCATCGGATTGCCATGACCGAAGAAGATTGCCGGATACGCGAGTTCATGACATGTCCAGTGGGTGGTGATGAACGAACTGAGTCGATGGCAACGCTGACCGCGGAAAAGGATTTGCTGATCAGCAACAAGCCAGCTGCGCAGGCTTCAATTGGAGCATGCCGGCAGGAGTCATCGCCAGCCCGACCATAGTAGGTAACAGCTGCCGCCGACGCCCTTTCCAAACCACGTATTCATTACATCGCTAGCGTTAACCTGCCTTGAGGAGCGGCACATTATTTGGCCATATGGAAGGCTGTTCGGCCGTGGCTCCCCACGCGGGTCCGTCCCATAATCTCAAGCGATGGATGAAGCCGTGGCAGCCTCATCGAAAACCGACTATAGGTTCGAACAGGACGCCGGTTACGATCCACTGGTTGCCGCGAGAATGTGGACGACGGCAATCGGGCAGCGGGCACGGCCCACGTGCATTAACGCCGTGCCGGCCGCGAACGCCAGTAATGCACATCGCTGCGCACCCTCCACCGCCCCTGCCAGCCTGATCGAGAGACGCACCTCGTTCCTGTTCGGGACCACACGCCGCACTGATTCGACCTGGCATACGGCCGCCAGCATTCCGGCAACACCACCTCATCCAGGGAATTTCCATGACTACCTACAAGGTCGGCTATCTCGTCGGCAGCCTCGCAAAGGGCTCCATCAACCGCCTGTTGGCCAAGGCACTTACCCGGCTCGCACCGTCGGGACTGGAGTTGGTGGAGATCCCGATCAGAGACCTGCCGCTGTACAGCTACGACTACGACGCCGACTTCCCGCCGGTGGCGCGCGCCTTCAAGCAGGCGATCGCCGAAGTCGACGGGGTGCTGTTTGTCACCCCGGAGTACAACCGCTCGATACCCGGCGCACTGAAGAACGCGATCGATTGGGCCAGTCGGCCACGGGGCGAGAACTCTTTCTCACGCAAACCCTCCGGCGTAATTGGCGCATCGCCTGGTTTGATTGGCACTGCCGTTGCCCAGCAGCAACTGCGCGGCATGCTGTGTTTCTGCGATTCGCCGCTGATGAACATGATGGAGGCGTATATCCATTTCACGCCGGGCCTGATCACCGAGGACGGAACGGTCACCAACAGCTCCACTGCCGAGTTCCTCGCCAACTTCATGAAGGAACTGGACCTGCACATCGAGCGCGTGCTGACCGTGGTGCCGCGCAAAGGGTGAGCCACGAGAGGTCATCGCGTGAGTGCGGCGCCGGAGGCTCGTTCACCCTGCCCTCACGAGGTGTCCACGATCGCAAGATGGCGACGCCTTGACGGTGACCTTCGGGCAATCCCAAGCGGGTGAATCCATTGGTAAGCGATGAGCTGTATGCGAGCGCGCGCGAAGCGGTCATCAATGCCCTGAAGCACTCCAAAGGCATGCGATCACCGTTTCCGTGAATTACGACAAGGAAGGGATAAAGGTTCCGGCTGGGTCGTTGAGGCCTCAAGGGCATCCAGGAAAAAATGGATCCCATCGGCGGCAGGTGTCGCATTGTCAGCGACCAAAATTGCGGTACGAGGGTAACGCTCTTTGTGGGGGCAACGCGTGCGTACAGTCTTCGCAAACAAGTCGAAGATTGATTCATGGCTTGGTGAGCGCCTCAGGCGCCGGGCTCGTGCACCGGCACGCCATGTGAGGAACGTGCCCCCTACCTCGCTTCTCGCGCCAGATGACGGGCGACAAACGCGGCGGCCAGACCGATGATCGCCAGAACGGTACGCCCTGTCGCCATCGTGCCGGAGCGGGTGGTGGGCGGCCACCCGCTCACCTGCATTGTGGATCAGCTTTGCGTGATATAGGGCCTGCCAAAGTGATCGGCACCTCAAACTGCAAGGAGTTCTGCGGGCGTTCGATACTGACCTGAGCGCACAAGCGCGGCGTCACGCTGCGCCTGATCGAACCTGGCAAGTCCGCAGAAGATGATCAGAACGTGAAGCGAGCTCCAACTGTCGGAGCAAGGTTGTCGTCATGGTAATAGGGGACGCCGGGGCCATGAGGAATGGCGATGGCCAGGCCTCCGCTGACGTCGGAATACGCAACGCCGGCATAAGCGTCGAAACGCTTGGTAAAGTGATGATCCATGTAGAGCGAAACTTCGTTGAGGGTGCCCGCGCAGGAACTGCGAAACCCGGCGGTGGGCGAGCAAGTCGGCGGAAGTCGGAAGTCGTTCTGCTCTTCATGATAGTAGGACAACGTGAGGTCGGTCTTGCTGTCGAAAGCGTATTTCGCCCCCGTCCACCAGACCTGCACGATCTTGGGGGAATCAAGATTGTTGTCTTCAACGCCGCTCAAGAGATAGCTACCTTGAGCACTGGCTCCAACGCCCAACGGGTTTGCCGGATTAACCATCCGGATGTGTTCGTATCCGCCATAGAACTTGAATTGGTCCCAGATATATTTGGCGGCCACCATGATGGCGTTGTTGTCGGTCACGATGCCGTATTCCGTGTTGGCCGGGTCGATCAGATTGATTCCATTGATGGGGTTTGTATTGATGCTGTTGAGAGTCGACTGATACGGCGCCGACAGACTCTCGGGCCCCAGCAAGGGGTTGAGTACGCTGATCGCCTGGTTGACATGCTGGAACACGACGTCGGCGGAGAAGTTGTCCAGCGTTCCCCCGAGGTCGAATCCATAGGCGGAGTTATGCGAGCTTTCCGGAGTACAGGTGGCAGCAGTCCAGGCCGCTGAGGCCGAGTAGCAGCCGCCCTGCCCGTCGTCGAATTTATACATCGCGCCGAAATGGACCGGGCCATAGGTGAGGCGATATTTGATGGCGTTGTCCCAACGGGTGTCCTGGGTGTCGCCGCCGCCAGCCATCAGGCCGTTATAGCCGATGAACGAAAAGGAATAGGCGCCATTGGCCGGATCGTAAGCGAGCATCGCGTCGGTGCCGAGCGCGCGCTGACGACCGAAAGTCAGCGTACCGAAATCTGCGGACGATATGCCGCCAAAGATTTCGTCATTGAAGGTTTGGCCCGCGCGGGCGCCGTCGCCAGCGAACGAATAGCTGCTCCTGGCACGGCCTGCGTTTGTCGTATTGGTGGCTGCCAAATTAGCGAGCTCGAAGGACTGCGGATTAAATCCCGTCGATCCGGTGAACACAACGGACCAGCCCTCCAGCACCTCCTCCTTGGCCTTGATCCCCACACCCGTCTGCGTCAGGTTGTTCGGCGCAACGAGGAATCTGGAGTGGTTACCGTTGCGGTTGACCAGCGATTCGCCTTCATAGTTATAGCGGTTCACCGGCAAGCCGTGACTTACCCAGCCCACGCCGATGTCGTACGTGCCATACAAAGTGATGCCGCGCCAGGTCAGCGGGCAATCGGTAGCAAAGAAGTCCTGGGTGCTTGTGCAGGCTGCGGGGGTGGGCGGAGTAGCCGGTGCCGCTTCGGCGGCCGGAGAATCGGTGGCGCGCGCCGAATGATTCATAACGAAAGTTGAAGCAAGCGCCGCGAAGGCGTACCAGACGACAGATCGCATTGTAATTTCTCCCGGGAAGAAGCCGTTACAACAGGAAAATATTCAGACTAGAGTTCAGGGTTGATATGCCTTCGGCAGGCACGTGGACCTTTGGGCGCTCGGATGAATTCGTTTGGAGCGCGGCATTGAGCACTGGCAGAGCAAGCCCGCAACAGCATGACCAGTCGGTACATGAGCACTGGGTTTGTCGCGTTTCGCGTGGCTTTTCCTTCCTCACGGAAACGTCCACCCATCCATCGCGAGCTGGATAGGCATCCGCTTCTGAAAAGCATTTGGTCAACCCTCCCCAGCGGCCGCCCTAAGCGTTATGAAGCAGAGTATATGACGGTATCGTGACGAGCGCGTGCCCCCAAAAAAATTGGGCAATTCCAGTCGAGTTGAGGTTCGCTACGCTCGCCTCCGCCCCACGGATGCAAACGATGTGGAAGTTGGGCCTAGCGGGTAGTGCCCAGAATGACACTGGAAGCCTTGACGATGGCCAGCACAGCCACCCCTTCCTGCAGCCCCAGCGCCGACGCGCTTTCTATCGTCACGATAGCTGTCATCACGCTGCCGCCCGCAAGGCGGATACGAACTTCCGCATTCACCGCGCCCAGAGTCACCTGAATCACCGTTCCGGCAAGCTGGTTACGTGCTGACAGTCGCATGCCATCGTCGGGAAGACCTACCAGCACCGACGAGGCCTTGATCAACGCGATCGCCTCGATGCCGACCGCGAGGCCCAAGTCCTGGGTGCTTTCGCAGGTGAGCGTGGCGACCACCCGCTCACCGCCGGGCAGTTGCAGTTCGACGGTGTCATTGACGACACCTTTGCGAATGGCCACAACGTGACCCGAAAGTTGATTGCGTGCACTGGTCCGTAACATAAGGCTCCGTATCAGCTTGATGTCGGCCACCGACGCATCGGCCAGCATCTCAATTTGTCCAAGGAACCGCCGGTGAACATCTTCCAACGCGGCGAACGTTTCGATCAATCGCTGCCCACGTTCCGTCAAACGCGTTCCGCCGCCGCCCTTGCCACCGGTGATACGCACGACCAGCGGCTCGTCCGCCAGATTATTCATGGCATCGACCACGTCCCACGCACCCTTGTAACTCATCCCAACAGCGCGCGCTGCCGCGGTAATCGATCCGGTTTCGCCGATCTTGGCAAGCAGTGTAATTCGATCGGCGCCACCCAATGTCTGGTCACCGGAATGAAGCGAAAGTACGCCCTTCAGCTTAAACATGACTGCGCCAACCCCGTGGCTTCCTCATCGCTGGAGCGACGAGTCTAGCCAAATGCGTGCGCCAAAAGCGGCCCGAGGAAAAGCGGCTCGTGCTGCCCTTCTCCCTGCGCCCACCACCACGTCACAGCATTACCGCAAAACAGCAAGACCAGCGTGGGCATTGCTCCGCGCTGGCCGTGCCTGAAGGAATGCGCGCGACATGCCAGTTTCACGCCGCTATAACTCCCCCGTCAGAAACTGTGCCCTGCCATATCCGAAGCTCCAGTCCGCATCAGAATTGGTGGAGATATTGATGACGACATCTGATGGTGCAATACCGCAGTCTTGTTGAAGTCGCTCGCAGACGATGCGATAGAAGGCGACTTTGGCGTCCTCCCCTCTCGGCCGGCTCACCACGCTGATCACGACCACCTTTTCACTTCGGTCGATGCCCAGACCGGTGTCTTCAATGATAAGCGTATGAGCACTGTGCTCATGCACGATTTGGTAGCGGTCACCAGCGGGTACGTCAAATGCCTCCAGCACGGCGGCGTGAACTGCGTCGCATAGCTTCTTGATGCTGGCGGGATCCCTGCCATGCATCAGATCAATTCGAACCATCGGCATGATCAGTCTCCTGATGGTTGCAGAAATTACCCTACCTAGCCGATACGTAAGGTCCACAAGCTGACTAGACAAGCCGATTTGTTTAAATTTCACTCTATCGGGCGGTACCGATACGGAGTAAGCGCGCCCACCCAACGACCTCTCACAGTGATGGGGCCACACATAGAATGTGACGTAAATGGCAGTCTTGCGTCGAGCATTGCGAAACAGATTGGACACACGCTCCCGCCCTTCCCTTCACGGGAGCTCGACCTCCGTACTGAGATACTGAGGCGCGGGGAGAAGCGAGCAGCCATCGAATGGAGGCACGTAAATTCCCACACGTCACCGTGGGAGACTCGGTGATCCGGACCTTCGGTGCACCATACCGGGTCCTGATTTACTGCGCTTCCCAGCGGATGCCGTCATTTCAATGAACAAATGCCCCTGCATGCTCAAGCAATGAGGAAGCATAGATACCAGGCTCAGACCGGCCCATCCAGACACTCTTCCCGTCTCATCGCAGGTGCTTGACTGTGTCTTGCGGAACCGGGTGAGCTTCAGGCATGCCGAGCGAAACTCAAAGCGCGGATACATTGCTGCGAGGAAGACTATCGCTGGTTCCTCTCCCGACTGTGCATCGACCGATGAATATGATAAGTCGCGAAATGGTTGGGCAGTGAACATCGACATCAAGTAACGCGAACGAGCTGACGATGTCATGCAAGCGCGAAAAACTGATTATCCACTAATCATCGATTGCATCTCGGTGCCAGTTGTTGTGAGGACACCTGACGAATTCGACGAGCCCAATAAGCCCACCCTCGAACAGGTCGCGAAGGTGCCTGGCGATGTGAGATGCCGGAGATCATCCGACTTCGTGCACGCAGATGGCCTTCAATACACGATCACGGCGCAATCGACGCCGGACACGGTACGTTCGGTATGCATCAACCAGCACTATCTTGACTACGCTGGCCTTTCCGCAGAACAGGTGAGCCGCGGGGATTGGATGGCGGCGGTTCACCCTGACGACGTCGATGAATTGACTGCATCGTGGAAACGCATAAAGGCCGGTCAGAAGCCGGAAGAAATCGAAGCCCGCCTTCGCCGTTTTGACGGCGTGTACCGCTGGTTTTTGTTTCGGTTTAGTCCACTGCGTGACGAATCCGGAAGCATCACAAATTGGTACGGAACCACCATAGATATCGACGACCGAAAACGAGCGCAAGAAGAGTTGCGGCGGAGCGAGGTCTTTCTCGCGGAGGCGCAGCGCATCAGCGCAAGTGGGAGCTTTTCCTGGCGCCTTGACACTGATGGGATCACGTTTTCAGAAGAGCTCCGCCGTATATTTGAATTTGACCTACTTTCCCCTGTGACGCTTGATCAGATCGATGATCGAGTCCATCCGGAAGACGGCCCGCTGCTATCTGACAAAAGGGCAGAGGCGCGAAGCATAGGTGCCGACCACGACTATGAAATTCGGCTGGTCATGCCGGACGGCTCGATCAAGTATGTCCACATAGTCTCTCATCGTGTGCGCGACCACGATGACCACGAGGAGTACATCGGCATGATTCAGGACGTGACGCAGCGTCACGTCGCGGAGGAAGCATTACGGGCGCTCGAATGCGAGGTCGCTCGTATGGCGAGGTTCAACAGTCTTGGGGCATTGACCGCTTCGATAGTGCGCGAAGCCAGTCAGCAGCTGGCGGGCATCATTGCCAACGCCAACACCTGCCTTCGGATGCTTGCCGCGGAGCCTCCCAACGTCGATGGCGCGCTCGAGACGGCGAGGCGAACTATTGGTGACGGAAATCGTGCTTCGAACATTATTGCGCGGGTAAGCTCGCTCCTCGAGAACCGGCACGCCGCTACCGAAACCATGAATCCCAAAGACGCTATGGGAGAAGTCGTAGCGCCTTCACGGAACGCCATCATGAGTAGCCGGGAGAGTCTGAGTGCGGAACTCGGCGCTGGCGTCCCGCGTGTCACAACCATGGATCTGGTGAATGGTTCCAACCGCAAATCGATAGCACCTATCTCACCGAATGCGGTTCCCACCGTATTTGTTGTCGACGATGACATCTCCGTACGCAAATCGCTGGAGGCAATGATCTGCGTCGAAGGGTGGCAAGCCGAGACATTTGCGTCCGCGCACGACTTCTTGGCTCGACCCCGGGTCCTTGCCCCCAGCTGCCTCGTCCTCGACATCTCGCTATCGGATGCCAGCGGCTTGGACCTGCAAAAGCTTCTCGCTGTTGAGAGGGGCGACATGCCCATTATTTTTATTTCTGGTTACGGCGACGTGCCCACGACGGTCCAGGCCATGAAAGCAGGCGCTATCGAATTCCTGACCAAACCATTCGACTATGGCGCAATGCGAAGAGCGATACAGGACGCCATCGATCACAGCCACGCTGCGCTAAAGGAAGAAGAGGAGCTACGGTGGCTCAGGGACCGTTTTGAATCACTGAGCGCACGTGAGCGAGAAGTCATGACCCTCGTGGCTACCGGCCTGCTGAACAAACAGGTCGGGGGTAAGCTCGGTATTAGTGAGAGCACCGTGAAGGCGCACCGCGGTCGAGTTATGCACAAGATGAAGGCAGGCTCCCTCCCCGACCTGGTGAACTTCCTCACCCGGCTCTGTCATGCTTCTGCGGCCAAGGGATGAGTTGCATCATTGCCCGCCTTGGTTAGATGAGGGTCGCGGCATGACAAGGTTCGCCGTTCGAGTGGGTGACATCGCCCCTGAACCTCGAAATCGGCCTGCACGGATCCCATGGCTTCCAGTGTGCTGACCGCGCCAGGCCACCTGGTGGCGTCTGGAGGTAATGCGCAATCGCGTTGCCACCCTTACACCCGCAAGCAACGCGGCGTCCGATTCGGCTACTACCTGGCCTGCGTCAGACGAGACCGAACCTTTGTTTTTGTCGATGCCGGCGCGGAATCCCGGTGGCATTGACCGTCCGCCTCACCCTCCCCCAAAAGCCGATTCCCGTATTGCGCGGCTGCCGCTCGCTCACGTGAGTTGCCGTATCCCTCAGTGAGCGCCCGGCTTCCATCGAAGATTGCGTGGTGCCCGGCATTGGGAAGGTGATCTGTTATTTGGCGGCAAGAACAATCAGATCGCCACCTTGGTCGAACCGCCCAGGTGCGGCCACCAACAAGCATCCCCCATGCACTGGCAACCCGTTCCGGCGCGGCAGTTTCGGCCAGATGGGCGGGCGCACCCATCGATACCATTGGCCAATCGCACACTCTCTCCGAATCTGCTGTGATAGGTGACGAGCCGTCGCCCACACCGGTCCGGACATTTGTACCCAGGGTTGCGCGCACGGAAGATTCCGCCCATGACGATTCGTGTGCGAAAGGGCGAGCGGTCATCGAGACCTATGAGCGGGGACGACCCTTTCCCGGCTTAGGTTGGCACAGTCTCCCGAGCGAGGTGCATCATGCGTCAGCGGCTGCCACACCCCACCTCTGTTTTTCTGCCCTCCATGGTCGCCACAGCGCTTGCAGCTGACCCGGCAGACCGCGTTCTCTGTCCGATTGGCCGCCATGCGTACGCCACGCTCTTTGGCGTGATTCCCGATGTAATGGCTGTGCTCAGGTGCGCCGCGCGACACGAGTCTGACCAGGCCAGGCTTCTCGACTGGTACGTCACAGAGCCGATCGCGTGCCTCGGTGACCTCACAGCCGCCCAGCTGGTTTCGCTCGACCGCGCGGAGCTGGTCATCGCATTTCTCGACGCCCTCAATGCGGACAACCCGCAGAGTGATGACGTCGCCGAGCACAGGTAGGCCCATGCGTACATCTCCTTTCAGTTTCGACAAACTTTCGTCCGAAATCGAGCGTGTCAACGCCCTACGGGAAGCGGTCCAGCTGGACGCATTCGATAGCCTTGTAATGCACCAGGTTCATCTGGCGGAGATGCTGCTCGCCGAATTTGGCGACCGCCATCGGGCAGCCAAGTGGATGGCTTCCCATCATCGGCTATTCGGTGGTCGCACCGCCTATCAGGTGCTCGCAGACATGGATGAGCCCATTCTTTGGGAGGCGCTCGAACGGCGGGGTCAAAGTGAGTCCGACGGAGCGACCGTCTGTAGAAGCCATGGCCCCGTGTACTGACCAGCCGTGTGTTGCCGGATGTCTCTCGCGCAGGCTGGCGCGGCGGCCTGCATTCTCGCCATAAACGCCGTGTTGAATCCGACCATGGCGCAAACAAATGCATCTTTTTGCCCGGACGGCGATGTCGATTAGCCGGTATAGGTGCCCCAGATCCCTACCGTATCCCACACACCGTGCACGACCATCAGCGGCAACAGGTTGCGGCCAGCGGCGAGATAGGCGATGCCAAGCATCAACCCGAAAAACGCTGCCTGTGCGCAGGCTATGGAGCCGCCGTAAAAATGCAGTGAACCGAACAGTAGCGCCTGTGCGATGACTCCAACAGTCATGGCGATCGGCCCTCCTCCCAAGAGCGTGGCGAGGCGATTGAGCAGGAAGCCGCGGAACAGGGCTTCCTCGCAAAAACCGCCGACCACCCAGGCGATGCCCAGCCACGGCAGCGTGGCCGCAAGATTGCCATGAATGTATGCCAGAAAATCAGCCGGCTGCACCGTCGCTGGCAACCACGCGATCAGCACCGATGCCACCGATGGCGACAGCACTATCAACGCCCCGTACACCACAATTCCGGCTATCACCGGGCGAGTCCACGATGCCGGTCGACACAAACCGAGTGCGCTCCAGCGCTCGCCTCGCCGACGCAGCAACCACCAGGCGGTCAGCAAGCCACCGATAGGCCGCAGGATCACCGGCGCGTTCTCGCCAATACCAAGTGCGGGATACAACCACAGTCGACAAACGGCCCATGCAAGCACGATGACCGCGAGCACCGCACTGATGTCGTATGCGGCTTGTCGGTTGGCTTGCGTGGTCGTCAAGGTGACTTCCTTTGGGAGGGCCCACGCGCAATCGTCGGATGTGGAATCCGAACCCCACTGACCTGCGAGGGCAGCGCAGCCGTGTGGCCTTCGTGTGCGGCGGATTCAGCAGCATGGCAAGAACAAAAGGAGCGACATGTCGCAGCATGCCGCCCACCTCTCGTCACCTCGACCAGGAGAAGTCACTTGTACTCCGGCGCTCAGCACGATTCGTATGCCAGTCGTCATGGGGCTGGTAGCAGGGAAACATCAGGTCCGGCAGGCCGGGCAGTCGACGCGATCGTCCGGCGACGGGCCACGTACAACTCAGGGCATGTCCGGGACACTTGGCTCAATTGGCGGTGACTGAGGAGACCGCCGCTTTGCGGCCCTCAAATTCTTTCCAGATATGGACAAGGCGTGGATCATAAAAATAGAACGCCTGGGTATGAGGACGTTGATTGCTGTACCGATCGAATGCTGACTTTTAATAGTAAGCCGCCCTCCCAGCTTTTCAGTGCGCTCTCGCATGCCCGCTATGCCCCAATGCCCTTCTTGCTCCCGCCGTTGCACATGCTGCTCGCTGACCCCTACGCCGTTGTCTCGAATTGCAATCCCTAAACCATATTTCGCGTAGCGGAGAACCACGCGGACATCCTGAGCGTGAGAATGTTCGAACGCGTTGCGCAACCCTTCCCGAACAATCGCCAGAACCTCGCTGCACATTTTGGGTTGCAGATCCCATGGATTACCCTTGATGCATAGCGAGAATCCGATTTTCGATTCCATGGCCAAGCGGTGCCCCAAATCGAGAATGACTGCCATCCAATCCCTTTCATCGACTGGTGCGCGGAGCGCACTGATGGCGTCGCGTCCGTCGGTGACGATGTCACGCAACTGGCGCTCTATCTTGGCCGCGCGTTCTCGTTGCTCCTGCGTAAGCGTTGACGTTTGCGAGAACATTTCAATTTCAAGCAGAACGCCCTGAAGCCCCTGTAAAAGAGTGTCGTGGAGCTCTCTCGCGATGCGCTTGCGCTCGGCCGTCCGCTCATCTGTCAGGAAGTGGCCGCGTTGCTCTGAACTATCTGGTCGCGACTTGCTCAAGCGCTGACGCAAACTGTAGAAAACGATCATGAACAACGATTTCTTTTGAGGAGACAACCAGGCAGCACCTGAGTGCGCTGCAACCGGCGGCGTTGCTCGGCTAATGCGCACAAGAGGTTTGTTCAGCGAACTTGTCCGTCTGGAGAGCTGGCGGGAACTGCCTGCTTGCTGATGGATGCCGCCCAGGACTTCATGGCTGGAACATTCGACGAATGCCCTATCGAGAGTATGGGTTGTACCGGCCTTCATCTTGTCTCTCCTCTGAGCACTGCCTTCTAGGCGAGGGGCGGCGGTGCAAACAAGCACCTTCCCTCTCCACGGGCGTCGCATTGCGCCAGTTGTGCCCCTCGCGGGGATTGCCACTACCCTTGCAGCAAGTCCCGAGCCAAGAGGAAGGCTCTGAATTTGTTGAAATTATTGCGCTACACGCTGTCGATATTTCGCCAATGGCGAGATCCTGCACAATCGCCGGCTAATTTTCCACGAGGCGATGCCGGAAGCGGCTTTTATCGATCTTCAGCGCGCGGATTTTCGATTCGAGCGTCGAACGCGGGACGCCGAGCCGTGTTGCTGCCCCAGCAGGCCCGAAGACTCGCCCGCCACAGGCGCGTAGCGCTTCTTCAATGACGGACCTCTCATGCGACGCCAACGTACTCGATAAGGCAGTGGGACCTTCGACGGGCGGACTCGCGGACAGCCAGCTGTCGTCGATCTTGAATTCACCCGAGTCACATATGATCACCGACCGCTCGATGACGTTTTGGAGTTCGCGTACATTCCCCGGCCATGGGTACGAGCGCAGGTGATCGAGCGTTCGCACGTTGATGCGTTGAAATGCCTTACCGGCCCTCTTTGCGTAGCGTCCGATGAAGTAATTGACCAACTGTGGAATGTCCTCCCTGCGCTCTCTCAACGGTGGCATCTCCACAGGGAAAACGTTCAAGCGATAGAAGAGGTCTCGACGGAAACTTCCGTCGGCGACGGCACGGACCAAATCGCGGTTGGTCGCCGCGATCACACGAACATTGGCGCGAACCGCCTCGCTTCCGCCGATTCGTTCGAACTCTCGTTCCTGCAAGACTCTTAGTAGTGTCGCCTGCGTATCCGGCAACAGCTCGCTAACTTCATCCAGGAAGATCGTTCCACCGTCAGCTAGCTCGAAGCGCCCAAGTCGTCGGTGCGTCGCGCCAGTAAAAGCCCCCTTCTCGTGCCCGAACAATTCAGAGGAAACCAGCTCGCGCGGAATGGCGGCACAATCCACGGCCACGAAGGCCTTGAGAGATCGTGGCGATCGCCGGTGAATGGCGCGGGCGACGAGCTCCTTGCCAGTCCCGGTATCGCCGGTGATCAGGACTGTCGAATCACTGGCTGCGACCTTGGCGACGCGCGAAAGCACGGCAATCAACGGAGGCGACGTACCAACAATTTCTTCGAACATCGAGGCCTTGTCGATTTCCTCGCGAAGCACGACGTTCTCTTGCTGCAGTCTCTCCTCAGCCCTCTTGCGCTCTTCGATATCCGTACATGCAATGTACCAACGGAGCAACTGACCCTGGTCATCCCGAACGGGGTTGAAACGGGCCAAAAACCAGCGATAGCTCCCATCGCTCCTGAGCACCCGCAATTCCGTCTCATAGGCCGAATCAACCGACAAATGACTTTCAAATGCCACCTGCCGCTCGCGATCGTCAGGATGAATTTCAGTCCCTCTGGTCCCTTGTAGCCACTCATCCAGACTGATGCCCAAATAGTCGATCGCCGTGCGGTTCAGGTACAGGCGCTCGCGATTGGAGCCCAGTACGACGACGAGCTGTGGCGAGAGGTCCACGATCTGTCGGAATTCCTGCTCGCTCTTGCGTAGTTCCGCCGTTAGCTGCACTTGCTCCGTAATGTCGACGTTGAGGCCGAAGAACTGGACCACACGACCTTCGGCGTCGCGGAATGGCTCGCCTCGCACCAGGAACCATCGATATTCCCCGTCTGCGCGACGGAGTCTATGCTTCACGTGATAGGAACTGTCGGTCTGCACCGCTTGCGACCAGGCTTTTATGGTTTCGTCGAGATCGTCCGGATGGATGAGCTCAAACCATCCAAGATTCACGAAATCATTCAACGACCGTCCGGTGTAGTCCACGACGCGCTGGTTGATATAGCTCGGCTCGCCACCCGGGTTAGCTGACCACATCAGCGCCGGAACCGTATCGAGCAATGCGCGAACGAGCGCCTGGCTCGCCGGTATGGCACAGGCGGCTTCTTCAATCTGGCCAGCATCGACGATTGCAGCAGGCAACCGACTGGCGGCTGGATCGGTCTCGGACATTCGAGTCGACCTCGGAAGCAAAGGGTAGTTCGGATCAGCTGCCCCACAGGCCTCATTCAAGGTGTAGCAGTTCCTTGGTGAGGTCATTCATGAGACACCCGTCGATGCGAGAACCGGTGAAAGAACTGACCGTCCGTCAAGCGCTCAACATCCCGTCTCCCGGGAGCGAAAGCGGCGGCATTGCCTGCCTGGGTTGCGCGCTTCAGCGCCAGTTTACTGCCGTTGGCGAAATGTCGCCAATCACGGTCGGATGACGTGGGACCCTGCCCTCGAGCGCAGGGAGATGACCGAGCATCGCCCGATCGACAACGTGCTCGGGTGGTTCAAGGCGTTGGCATCGTGCCCCATCGACGCCCTTTCTCAGGGGGGCATAGAACGCGAGGCGTCATCGACATACAACGCCTTGGTACGACGAGGTTGACCACGGTTCCCTCGGAAAGCTGGCTCGCGATCTTCAGACTTCCCCTGAGTTTCTCGGCGCGCTCGTGCATGCCGGCGATTCCCCAATGCCCTTCTTTCCGGCGCGATTCAAGGTGCTCTTCGCTGACACCGATGCCGTTGTCCTGAATCGAGATCTTCAGCGCGCGTTTCATATATCTGACGACGACAAGGATCGTCTTTGCCTGAGAGTGCCTAAACGCATTGCGTAAACCCTCGCGAACGATGGCCAGCACCTCGACGCGCACCTTCGCCGGGAGGTTCCAAGGCTCGCCTTTGATTTCAAGCGTGAAGTTGAGCTTCGAATCCGAGGCCGCGCGATCTCCCATTTCGAGGACAGCTGCCATCCAGTCCCTGTCGTCATCGGGCAGACGGAGCGCATTGATCGCGTTGCGTCCATCCATGACGATATGACGAAGCTTCCGCTCAATCTTCGCCGCGCGCTCGCGCTCCTCCTCCGGGAGCTCCGACGAAAGCACTTCAAACTCAAGCAAGATGCCCTGGAGCCCCTGCAACAGCGTGTCGTGCAATTCTCGCGCTATACGCTCGCGTTCGGCGCGCCGCTCATCATCCAGAAAACGCCTCCCTTGTTCTGTGTATTCCAACCGCAGCTTGTTCAAGTTCCAAAGCGCGAACGTCAGCGCCGTTCCAACACCCAACGAGCTCACCCAGCCCGATCGGGAAATAGATAGCCCGCTCCGCACAAACACCACCTCTGGAACCGATACGCTTGGCCTCAGCTAACTTTGTATCAGCTTGTCTTCTTGATATGAATTGGAAGATTCCCGAAGTTTTTCGTAAAAATGCACAATGCCGGCCCGTGCGGGACATCGGCGCCGCATACAAATCAACTAGCTGACCAGGCTGCTTTTCCGCTGCCAATGCACTCTCGCGGCCACGAGATGCCGAGGTGCCTGAGGCATTACAGGTGTTGCGGGCGACGCCGCCTGAGCTGACTGCTCTCACAGGCTACCTTTGCGGAGCCCTATGGCGACGTACAGCTTCGCAAGCCACGCGGGGTCTTCAAGACTCCCGCCGGCGATCTCCTCAATGCGCTCAAGCCTGTAGTTCAACGTATTGGGATGAATCCCCAATACCGACGCGGTTTTCTTGCGCTTTTGCAACTGCTCCAGGTAACACTCCAAGGTTCTCAGAAGATCCGGTTCGTGCGACAGACGCTCAATCAGGGATTCCAAATAGCGCAGCACGTTATCCGACCGCCTTGCGCTCTCGTTCAACGCGATGTCCGAATACCTGTAGACGCCATCGCCTTCGCCAATGCGCTCGCCGACCTCCAACGCCTTGACCGCTTCTTCCACGGAACCGCACCAACCGGATGGCCCCTGGCCCATCATCCCCACGCCCACCTGTTTGAACTCGGGGACGTTTGCGATCAACCGCGCGGCCAACTCGCCCATCCTTCGATCGCTCGCGAGAAGGGAGTCGCCTCGGATACATGGGATCCAGACAATCAATCGCCCCCGATACATCACTCTGACAAGATCCGCTGCGTTGACCTTTGCCATGCGCGCGACGACCAGCAGCATCCTGTCCAGCTCCGTCTGCACGCGAGACGGCAGCGTGTCTGACACATTGAGGTTCAACGCAAATGCCACTCGAGCGATCGTCGGGTCAATGCCGATGGTCTCCGACACGCGGCTGAACTCTCCCACATCCCCGTGTGCGCTAAGGATCAGATTGCAAAGTTCGTACCGCAGTGCGTCCTTCCATCTCGATTGCTCGTACTGCTCTTCCATATACGCACTTGCGATCGCCTGGGCCATTTCGTCGAAGTGGTCGAGGAGATACGGTGACACGGTGAAAAGAAGTTCGTTCTGGACATCCTGGTGCTTCGCTGCAAATTCCAGATAGACGGCCCACAGTTCTTTTGAGCCCACCCGATAGGCCCTGAGCAGCGACGCCAACTGAATGCCTTGATGGACGCGCCTACGCCCAAGATTTCGAAATATCTCCATGTCTTCGTCGGAAGGATATTCCCCTGTCAACATGGACTTGGACCAAAGCACCGCCGAGAACCGAATCGACTCCATGAAGTCGCCCCTGGTACTCGCAGGAAGCCCGGCGTAGATCGGGTCACTTTGAGTAATCGCCGCATAGGCCCTTTCGACGATCTCGGTCGGATCGCGCGCATACGCGGCTGCCGCTTCGCGAAGCTTTCCCGTCACCCGTGGAATTTTCATGTTTGCACCGACGCCAATGTAGGTGGAAGGAGTTCCAATTCCATAGCCGGATGAAAGGGATCCGCGACGATGCGGACGGGTCACGTGTCTCAGTCTAGCCCGTCAATCGTATTGGTGCGTACCGGTCAATACCCGCTCGCCACGAATGAACAGAGAGGTGGGGTCGTACGTGGGTTTCATGACCGCGAAGTCCGCGTGGTTTTCGTACATACCCGAGCAATCGCGTACAAGCCCGCCGGTGGCCTAGGGGGCTAGCTTCTCTCTTGTCCAAGCTGGGTTACGGATTCGCCCGATTCGCGTGATTGGCGCTTAGTCGTGCGTTGACGCCCATCACAACGGAGATCCTTACCATGGCCACGACATCTGCCGACTACATTGCTCGGGTTCTCGAACTGGCAGGCATCAAACACGTTTACGGCGTCGTTGGAGATTCGCTCAATGGCCTGACAGACGCCTTCCGGCGAATGGGCACCATCGAATGGATCCACACGCGTCACGAAGAAGGCGCGGCGTTTGCCGCGGGCGCCGAAGCACATTTGACGGGCGAGCTCGCGGTCTGCGCAGGTAGCTGCGGCCCGGGCAACCTTCACCTGATCAACGGCCTTTTCGACTGCCATCGCAGCGGCGTTCCCGTGCTTGCCATCGCGGCGCATATCCCGAGTACCGAAATCGGCATCGACTATTTCCAGGCCACGCATCCGGAATCACTGTTCAAGGAATGCAGTCACTACGTGGAGCTGGTATCGAACCCGAGCCAGCTTCCGCAGATTTTGGGGCGCGCGATTCGCGCCGCTGTGGCTCGACGCGGTGTGGCGGTTCTTGTCATCCCCGGCGACATCGCGCTTAAGGAAGCTGTGGCCCAACCGCCGCGTTGGGTGGTGCCGAATAAGCCCATCGTTCACCCTGCCCTGAAGGATCTCAAACGACTGGCCAATCTGCTGAAGGACGCGACACGCGTCACCATGTTCTGCGGCGCGGGCTGTGCGGGCGCGCACGACGAGGTGGTCGAGCTCGCGCGACGCCTTAAAGCGCCAATTGTTCATACGCTCCGTGGCAAGGAATTTATCGAATACGACAATCCGTACGACGTCGGCATGACAGGACTCGTTGGCTTCTCGTCCGGTTACGCTGCCATGAAGGACTGCGACACGTTGCTGTTGCTGGGCACGGATTTCCCCTACCGCCAGTTCTTCCCCGAGCACGCCAAGATTGCGCAGATCGATATGCGGCCCGAAGCCTTGGGCAATCGGTGTCCACTTGACCTCGGCCTGATCGGCGACGTGAGAGAAACCCTCCAGAGCCTGCTTCCTTCGATACCCGAGAAAGGCGATTCCAGCCATCTTGATGCAGCGCTCGCTCACTACAAAAAGGCGCGCGAGGGCCTGGACAAACTGGCCGAGCCCAAGCAGGGCAGCAAGTTGATCCATCCGCAGTACGTGACCCAACTCGTCAGCGAGCTGGCCGCGGAAGATGCGATTTTTACGTGCGACGTCGGCACGCCCATTCTATGGACGGCGCGCTACCTCAAAGTCAACGGCAAGCGCCGCATCGTCGGTTCGTTCAACCACGGCTCCATGGCAAACGCGATGCTGCATGCCATGGGCGCGCAGACCGCCTTTCCAAAACGTCAGGTGATCTCGATGTCGGGCGATGGCGGCTTTTCCATGATGATGGGCGACTTCCTCTCGCTCATCCAGTTGCAGCTCCCGGTCAAGATCGTCCTCCTCAATAACGGAACCTTGGGTTTCGTGGAGATGGAGATGAAGGCGAACGGCTTCGTCGACACCGGCTGCGACCTGATCAACCCCAACTTCGCGGACATGGCCAACGCCGTGGGCGTCAAAGGCATCCGCGTGGAAGACTCGAAGGACCTGCGCGCAGCGCTCATTCAAGCATTCGAACACGACGGCCCCGCGCTCGTGGATGTCGTGAGCGCACGCCAGGAATTGGCCATGCCACCGAAGACGACCTTCGGCGAGGCCTACAAATTCGGGCTCTTCATGATCAAGGCGGTTCTTGATGGTCGAGGCAGCCAGCTGGTCGATTTGGCGAAAGTGAACCTCATTCGCTGATCCAACGACTCGCACCACGCGCTGGCACTGAGAGGACAGGGCTATGTCGAACGACGACATCTCAAAGTCACGACAACGCTTTCTTCAAGGCGGCTTGGTAACGTTGCCGACGGCCGGCTTTGACCTTACGTCGTTGGCCCATATCCTGCTGGCAGGAAGCAGCAGTCCCTGCACGTCGCAGGCTCCCACTCAGTTCAAGATGCCTCCTCTCGCCGATCGTCTATCGGACCAGGATATTGCGGACATCTTGAGCTTCGTCAGGACCGGCTGGAGCAATCACAAGCGAGCAAGGGCGCCAGACAAGTCGCGCGTCTACGAAAAGTGCTTGCTCCACCACTGGCCACCAAATCCGTCTATGGCCGTCGCGCACCTAACGCCAGCACCAGGAAATTACGCGCCATGAACTCACGTCGATGCTCAAAGTCTCGGCTCTCGTTTCCGCGTGCGGGAGGTCGCTTGCGCGCCGCAGCGGTTCTGATGTTGGTTGCCACATTGACGGCATGTAGCGCGTCCCCCTCGCGGAACATCCTGGGATCTTATTTTCCGACCTGGATGATTTGCGCATTGCTTGGACTGATGGGAGCGGTGGTTCTGCGCGCCGTGCTCGGAAAAGCCGGCATCAACGCAACGCTTCCGATTCCAGTGATCGTCTACCTGTGTACGTGGCTGACCGTGACGCTCGCGATCTGGTTGCTATGGCTGGGATGAAGGAGACACCGCGCATGTCCGAGAAGACGACTCTGGGTCGAATCATCGCGTTCGTGGCGATTGCCAGCGCGCTAGTCATGCTGATCACGACGATGATTGTCCTGGATCAGCGCCCTCGCACTCACGACGCCTATGTCTTCGCCTACAGCGCGGGCATCACCCCTGAAGTAAGCGGGCGCATTGTCCAGTCCAACATTCAGAACGACCAGTTTGTTCGCAAAGGCGACGTACTGCTTCGCATTGATCCCGAACCGTTCGACCTGAAGCTTCGTCAGGCAGATGCGCAAGTTGCTGCTTTGGAAGCGGACGTAGACCTGACGAGCCGTCAGGTCACAGCGCAAGGTTCGGGCGCGCAAGCAGCTGCGCGCGAAGTCGATCGGGTACGTCAACAGCTAGCGCTTGCGCACGACACAGTCGAGCGCATGGCGCCTCTGTTGGCGAAAGGCTTCGTGACAGCACAGCAAATGGATGAAGCGCGCACGAATGAGCGCACGGCCAATGCGCAGTTGGCGGCAACGGTTCAACAAGCCTCGCAAGCCAAGGAAGCCATCGGCGACGTGGAGAGTCTCAAGGCGCAACTGATGGGAGCACAAGCTACCCAGGCCCTGGCCGCACGTGACGTCCGCGAGACGGTCATTCGGGCGCCGGTCGACGGCCGGATCACGGGTTTCAATCTGTCGGTCGGCTCGTTCGCTGTCGATGGTCATCCACTTTTTACCCTGATCGACAATACTCATTGGTATGCCATCGCTAATTTTAGGGAGACGGATCTGCGTCATCTCAAGCCAGGCGATCACGCCACCGTCTGGGTGATGGGTCACGACGAGCATCCGCTCCAGGGCGTGGTCGAAAGCCTTGGGTCGGGCGTTCAGCCGGAGGGACAGGCCGGCCCCGGATTGCCCGAGGTGGATCGAAATCTCAACTGGGTCGTCGTTGCGCAGCGCTTCCCAGTATGGGTGCGCCTGGATCGTCCCGATACGAACTTTTTGCGCATCGGCGCCACCGCGTCGGTCAAGGTGATGAAATGACTCCCGTGAGCGACAGTCCTTCCTCGGAAGGATTCTCGGCGTTACTGCGGCGCGAGCTCCAACTTGATCCGCTGCGGGTTCGCTCCATCGCGCGCATCGCGGTCGGAACGGCCATCGCGGTGGCGGTCGCCATGGTATTTCAAATACCGTTGGTCTCCTACGTGGCGTATCTGATCTTTCTTCTCAGCCAGGAAGACACCGCCTCAACACTTGTCAGCTCGGTCGGTGGGCTGGTTGCCGCAACGATCGCGATCGCGCTCTCGCTCCTGTTCTACGTCTTCGACGCGTCGGAACCCGCGCTGCGCATTCCGTTGCTGACACTGAGCACGTTCCTGGGCTCGTACCTCTCGCGCACAAGCACGCTAGGCCCCATCGCCTTTCTGTCTGGCTTCGTCCTGGTCCTGTCGCAAACACTCATCGATGACATACCGAGCACCGAGGCACTCACGCACGCCGTGCTGTGGCTTTGGGTCGTGGTTGCCACGCCCGTCTTCACGGTCATTGTGATCAATCTCCTGACCGGAGAAAACCCCGTGTCGCTTTCCCGTCAACGAGCCGTGACATTGATGGAAGCCGTCGCGGCCTACATCGAGCTGCCGCTTTCTCAAGACCCCTCTCTGCTGCGTGAAAAGCTGTTGGCGCTTAACCAGCTAAAAGGGAAAGCATTTCTCTGGGACAAAAAGCTCAAGGCGTTTGCGGAAGAGGACCAAAGACTGTTTGGGCTCATGCTTGAAATACTTCAGATCGCCCGAGCTTTGCCACCGCAGCTTTCAGAAGCCGCCCGGCAAGCGTTGGCTCTGAGCCTACGCCAAAGTCGAGCGCTCTTTCTCGAGCGCAGAGGAATCGGCGTTGCGATGGATCAGACGGTTCAAAACGACATGGCAGCGGAATCCGATCCCGCCTGCGAAGCTCTTCGTCTGGCGCTGCAGGACTTGCATATGGAAGCCAGCGGGCACGCCCAAGTGGGTGCTCCAGATGCTCACGTCGCCGCTCCCCGTCGACTCTTCGTACCTGATGCCTTCCACAATCCGGCATACGCACGCTACGCGCTCAAAGTGACATTTGCCGTTTTGGCCTCCTACGCGACCTACACGCTGCTGGATTGGCCAGGCATTCGCACCGCGGTTACGACATGCTTCTTCGTTTCGCTGGCCACCTTCGGCGAGAGCGCTCATAAGCTCACCCTGCGAATTTCTGGAGCCTTGATGGGTGGCCTCCTCGGTGGTTTGTGCCTGGTCTTTGTCATTCCATCGCTCACGGATATTGGTCAGCTTTGTTTGCTCGTCGCTGGCGTCTCCGCGCTTTGCGCTTGCGTCTCCACGAGCAGCGAAAACATTTCCTACGCCGGTATGCAAATGGCGTTTGCGTTCTTTCTGGGAGTGTTGCAAGGATACTCGCCTGCAAGCGACCTGACGGTTCTTCGGGATCGCGTCGTCGGCGTCGTTATCGGCAACATCTGGATCAGCGTCTTTTTCACCAGCCTTTGGCCGGTGAGTGCGCTTCAGCAAGCACGCAATCTTTGGTCGTTATCGCTTGAAAAACTAAGTGCGCTACTTGTTGCGCCGACGGCACTGGCCGCCGCCGACCTACGGCTCCAGATCAACACCACGGCCCAACAAGCAGCCTTGTTGAAATCGCGCTCACTGTTCGAAGGACAGTTGGTCCAACGCCGTCGGCCCGCTCATACCGCCGAGCTCGAAGCAGCTGCCATGGAGCGATTGGCCTACTCGGCATTCATTCTCAGGCGCCTGCAGTATCCGATTCCCTCCCCGGCCATCGCCGATATACCTACGTCGCAGCGTTTGCTTGCGCTCTCGAAAGGAACGGTTTCCGATTCGCTTCATCTCGATGAGCAAGATCCGATGTCACTTGTCGAACGTGCGCGTTTTCGCTTGAACGAAGAGATCGACCATGCCTCGCGCTTGCTATAAATCGTCGCTCTTTACCGGGTGCGGCATCGCCATCGTGCTTTGGGGGTGCCTCACGCCTGCGTTCGCGAACGACGCACCCGTCTCGTGGGTGGCGACGCCAACAACCACCACCGCACCGACAGCGACGAACAGCCCCACGATCGAAGACCGAACCTATTCGCTGTCGGAACTATTGGAATTGGCGTTATCGATCAACCCGCAAACACGGGAAATTGAAGAACAGGCGTATCAGGCAAATTTGGCCACGCGACTGGCCAAGAGCCAATACTCGCCGCAAATTGATATCAAGGCGCTTGGCGGCATCCAGCGCACGCCGTTGGCCATTCCACCTACTGTGTCGCCAAAGGGCTACTTCGTTTCGACAACGCGAGAGGTCTTTCCTACCCTCGAAATGAAGTGGCTCCTATTCGACTTCGGCCGCCGCAAAGGCGAGGTCGAGGCAGCTCGACACAACGCCGATGCCGCCCAGTCAGCGGTTATGGGAGCACAGGAAAAGCTTATATTCGATGTCTCGGAAGGCTACTTTGAGACAGTCTCGGCGCAGGGCCGTATTCGAGCCGCGCAAAAAGCCCTCGATGCCGCCGGCCTTACCGAACAGGCCGTGCTCGACCAGCGCAATCATGGACGCGCCACGGTGGTGCAGGTGGCCGAGGCTCAGCGTCAGACGGCTGCCATGCGCTTGGCGCTGACCAAAGCTTCCGGCGCCGTCGATACCGCGTTTGCGGGCTTGGTCGCGACAGTCGGTCTACCACCCGAGAGCCACTTCGAAATTATCAAACCATCGGACGTGGCCATACCGGCTTCCTTGAAATCGCTGAACGCGCTGATCGATGAGGCACTCGAATCACGGCCGGACATCCTTGCAGCCAAGGATAAGGTGGCAGCATCAGACGCCAAAATCGACACAGCGAGGGCCGCCTACCGACCCACGATCAGTTTAGCTACGCAGGTGTTTCAGAACATCGGCGAAATCAGCAGCGACGGCAGCCCCTATTCGTCGATCAACCGCACCGGCGACGCCGTGTTCGTCTCGTTCGAGTGGTCACTCTTCGATGGCGGCGCGCGTGCGACCAACGTGTCAGTCGCCCTTTCGGAGAAATCCGCTAGCGAAGATTCCTTGGCGGCCGCCAAGGACGGTGCCTCACAGCAAGTCGTGCAGGCCTATAACAATTTTAAGACGAGCCTCGATAACCGTACGCAAGCGCTTGCCTACACCAAGGCCTCCGACGTCGCCTATCAAGCGACGCTGGATTCCTATCAACGAGGGCTCAGCAGCATCACCGATCTCATGAATAACGAGGCGGTTTTCGCCCAAGCGCAAGCAGACCAGGAAGACGCCGACGCCGACGTGCAAATCGCCAAGGCCGCGCTTGATCTCGCACTCGGCCACCGACCGGTATCGCCATAACGTCCCCCATCCGTTTCTTTCGCCACCCGAGCAGTGGAGTGTGCCATGAGCAAGAAAGTCGCCGAAATCATCGTGGAAGTCCTCGAACAGGCGGGTGTCAAACGCTGCTACGGCATCGTCGGCGATACCCTGAATCTGATCGCCGAGCATCTCGACAAGAGCCCGATTGAGTGGATTCATGTTCGCCATGAAGAAGCAGGTGCTTTCGCTGCTGGCTGCGAGGCAGCCTATACGGGCCAATTGACTGCGTGCGCCGGTAGTTGCGGCCCAGGCAGCCTGCATTTCATCAATGGGCTGTACGAGGCCAATCGCAATCGCTCCCCTGTCGTCTTGATCGCCAGCAGCATCCTGTTGAGCGAGATGGGGTTTGAGTTTATCCAGGAGGTGGATTTCAAGTCGGTATTCAAAGAGTGCTCGGTCTTTTGCGACATGATTCTCACCGCAGACCAAGCCCGCAAAAAAACGGTCATGGCCTGCCAGGCTGCCATCGCCAAGCGCGGCGTCGCTGTGTTGATCGTTCCTGTCGACATATCGCATAGTGAAGTCCGCGAAGACTTTCCTTACCGTGTTCATTTCCCGCGTCCAACCATTCGTCCCAACGACGATGAAATCGCGGAAATCGCCAAGCTCCTCAACGCCGGAAAGAAGGTCACCATCTACGCCGGATCGGGTTGTGAAGACGCATTGAACGAGATCCTTGCTGTCGCCGAACAGCTCAAAGCGCCTGTCGCACATACGTCACGAGGAAAGAGCTTCCTTGAACATGACAACCCGTACAACGTCGGTATGACAGGCATTCTTGGAAACGATGCCGGCTACAAGGCCGTGCTGGACTGCGACACTCTTCTGCTGCTGGGAGCCGACTTCGCCTGGCGCCAGTTTTACCCTGATGGCGCCAAGATCGTGCAGATCGACCTGGACCCCACCCATCTTGGTCGACGCCATCATGTGACGTTTGGTGCCGTCGGCGATATCAAGCCTACCCTGCGCGCATTGCTGCCTCTTTTGCAGCAGAAGAGTGACGGCACCTTCCAGAAGAACTATGTCGATCGCTATCGCGAGCACGTTGCATCCTGGAAAAAGCAGATGGCTCCAGGTTACAACGACTCCATTCCAGGGTCGTACCTCACTGCCCTCATCAGCAAACACGCCGCGGACGATGCGCTCTTCACTGGCGACGACGGCACACCGATTTTCTGGGCGACTCGCTGCATCGACACGAACGGCAAGCGACGTGTTTTTGGAAGCCTTCTGCACGGCACCATGGCGACAGCGCTTGCAGGATCGTTCGGGTTAAAAAAAGCTGCGCCCGAACGTCAAGTCATCGCGCTCTGCGGAGATGGCGGCTTGTCGATGCTGTTTGGCGAACTGCTGACGACCATACAAGAGGACATACCCGTCAAGATTGTCGTATACGACAACAGCAAACTTGGCTTTGTCGAAATAGAACAGATGGCAGAAGGCATGCTCGATACGTTTACGCGCCTGAAGAACCCTGACTTTGGAAAAGTGGCCCAGGCCATCGGCCTGTGGGGAAAAACGGTAAGCAAGTCTTCTGAACTGGAATCCGCCATCGACGAATGGCTCGCGCAACCGGGTCCTGCCCTGCTCAACGTGCGGGTCAACCCACTCGAGTTGACCAAGCCGCCCTTTATTGAGCTAAAACCTGTCATAGGTATGGCTTTGTATACCACTCGCGCCATCCTCCACGGACGCGGAGCTGACGTTGTGGAAATGATTCGCGAGAACATCTGATCTTTCGAAGCAGGATGCCAGGGGTTGGCCGGGCTGACATCGTGTGGCCCGGCCGTCAATACTTGCAGCCTCGAGCGCATCTGTTGACGCCCACTCCATGCCGAATATGGCGCCGCCGCTGAGCAACGGAATACGATGATGAACACCGAAAGGCCTGGTCACTTCTCTGACCACGACGGACGCTCTAAAGGATCATGCCCCACGTCAACGCCAATCCTTAGAGAGGTGCTCAAAAACGTCTTACGATCGACGGCATGTCTGCCATGGCGAATTTTTCCGCAACTTAACGGTCGATGCGTCCCTTACGACCCCGCCCATATGGCGCTCTACGTCGGCAGAATGAGCAGGTCGTCCACGGTCAGGCCCATCGATGCGCGGAAGCCGAGGCCGCATTTGACGGGCGCAAGGTCAGACAGTTCTTCTCCGCGACACACGGGCAGCACGAGCTCGCCGCGACCGACCCATGCGTCTTCCACGGAATAGTTGCTGAACTTGGCCTGCACCAGCTCGTGCACGGCAGGGGTCTGGTGCTTACCCGCAGCCAATTGTGGGAAGTGACGAAGATTGACCGTCGGTCGATTCACCAGCGACGAAGGGTCATCCAGAAGCTTCTCAATAACTACTCGTCCCTCTGCAAGGCGCTGACCGCTTGCCGATATGGATCCGGCGAACTGACTGCCGGAACCAACCTTCGGCGAGGCCTTGCTCGGTGCCGCGAACGACCTTGTCTGGAAGACGGATGCTAGCCGCTTCGGAAAGCCCTGCGCCCAACCCCGAGCCATGGCCGAATCGTTGTCGACGAAAATGTACGGACAGAAAGCGACCTTTTTATCGCGATAGACGGCATCCAGGAGGATGTAGAACTCGCGATACTGGTAGCGCGCCGGATCAAGGAGTTCGTCGTTGGCAGCCGTGAATTGCCAGTCGACGAAAAGTGCCTGCGCATGGCCCGCGTCTTCGTCAAGCTTCAGACCCTCCGGAAGGAGCGATTTGGCAGCGTCGGGCCTGGCCCAGAATTCGATAACGAGCGCGTCGCCCGCATAGCTCCACGGCGGCGAGGGAACAATGGCCGACTTGCCGTTCGGCGAAAACGGAAATGTGAATTGAGCAGACATGGGATCAACCTCGTAGTGGATGTCCTTAACCAACGTCGAAAATATGCGTGATGTTATTTCGATGAATGGTCGACAAGGGTCTTCAAGTCAGTGACCGAATACGACACGGACATGCGATAGCCGTTACCGGTGCGCATGGGTGCGAGGTCGGAGATTTCTTCGTTCTCGCACTCGGGCAAAGTCAGCTCGCCCTTGCCGCTCCAGGCGTTGGCCACCGTAAAGTTGTCCATGACGGACTCCACGAGCTCATGCACAGCTGGCCGGTCCCAATCGCCGGCCGTCAGCCGCGGATAGTGGCGTAGGTTAATGGTGGGTCGCGAACCCAGAGTGGCAAGGTTCGTGACCTCGCTGTCCAGCGTCACGATTCCTTTTGCGAGGCGCTGCCCCGCCGTCGACGCGGAGGCTCCAAAACGACTGCCTCGCGCGAGCTTAGGCGCCGCGATGCTGTTCGCCGCGAAGGTACGCGTCTGGAAGATCGAGCCTCGCCTCTTCGGGAAGCCCTGTGCCCACCCGCGTGCAATGGCCGAATCGTTGTCGACGAAAATGTAGGGACAAAACGAAACCGGCTTACCCTGGTACAGCGCGTCAACCAAGATGAAGAACTCGCGATATTGGTAGCGAGCCGGATCCAGGAACTCATCGTTCTCCCCTGAGAATTGCCAATCCACGAAGTAGGCTTGCGCATGCCCCTCTGCTTTGTAGTCAGGCTCCAGTTCCTTGGGGAGTACGGCTGCCGCTGCTTTCGGATCGCTCCAGAAATCGATGACCAGAAAGTCACCGGAATAGTGCCAGGGCGGGGGTGGTGCAATCGTCGACAGACCGCGAGGGGTAATGGGAAGAAAGAAGTTGCTTTTCATGTGGCTTTCCCAAGAGAGATTGGTTGATGCCATTGCGACGGACCATCAAGTCCCTATCGGCACATCGTGTTTGTTTTCACGAAACGAAGCGTATTGCGATGCGGACTCAATCGAGCTGACTATGTCACCCGATACCGTTCCGTTCTTGGACAAACTTGACGACGAAGGATGAAAAGTCACTCCTTGGGAACACTTGGCGGACTCAGTCAGCCAGGCCGCAGGCGCGTGTCGCCTCATCGCAAAGCCGATCAGTCTCGCCATCGGCGATGACCTGATAGGCATTTCTACCTTCGAGCGCCCTATGGTGCATGCACATCCATCGCACCGCGCGCGCCCGGTCGCCAAGCCCGCTTATCAGCATCCTGGAGAAATCGCTGATATGCTCCTCAAGAATCGAGAACGCTGCCAAGGCAGTCTTCTCCCTCATGGAATAAGCCTCTTCGAGTCGCGCGCTCACCGCGTGGAATGGGTCGCTCTTAGTCATGTGCGTCCCCTCAAGATTCAGTCTCGATAGCCGCGCCGGATCGACCTTAGAAAGCCAATGACGAGGTCGGCCTCGCCCATCTGGACCAACTCCTGTGCGGTCTTACCGCCGAGTTCACGAATCTTTACCGTCAGATACCACTCGCGTACTCGTACTGCGTCACGATCAATGCCCTTGGCCAATCGCAGGACACCCCAGAGGCCCACATCCAACGGACGGCCGAAAAGCGGGTAGTTGTTCCGTGACTCGCCCCATGTCGCCGCACAAAATCGTGTCGTCATCATGCCGTCCTCATCGCGGGCCAATGTAAGCCAGGTTACGCGAAGTATTCATCTTCTTCTTGCAGGTTTTTGCACCAGCATGTCATTTTTATCCACATCGCTTGCGATGGAGAAAGTACGAAAACGAAAGGCGGTGAACGACGCAAAAACTCTGCAGAGTTGTCAAATAAATACACTTTCGAGGGGTTCTACCCCGTTAACGCGGACACTTCCAAGAAGGCCGATGATCGGCAAAAAGGAGTGTCATGTCCAAGCGAAGAAAGTTCAGCGACGAGTTCAAACGTGAGGCCGTGGGCCTGACCCACCAGC
>Ga0302234_10000233_pt1 | contig 45739 bp, 34 predicted proteins | sample II_Palsa_N3_2_FD_193576 | JGI IMG/M metagenome (GOLD analysis project Ga0302234, IMG submission 193576) | Peat permafrost microbial communities from Stordalen Mire near Abisko, Sweden - II_Palsa_N3_2 | ecosystem: Environmental > Terrestrial > Soil > Palsa > Peat permafrost | place: Sweden... | reverse complement strand
CTGTCGGCGATGCCGGCGGTACGGCGCGCTTCCACGGCCATCGACGAATGCGTCATCGTGGCCGGATGCGCGATCAGGCTTTCCACGCCACCGAGCGATTCGGCCAGCGAGAAATACTGCAAGCCATTGACGAACGCGGCAATCTGTTCGAGCTCGCCATCCAGTTCGAAACTGAGCATGGCGCCGAAGCCCTGCTGCTGGCGCGACGCCAACGCGTGCCCGGCATGGCTGGCAAGGCCGGGGTAATACACCTTGCGTACTGCCGGATGGCCGTCCAGACGGCTGGCGATACGCTCGGCATTTTCCTGATGCTGGCGCAAACGCACGCTCAACGTGCGCAAACCGCGCAGGGTGAGGTAGCTGTCGAATGGCGCGCCGGTCAGGCCATTACAGTTGGCCCACCATTTCAGCTGCTCGAACACCGCGGCCTCGCGGGCCACCACCGCGCCGCCGACCACGTCGCTGTGTCCGTTGATGTACTTTGTCGTTGAATGCACCACAACGTCCGCGCCCAGCAGCAAAGGCTGCTGAAGTGCTGGCGACAGGAATGTATTGTCCACCACCACCAGCGCGCCTACCGCGTGTGCGGCCTGCGCCACGTGACGGATATCGGTGATGCGCAGTAGCGGGTTGGACGGCGTCTCCACCCACACCAGCGCGGGCTGTTGCGCCAGGCCCGCAGCGAGCGACACGCTGTCGGTGAGATCGGCGAACTCGACGCTGAACCGGCCCTTCTTTGCCCACGCATCCAGCAGCCGCCAGGTGCCACCGTAGCAATCGTGGGCAGCGAGAATTTTCGACCCCGCCGGCACCAGTTCCAGCGCCAGCGCCACCGCCGACATGCCGCTGGAAGTCACCACCGCGCCGGCGCCCTGCTCCAGTTCCGCCAGCGCGTTGCCGAGCAGGTCACGGGTCGGATTGCCACTGCGCGAGTAGTCGTACGGGCGCTTGGCACCCAGGCCTTCGAAACTGTAGTTGCTCGACAAATGCAGTGGCGGCACCACCGCACCGTGCTGGGTGTCGCTTTCGATGCCGGCGCGCACGGCGCGGGTACAGGGGGCGGACTCGCTCATCTCAATCTCCAGGTCTTTCGTATGTCGGTGTACATCGGCTTTTGTTGGAGCTGTAGGAGCGACTTCAGTCGCGATGCTTTTGCTCGGATCGATAGGGCATCGCGACTGAAGTCGCTCCTACAAGTTCAGCTCAGCGCTTCGCGCAAAAGAGGCGCGAGCTGCTCGGGTTCTTTCAGGAAGGCGTCGTGGCCGTACGGCGACTCGACGACTTCGAGTGTGGCCGGGCCATGCAGGCGACGCTGCAGCTCGCACAGATCGGCCAATGGCACCAGTCGATCCGATGGAAAGCCGATCAGCGTGGCCGGCGTCGACACTTGCTCGGGGGCCACGTCGTGCAGGTCGATCGATTCGGACAAGGCGAGAAAGCGATCCGCATCGAAGCGCTCGACGAAGCGACGGCCGGCGTGCTCGAGGTAGTCCTCCACCGGGAAATGGAAGCGTTCATCGCGCCATTCCGGGCCGCCGGCAAAGCGACGTGCGAATTCACCGCTGCCGCGATACGTGGTGATCGCGAGCTGACGCGCCAATGCCAGCGCCTGATCGACCTGGCCGGTCGATTGCCCGAGCCGCACGATGCCGCGCTGTACGCTACGCTGCGCGGTAGCCAGCGGGTGTGCCCGGTGCGCACCTGCCAGCAGCAGCAATCGATCGACCTGCCACGGATGACGCACGGCGAACGCCAGCGCCACCATCGCGCCATACGATGAGCCGACAAACGCATGCGCCTGGGGGATATTCAACGCCTGCAGCAGAGCGCTCAGCGCGTCGGCCTGATCCTCGCTGGATACGGCGCTGGCGCCCAGCTCCGCTGGCGTCAACCAGTCAATCGCCAGCACACGCCAGCGCTCCAGATCGATCGCAGCACCGACGCCGACCAATGCCTGCCACCAACCCGGGGCCGCGTCACCATCCAGCGTGGCCACATCGCGATCGGCCGAAATGCCGCCCTGCACGATCAGCGTCGGCGCATCCGGCGCCCCACACCACAGATAGTCGACATCGACTTCGCACGGGCCGCTGCCGTATTTCGGGTTGAGCTGAAGCCGCCGCGTGCTGCGCTGGGCGGTCAGGCCCGATTGCGTGCGCACTGCCGGTGACGGCGCTGGTGTGGCGCGACCGGCAGGGACCGGGCCGGCCGCGGGAGTGGAGACCGCTTCGGCTGTGCTGATGTCGGCTGTGCTGGTGTCAGATAGGCAGGTCATGCGATCTCTCCGGTCGGCATCGCCCTGCGAAGCACCGAAAAGGTCGCCATGCGCGGGATCGACAGCGGATCGCTGCGACACGGCTGACGCCCATCTTCCGGTTGGCGCCGCAAAGCGCCTCCGCAGGAGTTAGCACCGTTGCGGAAACGCTCCGCAGGTTGCCCCGGCTTCAAAGGGCCTGTCCCTCAGCCGGTCTCGATGAGTGACGCGGATATTGGATGCTTGATTGAAACTTGTCAATAGACGTCTAAACATCTAAACGCATATATGTTTATTCGCATAAGAGATTTGCCATTGGGACGGCGCGGTCGCATGCTGGCCCTTCTGCATCAATACCTTGAGCACGTCATGAGTCAGCAGCGGGGCATTTCGCGTCCTTCAGGAATCTGGATCCGATGGCATGCATTGCCAGCCGAGGGAGTTGGGGAAGGATTGCTCTTGACCTCAAAGCCAAAAGCTTTACCCCCTGCGAGCAGCAGGAGGCGTAAATTCAGTCCCTGGAAAAGTTTTGACCTGGTAGCACTCCCTCCCACACCGGCAAAAAAAGGGGGTGCTCCTGGTCTCAAAGCCAAAAGCCTCACTCCTCCCACTACCCCCTGCGACCGAAGGGAGTTCCGTCTTCAGGGCAGGCATGGAAAGGAGCAAAACCAGTTGCCGTCCCACCTCATCGAGCACTTGGCCTATCTATGAGCATCCAGCCTGAGCTTTCCGCCACCATCGGCAGCACGCCACTGCTGCGGCTGCGTCACGCTTCCGCGCTGACCGGTTGTGAGGTGTTGGCCAAGGCCGAGCTGCTCAATCCGGGCGGGTCCATCAAGGACCGAACCGCACTTGGCCTGCTGCGGGATGCCGAGCAACGCGGCCTGATCCGCCCCGGCGGCACCATTGTCGAAGGCACCGCCGGCAATACCGGCATCGGGCTGGCGCTGCTTGGCGCCAGCCTTGGCTATCGCACGGTGATCTTCATGCCGGAGACGCAGAGCCGCGAAAAGATCGACGCGCTGCGCGTTACCGGCGCCGAAGTGCGGCTGGTTCCTGCCGTGCCCTACAAGGATCCGAATCACTACGTGCACCATGCGCGCGTCCATGCCGAGGTGTTGAACGTCAGTGACGCCGGCAGCGCGTGGTTCGCCAACCAGTTCGACAACACCGCGAACCGTGACTTCCATGAAGACACCACCGGCGTTGAAATCTGGGAACAGACGAACGGCCTGGTCGACGGCTTCGTCTGTGCCGCCGGCACCGGTGGCACGCTGGCCGGCGTCGGTCGCGCGCTGAAGGCGCGCAACCCCAATGTGCGCATCGCACTGGCTGACCCCAGCGGCTCCGCACTGGCCAGCTATGTCAACACCGGCGAACTGGTCGCCACCGGAAACTCGATCAGCGAGGGCATCGGTTCGAGCCGGGTCACCGCGAACTTCGACGGCGCACCGATCGACCTGGCGTGGTCGATTCCCGACGAGGAGTCGGTGCCGCTGGCGCATCAGCTGTTGCATGAGGAAGGTTGGTGCGTCGGCGGCTCCAGTGGCGTCAATATGGCCGGGGCAATCCGCCTCGCACGTGCACTGGGGCCAGGCCACACTATCGTCACGGTGCTCGCCGATGCCGGCACGCGTTATCAGGCCAAGCTGTTCAATCCGGTGTTCCTGCGCGAGAAGGGCATCCCGGTACCGCATTGGTTGGCGCAGGCATTTCCGAGCTGAGCCGACCCGAACCATCAGCGGATGGCCATATCTTCGTAGGCGACTCCTGCTAACGTAATCGCATGAGCTCGCATCCCGACACGTCGACCCTGCACTCCCAACTGCAGAGTGACGGCTTCGCCTTCGTCACCTCCCGGACCATGCGCCAATTGCTTGGCGAACTGCAGACGCTGGATGACTGGGCCGCATTCGTCGCCAGCTGGAATGACCTCGCGCCCGATACCTACCTCGCCATTCGCGGACGTCACCGGCGTCGTCGCCATGCGACGTTTTCAGTCGAGGCAACGGGCACGATAAGCCGCGAATCACACCGGCCGCATTTCCAGAGCCTGCAGCACAATGCATTGCAGGGAGATATCCAGCGCTGGTTCCAACCGATACGGCCGACGATCGCCGACGGCGCCAGCATGCACGTCATCCTCGATTTCTGTCGGCAGCTGTTCGGCGCACTGGCACCGACGACAAAGCACTGGTGTGCCGAGACGCACCAGTTTCGCATCGAGGCCCGTGTTGGCGAACCCGGCGAGCCGACTCCGGAAGGCGTGCACCGCGATGGCGTCGATTACGTGCTGGTGCTGATGATCGATCGCGAAAACATCGAGAGCGGCACGACCACCATCCACGCACACGATGGCAGCCTGCTGGGCAGCTTCACGCTCACTCGCGCGTTGGATGCTGCCGTCGTCGACGACGCGCGCGTCTGTCATGGCGTCACTGCCGTTACCCCGGTCGACCCATCGCAGCCTGCTCATCGCGACGTACTCGTCGTGACGTTCCGCGCCGCTGATATGTGAACGACACCCTTTCACTAAATTCACGCGTAGAAGGCTCGCTGCCTGCAATCCTGCAAACGTAGTAGCCGCGCTGTGCGCGGTCTCGCCTCAGGAAAAGTGTTTGCGCCGATTTTGCAACCCTGACCTGTAGTTTCGCCAAAACTTTTGGCATACGAGAGAAGGACATACCTATGAAGACGAAGCTAATTCTCGCAATGAGCGCTGCGATGTTGTTGTCGACTGCGGCAATGGCTGCGCAGTCCGACCCGCAAAGTGCCGACGCCACCGTTCAAAAGACCACGACCACGACCACCACCGTGCAGCACGTCGATGGCTCCAACGCAGCCTGGTACAGGCAGGGTGGGGTTGTACCTACCGAATATCGCGACAATCGCTATGTCGTTCAACACTGGCAGACCGAGCATTTGAATGACCCAAGTGATGGCTCCCATTGGGTGCGCGGCGACAACGGCGATTTCCTGCTGGTCGATGAAAACACTGGTGTGATCACCAAGATCATCCAGAACCCCCAACACTAAGTTGGTCAGGTGAGAGCACGGCTCCCCGCCGTGCAAACGCAAACGGATCCATGGTTTCCATGGGTCCGTTTGCGTTGCAGTTTTAATCGTCCGACAACACGGACTGGATCGCCGCGAACGTCGAGCACACTTCGTGGACTCGACGATGACGAAAGGTGCACACCCCTGCACTTCGGCCGGCAGCGAATCTACACTTCCCCTTGCGCCTTGTATTTGCGATGAGCCTGGCCGACTGCGACACTGCCGGCACGATGCGCCGACCCGTCGGGCACCGCGCATAAATCAATCCAAGGGGAGCCGTCATGTCAGTCGCCGCAAACATCCTGATCGCCCTGATCGCCCTGCTGCACCTGTGGTTCCTCATCCTGGAAATGTTTCTCTGGACCAAGCCTTCGGGGCGCCGCGCCTTCGGCCTCACCGAGGAGTTCGCTCAGCAGTCGAAAGTGCTGGCAGCCAACCAGGGCCTCTACAACGGCTTCCTCGCCGCGGGGTTGATCTGGGGCTTGAGCCAAGGCGCCGCCGGCTTCAGCGTGAAGCTATTCTTTCTCGCCTGCGTGCTGGTGGCTGGCATTTTCGGGGGGCTGACGGCAAGCCGGAAAATCCTGTGGGTTCAGGCGCTGCCGGCAGCCGTCGGACTGGCACTCCTACTGCTGGCGTGATCCCCAGCCTGACCGTTCGACGCATCATTCAAACACTGCCTTCAAGACAATCATGACATCGACACATCGCGAAACAGTCGGCACCCGCTTCAACCCGGCCCTGATGCAACAAGCCCGCGAACTGAGCTGGTCCGCACTGCATGGCATCCATGAACGCATGCGCCCGGGCATCAGCGAGGACGAGGCCAAGCTCGAGGCGGCGGAGGTATTTCGTGAACTGGGCTTTGAGCGTCTGTGGCACCCGACCTACATTCGTATCGGGCCAAATACCATCAAAACCTATCGGGAGCCCTCTGATCCGGGCGTACGACTGGGCGACAACGATAGCTACTTCATCGACCTTGGGCTGGTGTTCGATGGTCACGAAGGCGATGTGGGCGATACGTTCGTAGTCGGTCACGCGCCACAGCGGCAGGCCTGCGCGGACGCTGCACGTGCGCTATTTCACGAGGTCGCGAACGCATGGCGCACACAAGGGGTGAGCGGTCAGGCGCTATATGCATTTGCCGGCGATCGTGCCGAGGCGGCGGGCTGGCGGCTCAATCATGCGATCAAGGGTCACCGCGTCAGCGACTTTCCACACTCGATCCACAAGGCTGGCGACCTCGGTGATCTGCAGGCAAGCCCGTCAAGCGGCCTGTGGATCCTGGAGATCCAGATCGCGCATCCGAGCGAGCCGTACGGCGCTTTCTACGAGGATCTGCTGATGGATGCGCCAACACGCTGATCAGGGGCGCTACTACGCCGGCAGGCACATGCAGGCAGCAACGCCACTGATCGAAGTCCGGGCCCCACAGAACGTCCGCGATGCAACGCATGTAACGTATGGCCATCATCCAGTCTCGGCAATCACTCAGGATGAACGAGCCGCTGCGCTATGCTGCTGGCTCATCCAGGCCTGCCTGGGATTCAGGCTGCTACGTATGTCGTCACCCTTGAAGCCAGCACCTGCTCCTGCCATCACCGCCGGCAAGAACGGATCGACAGCGAAAGCCCGAAGACGGTCGTCTCCGGGCGTCATGATTGTCGGCATCGGTGCCTCGGCCGGCGGCCTGGAGGCGTACAAGTCATTCTTCGCGCACATGCCGGTGGATGGCGAACTGGCCTTCGTGCTGGTGCAGCATCTTGCGCCAGATCACCATAGCCTGCTGGCCGAACTGATCGGCCGCAGTACCACCATGCCGGTGCTCGAAGCCACACAAGGTATGCAGGTCAAGCCGCGACATGTCTATGTGATTCCGCCGAATGCGACCTTGACCATCGCCGACGGCGTCCTGCAAGTGTGCAAGCCTGCGCCACCGCGGGAGCATCGGTGGCCGATCAATACGTTCTTCACTTCATTGGCCGAAGATCAGGGTGATTGTGCCGTATGCGTAGTGCTGGCCGGTACCGGCAGCGATGGTGCGCAGGGACTGCGCGCCGTCAAGGATCACGGCGGACTGGCGCTGGCGCAGTCCGGCTTTGATCACCAGGCGATGACCGGCATGCCGGCCAGTGCGGTGGCTACCGGGCTGGTCGACGCCGTGCTGCCGGTAGCCGACATGCCAGCGCGCCTGCTCGCCTATCAAAAGCAGATGCATTCCGCACACAAGCAGAAGGGCTCCGACGGTTTGCGTGGTGACGTCGCGGCACATCTTAAAACCATCTGCGAACTGCTGCACACAGAAATCGGCCACGACTTCGGCCAGTACAAGGAAAAGACCCTGCTGCGGCGCATCCAGCGGCGAATGCTGGTGGTGCAAGCCGAAGGTGTAACCGACTACATCGACTACCTTCGTCAACATCCGAACGAACATGAGTTGCTGTTTCGCGAGTTCCTGATCGGCGTGACAGAGTTCTTCCGCGACCCGGTGGCTTTTGAAGCGCTGCGAACCATCGCGATCCCCTCGCTGCTCGCCGACAAGACCAGTGCCGACGTGCTGCGCGTATGGGTTCCCGGCTGTGCCACCGGCGAGGAAGCCTATTCGATCGCCATCCTGCTGCGCGAGGCGATGGGTTCGCAACGCGGCCTGAAAGTGAAGATATTTGCCACTGACATCGACGATCAGGCGATCGGCGCGGCGCGCGCCGGACGCTACCGCTCGCCATTGATCGGCATTTCTCCCGAGCGCCAGGAGCGTTGGTTCACCAAGGATCGTGATGATTACTGTGTGGTCAAGCAGATTCGCGAGATGTGTATCTTCTCACCACACAGCGTGATCAAGGATCCGCCGTTTTCGCGCATGGACCTGGTCTCCTGTCGCAATTTGCTGATCTATCTGAACAACGACCTGCAGGACCGCCTCGTGCAGTCGTTCCACTACGCGTTGCGACCCGGTGGGTTTCTGCTGCTGGGCACGTCCGAGCGGCTGGCAAAGAACGCCAGCCTGTTCACCGAACTGGACAAAAAACAGCGGCTATACGTTCGCCGCGACGACACCCACTCGCGCCCACGAAGCTTCCCCAGTGCCCGACCTCGCCAGGCCAACAGTACGGAGCACGCAGAACACGCAACGCCACCACGGCACCTCGAGGACCTGATCGATCAGCATGCGCGCCAGGCGCTGGAACCGTGGTCACCAGCTTACGTGGTGATCAATGCCAATCACGACGTGCTGCGCTTTGGCGGCGACACCGGACGTTATCTCGCGCCATCGTCTGGCGCCGCCAGCCTCAACTTTTTCCAGCTGCTCGACAAGCCATTGCGCGGCGCTGTGCGCGCGGCGGCACTGCAAGCATTCGCCAGCGGCAAGCGGGTGATTCGCGAAGGACTGACCTTCCTGCTCAATGGGCATGAGCGGTCGCTGCGCCTGATCGTGGAGCCGCTACCCGAAGCCGACGGCAGCGTTGAGATGTGCGTGGTGGCGTTCCACGAACTGGAGCCTGCGCCAGGCGAGACCGGGTTGGCACCCGAGGGCACACCCGATGGCCAGCTCGCGCGCATCCATGCGCTCGAGGAAGAATTGCGCGGGACCCGCGTGCAGCTGCATACCGCCGTCGATCTGCACGAAACAGCCAGCGAGGATCTGAAATCGGCGAACGAGGAATACCAGTCGGTCAACGAGGAGCTGCAGTCCGCCAACGAGGAACTGGAAACTTCCACCGAAGAAATGCAGTCGATCAACGAGGAGCTGCAGACGGTCAACGCGGAGCTCAGCAGCAAGAACGAAGCATTGAACCGGCTCAACAGCGACATTCGCAACCTGCTGGACAGCACGCATATCGCTACGCTGTTCCTCGACCGTGACCTGCTCATTCGCAACTACACGCCGGCGATGACCGACCTGTTTCACTTGCGCGATGGCGACAAGGGGCGCCCGATCAACGAGATATCGCCTCGCATCAACTACCCGGAATTGAGAGACGACGTGGCGCGGGTGCTGCGCGACCTGGCAGTTACCGAACGCACGCTGCGCGGCAAGGGCGAAGCACCGACGTTTCTGCTGCGCATGCGTCCCTACCTGACGATCAACAATGTCGTCGATGGTGTCGTGCTGACCTTTGTCGACATAACGGAAATCCAGCAGCTGAACAGTGAACACGCCCGCCTGGCGGCGATCGTGAACTCTTCGCGTGACGCCATCTTTGGTTTTTCTCTGGATGAACGGATCACCAGCTGGAATGCCAGTGCAGAGCGCATTTTTGGTCTGACGGTAGCCCAGGTGGTCGGCAAGCCGCTGAGTCTGTTGCTACCGCCGGACCCGTCTGAGGAAACGAAGAACTTTTTCATCAGCCACGAGCGCACCCTGCGCCTCGCCGAGTTCGAGATGACCTGGGTGCGACCCAACGGTGAATCGGTGCCGCTGTCCCTCAACTACTCGCCAGTGTGGGACCACGACGGCACCCTGTTTGCCGGCAAGCTCATCGCGCGGGACATCACAGAACGTGTTCGTGCTGCCAGACACACCGAGCTGATGCTGGCCGAGCTCAATCATCGGGTGAAAAACACCCTCGCCACCGTGCAGGCCATCGCCCATCAGACCGCGGCCAATGCGCCCGATCTGGAGGCCTTCAAGGAAGGCTTTCTCGCTCGGCTGCTGGCCCTTTCGCACACCCACAATCTGCTCGCACGGGATGCGTGGACTGGTGCGCCGCTCGCCGGCATCATCAACAATGAACTGGCACCGTACCGGCGTGACAGTGACTCACGCGAAAATGATGCACGCGTGAGACTGCTGGGCAAAGACATCAACCTGCAGCCAAAGCAGGCACTGGCACTGAGCATGGCCTTGCATGAGCTGGCCACCAATGCTGGCAAATACGGCTCGCTGTCGGTGCCCGCAGGCCAGGTGACCGTCACATGGTCCACACGCATGAGGGACCAACGTCCATGGTTGTATCTGCAATGGAAGGAAACCGGCGGTCCCGCCGTTGAGCCGCCCACCCGACGCGGCTTTGGCTCACGCCTGATCGAGGAGGGTGTGCCGTACGAACTGAATGGTGAGGTAGCGCATGAATTCCCTCGCAGCGGCGTGACCTGCACCATCGATGTACCACTGGACGAGGAAACTTCCTGATGACCACCCACAGGAATTTACCCTGCATCCTGCTCGCCGAAGACGAAATGCTTCTCGCGATGATGCTGGAGGATCGACTCACCGCATCGGGCTACCAGGTGCTCAAGGCCGCGCGCCTGGCCAAATGTCTGGAGCTGGCCGAGTCGGCGCCGATCGATCTCGCCATTCTCGACATCAACCTGGCCGGCGAAGTCAGCTTCCCTGCTGCGTTGGCGCTGCGTCGCCGTGGCATTCCATTTGTTTTTTCCTCCGGCTACGGCGACGACGACCTACCCGAAGCCTGGCGCAATGAAAGAATTCTGCAGAAGCCCTACGACAGCAGGCAACTGAACGAGGCGCTGAGCGCCCTTCGCGCCGCCTGAGCAGTCTTCGCACAGGGCTCTGCGATCCTGTGTGTCCGCACAAGCATGATTTCATGCATCAGCCTGCCCGATACTGCCGCGCCCGGACTGCGCCGACCCGATGTTCGGCGTCGCTGCATTCAAACCCAATCTGAAATTAGCTGAGGGTCTTCGCGTGAAAGCGTTACTGGCCTCAGCCCAGTCTTGAGCGGCGCGAGGCCATGTTGGCGGTGCCTCCGAAGCATTAGTGATGCGCTGACGCGATATATACAGGCACTTATCAGCGCATCGACTACCATGGAGTGTCTTCTCCGCGAGTTCATTGCATGTCACCTGAGTCGCTCCACCGAACGGCCGAGACCGTTCGAGCTTTGCCTGTGGACGCGTCTACGGATCGGTTGAAGTTCAACGGCGACAACACGTTTCAGCGTGAACTGCGACGGCGGGTCGAGGACTATTTCAGGCGCAATGGACTCAAGCAGCGCGACAGCGCGCGCATGTATCTGAAAACGGCGCTGATCCTGGCCACCTTCGTGGCCTCTTATGTCTTGCTCGTGTTCTTCGCCGCTACCTGGTGGCAGGGCCTGCTACTCAGTGTGGTGCTGGGCACTGCGGTCGCGCAGATCGGCTTCAACATCCAACACGATGCCGGCCATCAGGCGTATTCGGAACGCCGCTGGATCAACAATGTCATGGCCATGACGCTCGACATGATCGGCGGCAGCTCGTACATCTGGCACTGGAAGCATGCGCACTTCCATCACACCTACGTCAACATCGACGGCCACGACAGCGACATCAGCCTGGGTGTGCTGGCAAGGTTTGCGCCGGTGCAGAAGCGCTATCGGCACCATCGCTGGCAGCACTTCTACATGTGGCTGCTGTATGGGCTCACAGCGGTGAGCTGGCATCTGCATGACGACTTCCATGACATCATCACCAGCACCATCGGCAAGCGTCACTTTCCGCGGCCGCGTGGCAAGGATCTGGCGGTCTTCGTCGTCGGCAAGCTGGTGTTCTTTACGCTCGCCTTCGGCTTGCCGCTCGCGTTTCATTCGATCGGCACGGTCGTGCTGTACTACGCCGTAGTCGCCGTGGTTGCGGGCCTGCTGCTGGCGATGGTGTTTCAACTGGCGCACGCCGTAGAGGACGCGGCGTTCCCCTTGCCGAACGAGCCGGGACGCATCGACAAGCCGTGGGCGGTCCATCAGCTTGAAACCACGGTGAACTTCGCGCGCGACAGCCGGGTGCTCAGCTGGCTGGTCGGTGGGCTGAATTTTCAGATTGAGCACCACCTGTTCCCGCGCATCTCCCACGTCCATTACCCGACCATTGCGCCCGTGGTCGAGGCGACCTGCCGCGAGTACGGCCTGCCCTACCGCACGAACCGCACATTCGGCGCCGGCATCGCCTCGCACTATCGCTGGCTGCGGCTGATGGGCCGACCGGACCCCGTGCCAGCACCACTCGTGCTCAAGCCAGCGCCGCAAACCTGAACATCTTCATGGACTTACGCGAGGACTCGGGGCGCCGCGCCGCGCCGTTTGCGGCAACAACGGCGAACTGACTCCCTGTCTCGTCGGTCGCCTGAACTGGCCATTACGGCATTGCCATCGATACCAGTTACAATATGCGGTTTGACGCGCTCGTAGCCTGTTTGCCCGGAGTCGGCGTAAGCCACCCCACCCCGCAGGCGCATTGAATTTTCCGCGGGACGGCCCGGTGCTGCCCTGCTTGCCTTTACTTAACGACTCTTACCGGAATCCAGAACGTGGCCCGACTGAAACCTCTCTCCCTTTATCGCAACATCGGCATCATTGCGCATATCGATGCGGGCAAGACCACCACCACCGAGCGGGTGCTGTATTACACCGGCAAGAAGCACCAGATCATCGACGTGCACGACACCAAGGACGGCAAGGGCTCGACCACGACCGATTACCTTGAGCAAGAGCGCAAGCGCGGCATCACCATCCAGTCGGCGGCCGTGTCCACCGAGTGGAAGGGTTACCAGATCAACGTGATCGACACCCCGGGACACGTGGACTTCACCATCGAGGTGAACCGTTCGCTGCGCGTGCTCGACGGCGCCGTGGTGGTGTTCGACGGCGTGGCCGGTGTGGAACCGCAGACCGAGACCAACTGGCGCCTGGCCGACCAGTACAACGTGCCGCGCATCTGCTACGTCAACAAGATGGATCGCATCGGCGCCAGCTTCGGCCATTGCGTGAAGGGCATCCGTGAGCGCCTGGGCGCGAACGCGCTGTTGTGCCAGATCCCGCTGGGTAGCAGCGACGAGTTCTGCGGCATGGCCGACCTGGTCGCCGGCGTGGGCTACATCTGGGCCTCCGACGACAAGGACAGCACCTGGGAAACCGTGCCGCTGGCCGATCTGAAGGGTCGTCTGACGTTCGGCTCCACCGTCGACAACGACTGGATCGCGAACCTGCCGAAGCTGCGCGAAGAAATGCTGGAAACCGCGCTGGCGCTGGACGACGACGCGTTCGAGCACCTGATCAACACCGGTGAATTTGACCCGGCAGTGCTCAAGCGCTGTATCCGCGAGGGCACCGTCACCGGCGCACTCGTACCGGTGCTGTGCGGCTCTTCGTACAAGAACAAGGGCGTGCAGCAGCTGCTGGACGCCGTGGTCGACTACTTGCCCTACCCGGGCGAGAACGGCGGCATTTCGATGGTCGACGAAGACGGCAACGTCATCGGCGAGCAGGTCGTGTCCGACGACGCACCGGCGCGCGCGCTGGCGTTCAAGGTGATCAACGACCAATTCGGCACGCTGACTTTCTGCCGCGTCTATTCCGGCGTGATCAAGAAGGGCGACACGCTGCAGAACGTCACCCGTGGCAAGAAAGAGCGCGTCGGCCGCATCGTCGAAATCCACGCCAATGCCGCCAAGGAAATCGACGAAGTGCGCGCCGGTGACATCTGCGCGTTCGTCTCGATGAAGGACACTGAGACAGGCGATTCGCTGTCCGATCCGGCGCACCCGGCCCTGCTGGAGCGCATGCGCTTCCCGGATCCGGTGATCAGCGTGTCGGTCGAGCCGAAGACCCGCAACGACGTCGACAAGATGTCCACCGCGCTCTACAAGATGGTCAAGGCCGATCCGTCGCTGCGCATGGAAGTGGACAAGGAAACCGGCCAGACCGTGCTCAAGGGCATGGGCGAGCTGCATCTTGAAATCACCATCGACCGTATGCGCACCGAGCTGGGCGTGGACGCGAGCATGGGCAAGCCCAAGGTCAGCTTCCGCGAGGCGTTCGGCCAGACCGTCGAGCACACCTACACGCACAAGAAGCAGTCCGGTGGTTCGGGCCAGTTCGCCGAAGTGAAGATCATCTTCGAGCCGGGCGAGTCCGGTTCCGGCGTGGTGTTCTCCGACGAAGTGGTTGGCGGCCGTATCCCGCGCGAATACATCCCGGCCATTCAGCATGCGATCGAAGTCGAGTCGCGCCAGGGTCAGGTTGCCGGCTACGAAGTGCTGGACTTCAAGGCACGCCTGATCGACGGCAAGTACCACGACGTCGACTCCTCGGCGCTGGCCTTTGAAATCGCGGGTCGCGCCTGTTTCCGCGAAGCACAGCGGCTGTCCAAGCCGAAGCTGCTCGAGCCGATCATGAGCCTGGAAGTGGTCACCGAGGCGACCTACCTCGGCGACGTGATCGGCGACATCAACCGTCGTCGCGGCAGCATCTCCGACCAGGGCCATAAGGGTATGTCGGCCTTCGTGCAGGGCTTCGTGCCGCTGTCCGAAATGTTCGGCTACATCAACTTCCTGCGCTCAGCCACCAGCGGCCGCGGCAACTTCACGATGATCTTCGATCATTACGAAGAAGTGCCGGCCAGCATGGTCGCGAAGCTGATGGAAAAAGAAGCGAAGTAAGTCGCTTCTGACATCGCGCTGGCGTCATCGGCCAGCGAGAAAGCAAAAGAACCCGGGGAGCGATCCCCGGGTTCTTTTTTTCTGATCCGACCCGACATTTTTCACCAACCAACCTACTTCCCCCGCCAGCGCCCAAAAGACTGGCAGTCTCAAGGGTGACGGGCTGTACAGGGGATCGGCCTGCCGATCCGAGCTACAATTGCCGGTTCGCGCTCAAGCTGAACAGCCCGCATGTCCACGCATCTACAAGAAACCCGTCGTCGTCGCACCTTCGCCATCGTCAGCCATCCTGACGCCGGCAAGACCACGTTGACTGAAAAGTTGCTGCTGTTTGGTGGCGCGATCCAGATGGCCGGCTCGGTCAAGGGGCGCAAGGCGGCGCGGCATGCGACGTCGGACTGGATGGCGCTGGAGAAGGAGCGCGGCATCTCGGTGACATCGTCGGTGATGCAGTTTCCGTACGAAGGCAAGATCGTCAACCTGCTCGACACGCCGGGTCATGCGGACTTCTCCGAGGATACCTATCGCGTGCTGACCGCGGTGGATTCGGCGCTTATGGTGATCGACTGCGCCAAGGGCGTGGAAGAGCGCACGATCAAGCTGATGGAGGTCTGTCGCCTGCGCGATACGCCGATCATGACCTTCATCAACAAGCTGGACCGCGAGGGTCGCGCACCGATCGAGTTGCTGGACGAAGTGGAATCCGTCCTCGGCATCGCCTGCGCGCCGCTGACCTGGCCGATCGGCATGGGCAAGCGGCTGAAAGGTGTCTATCACCTGCTGCTTGATGAAGTGCACATCTTCGAGCAAGGCAAAAACTTCACCCGGCAGGATTCGACCATCTTCAAGGGCCTCGACGCACCGGGCCTGCTGGAGAAAATCGGCGACGAAGCGATGCGCGAGCTGCGCGACGAACTGGAGCTGGTCCAGGGCGCCGCGCCGGCTTTCGACATGGACGAATACCTGGCCGGGCGGCAGACGCCGGTGTTCTTCGGTTCCGCCGTAAACAATTTCGGTGTGCAGCTGCTGCTGGATTTCTTCGTCGAGAACGCACCTTCGCCGCGTCCGCGCGGCACGCTGTCGCGTGAGGTGCAGCCGGAGGAAGAAAAGCTGACTGGTTTCGTATTCAAGATCCAGGCGAACATGGACCCGGCGCACCGCGATCGGGTGGCGTTCATGCGTGTCTGCTCGGGTACCTATAACGCTGGCATGAAGATGATCCAGACGCGCACCGGGAAGGACATCCGCATCGCGAACGCGTTGACCTTCATGGCGAGCGACCGCGAGATTGTCGAGACTGCCTACCCCGGCGACGTGATCGGCCTGCACAACCACGGCACGATCACGATCGGCGATACGTTCACCGAGGGCGAGGCGATCAACTTCACCGGCATCCCGAACTTCGCACCGGAATTGTTCCGCCGTGCGCGCTTGCGCGATCCCCTGAAGATGAAGGCGCTGCAGAAAGGCCTGGCGCAGCTATCCGAGGAAGGCGCCACGCAGTTCTTCCGCCCGCTGATGAGCAACGACCTGATCCTCGGCGCGGTCGGCGTGCTGCAGTTCGACGTGGTCGCGTACCGCCTCAAGGACGAATACAACGTCGACGCCAGCTTTGAACCAGTGACCGTGACCACCGCGCGCTGGGTGCATTGCGACGACGAGAAAAAAATGGCGGAATTCCGCGAGAAGAACGCGATGAACCTCGCGATCGATGGCGCCGGTGAGCTGGTTTACATCGCGCCGACGCGAGTCAACCTGCAGCTGGCGCAGGAACGCTGGCCTCAAGTGCGCTTTTCCAACACCCGAGAGCATGCTGCGTCGGTGCCTGTCTAAGCCCGTCTGAGCCGGTGCTGCCCCCTCGCTGAGCTCACTTGGCGAGCCGACCATCCACCTCTCCTCAAGTCGTCATCCCTGCGAAGGCAGGGACCCAGTAGCTCGGCGCACCCTCAAAGGCGCTGGGTCACTCGCTTCGCTCGCCCCCAAAAGGCCGCTCTATGCGCGTTCCGCGCGCATTGCACTCGTCCGACCCTCGCTGAAACGACAAACCCGGACTTGCTCTGCTGATTTCATGATGCGCTGCATGGCTGGGTCATGCCAAAGCAGCGCTGCTAATCTTCCCCAACCTCAGGGAATACACATGCAGAACGAACAGATCGCTTTCGTCACGCCATCGAACGCGCCGCAGTGGCAGCGCTGGCTGGTGTTATCGCCCGCGGCGCGCATCGTCTTCTTCGCCGCGATGCTGATCGGCTTCGGCATGGTCACACGCACAGCGGTAATCACGCTGGGCTGGACCGGGAAAGCTGCCGATCCACTGCACCACGCGCTGGCGATACTGAGCCTGCAACTGGTTCCGGCGTTGCTCGGCTACGCGATCCTGGTGCGTCTGATCGAGCGGCGGCGCATGCGCGAGCTGTCGCCGCGCACCATTCCAACTTACGGCCTGGTCAGCTTCCTCATCGGCGCTGTGCTGTTCAGCATGGTGGTCGGCGTGCTGTGGCTGGCCGGCAGTTACCACGTTACCGGCACAGACCCGCAGGTGGATTGGTTGCCAGGGGTACTGGTGGCGGGCATCGGCGCGGGCATCAGCGAAGAGATCATTGCCCGCGGCGTGATCTTCCGCATCGTCGAGGAAGGGCTCGGCACCTGGTGGGCGCTGGTCATCTCGGCGCTGTTTTTCGGCGGCGCGCACATCTTTAATCCCGGCGCCACGCTGTGGAGCTCGGCCGCGATCGCCATTGAAGCAGGCTTGCTGCTGGCCTTGATCTATCACGTCACCCGATCGCTGTGGGCCTGCATCGGCCTGCATGCGGGGTGGAACATCATGCAGGGAACGGTGTATGGCATTCCGGTGTCCGGCGGCGCCATCAAAGGCTGGCTGATCTCCAACCGCACCGGCCCGGACTGGCTCAGCGGTGGCGTGTTCGGCGCAGAGGCTTCGGTGGTCGCACTGCTGCTCTGCTCACTACTCTCGCTCGGCCTGCTCGTCGTTGCGTTACGCCGTGGCAGTATCGTTCCTTCGAGATGGCGGCGTTGATCACCTCGGCATCGCTACCCACGTAGCATGCTGGCAGCTACTCTGGTTCCAGCATGCCCGCCCGCGCTGTTTGGAATGGATGCAGTGATACCTCCTCATGGCGCACGGTGAAATGAGCATGGCCAAGACGCAAGCAATAAAGCAACATTCCTGGCTGGCCAATCTGCCAGGCCGCTACAAGATCCTGATGGCGATCTGTCCACTGCTGGCCCTGGTCCTGCTCGCCAGCCTGGGCACGTTCAACGCGTTGCGATTGCAGCAACAGACAAGCCGATGGGTGCAGCACACCTACCAGGTATTGCTGACCATCGACGAGGCCCGACAGGCCTACCAGACCAGCGTGATCAGCGTGCGCGGCTACGTCCTCTCGCCAGGTCCCGCCGAGCTGACGGCGTTCGAAAACGGCAAGCAGCAGTTCGCGCAAACTACGGACAGGTTGCGAACACTCACGCTTGATAATCCGCTTCAGCAGGTACGCATCGATCGCCTGCTAGCGCTGGTCACCCAATGGGAGAAGGAAATCGGCGCCGGCGTGATCACGCCCCTGAGCGGCCAGCCGCAAACCGACCCCGCGCAAGCACTGGCGCAACGCATTCGCATCCGCGATGACTACCTGGCTCACAGCGCGTCACGCGCACCTGACATCAACGCCGTGCTCGCGCAGATGACCGACACCGAGCAGTCGCTGCTCACCACCCGTAACCACGTGATGGACAGCACTCTCCGCGCGCTGCGCATCGGCAACGCGATCGCAGCACTAGCCGCACTGCTATTCGGCATGTACGCGATCAGAATGACCCGGCGGCTGGTCACCTCTCCGTTGCGGCAGATCACCGACCTAATGAACCGCGTGGCAGCGAGTGACACCTCCGTCGTGGTGACCCGGCTGGGTCGACGCGACGAGATCGGCGAGATCGCACGGGGGTTGCAGGTATTCAAGCAGATGGTGATGGATACCCAGGATCAGACCTGGCTCAAGACCCAGGTTGCCACGGTATCCCACCGGCTGCAGCAAGCGACCACCCATCGCGAGTTCGGACAGTGGCTGGTTGGCGAGCTGGTACCGCTGTTCAAGGGCGGCGTCGGCCTGTTTTACTCTTACGACGACACGCGCCTGCGGCTGGACCTGCTGGGTAGCTACGGCCTGCGCCTGGACAATCGTTCGACGGATTACTACATGCCGGGCGAGGGACTGGTTGGCCAATGCGCGACTGACCGCAAGCCGATCTTGCTCGACAATCTGCCCGAAAATTACGTGCACATCGATTCGGGGAGTGGCGAAGCCGCGCCCCGCAGCATCGCGATCCTGCCGGTGCTCTATCGCGGCTGCCTGATCGGCGTACTGGAGCTGGCCGGTTTCAGTGCGCTGACACCGTTGCAGCTGCTGCTGCTGGACGAGCTGCTGCCGATCGTCGCGCTGACCCTCGAAAACCTCAACCGCGCGATCGATACGCAAGACCTGCTGGATCGCACCAAGGAGCAGGCTGATGAACTGCGCGTATCCGAACTGGTGATGCGGCAGCAGAAGGAAGTGCTACGCGACAACAATGATGCATTGCAGGCCAAGACAGCCGAACTGGAAGAGCAGTCCGAACAGCTGATCGCTTCGGAGGAAGAGCTGCGCGTACAGGCCGAGGAACTGCAGGCCTCCAACGAGGAATTGCGCGAGAAGACCGACACCCTCAACCGGCAGAAGCACGAACTGGAAGATCTGCAGCGGGACACGGCGGACAAAGCCGATGAACTCGCGCGGGCCAGTCAGTACAAATCCGATTTTCTCGCCAACATGTCGCATGAACTGCGCACGCCGCTGAACAGCCTGCTGATCCTGTCGCGCAGTCTGGCCGACAATGACAGCGGCAACCTCGACGAGGAACAGATCGAATCGGCGCGGATCATCAACGATGCCGGCACCAGCCTGCTGCATCTGATCAACGACATCCTCGATCTTTCCAAGATCGAGGCGGGCAAGATGGAACTGCTCATCGACGAGTTGCCGCTGGCCGACCTGCAGCGCCGTCTTCAGCGCACGTTTTCGCATGTCGCCGAGAAAAAGGGCCTGGGCTTTACGGTAGAGATCGAGCCCGGCCTGCCGACGGTCCTGCGTACCGACAGCGCCAAACTCGAGCAGATCGCCAACAACCTGCTCAGCAATGCGTTCAAGTTCACCGCGCAGGGCACCGTTGCCGTGCGCATCGGTCGCCCTGGCAGCGAGGTCGCGATTCCCGACACGCTGACTGATCAGCCGGTAATCGCGATGACCGTGATCGACACGGGCATCGGCATTCCGGCTGACAAGTTCCAGAATATCTTCAACGCATTCGAGCAGGTCGATGCCAGCACCAGCCGGCAGTTCGGCGGCACCGGACTAGGCCTGGCGATTTCGCGGCGGATGAGCATGCTGCTGGGTGGCGACATTGTGCTGCACAGCGAAAGCGGCCGCGGCAGCAGCTTTGCTGTGCTGTTGCCCGAAACGCCCCCGGTCGAGCGCGCTGAAAGTACGCCACGTGTGGAGACACCGTCGCTTGCGCGGCCATTGTCGACTCAGCTGTTGCCAGATGCTGTCGAGGACGATCGCCAATCTCTGCAACCCGGCCAGATCACCATCCTGGTGATCGAGGATGACCCGCCGTTCGCGCGGATCCTGATCGACATGATTCACCGCAAGGGTTATCGAGCGCTGGCGGCGAGCAATGGCGAAGCAGGTCTGCAACTGGCCCGCGAGCATCACCCCACCGGCATCCTGCTGGACGTGATGCTGCCGACCATGGACGGCTGGAGCGTGATGGAAAAGCTGAAGGCCGATGCCGCCACGCGGTCGATTCCGGTGCATTTCATTTCCGCCACCGACGATGCCGCGCGCGGGCTTGAACAAGGGGCGGTCGGTTTTCTTACCAAGCCGGTCAGCCGCGAGTCGATCGGTGTCGCGTTCGAGCGCCTGCTGCATTTCGCCGAAGGGCATCAGCGGCACCTGCTGATCGTCGATGATGACGCCGATTCCCGAACTGCCGTGCGTACCATGCTGCGTGCGGACAACGTTTTGATCGACGAAGCCGGCTCGGCAGAAGAGGCACTTGAGAGAACAGCGGACACCCACTACGACTGCATCGTGCTCGACCTGGGTTTGCCCGGCATGTCCGGGCTGGAACTGCTTGAGCAGTTGTCCGAGGCACCCGGCGGCGTGCCCCCGGTGGTGGTGTATTCCGGGCGCGACCTGAGCCGCGAGGAAAACCTGCTGCTGCGCCAGTACACCGATTCCATCGTGGTCAAGGGCGCGCGCTCGCCGGAACGCCTGCTCGATGAGGTCAGCCTGTTCCTGCACAGCGTTCAGCATGCGCGGCGGCGTGCCGCGAACGGCGCCACGCCGCCTGCGGGCGAACTGGTTGGCCGCAGGGTATTGCTGGTGGACGACGACATGCGCAATCTGTTCGCACTGTCCAAGGTGCTGCGCAGTTGGGGGCTGGTGGTCAACATGGCACAGGACGGCCAGAAGGCGCTGAAGGCGCTCGCAGATGACGGCGCAGCGGAACTGGTGTTGATGGACATCATGATGCCGGTGATGGACGGCTACGAGACCATCCGCGCGATCCGCGCACAGCCGCAGTTCGCCACGCTCCCGATCATCGCGTTGACCGCCAAGGCGATGCGCGGCGATCGCGAGAAGTGCCTGGAAATGGGTGCCACCGATTACCTCTCCAAACCGATCGATATCGACAAGCTGTCGTCGATGATCCGCGTATGGCTGCACCGCTGATCGCCATGCCGACACCACCACCAGACACCGAACTGGAACAGCTTGAGCTGGATCTGTTCGTGCAGGCGCTCAAACGCCGGCACGGTCATGACTTCAGCCAGTACGCGCCGGCTTCGCTGACGCGACGTGTGCGCCAACTGGTGCAGGATCATCGCTGCGGCAGCATCAGCGCACTCACGGCGCAGCTGCTGCACGAGCCGGATTTTGTGACAAAGGTGGTGCAAGGATTGTCGGTACCGCTCTCGGAAATGTTCCGCGATCCGGCGGTGTTCCGCGCGCTGCGCGAGCAGGTACTACCGATACTGGCCTCCTATCCACAGATCAACATCTGGCAGGCGGGCTGCGCGCAAGGGCAGGAAGCCTATTCACTGGCGATTCTGCTGGAAGAAGAAGGTCTGTACGATCGTAGCCACATTTTCGCCACCGACTTCAATCCCGACGCGCTGCAGCGTGCGCGCGAAGGCATCTACCCAGTAAAGGATGCGCAGCTGTGGTCACGCAACTATCTGCAAGCCGGCGGCAACCTGTCGCTGGCCAGCTACTACAGCGCCCGCTACGATTTCATCAGGCTGCACGACCGGCTGCGCCGCAACATCACGTTCGCCAATCACAATCTCGTGTCCGACAAGGTGTTCTGCGAAGCGCATCTGGTGCTTTGCCGCAACGTGCTGATCTATTTTTCGAACCCCCTGCAGAACCGCACACTGACGCTGTTCCGCGACAGTCTGGTACGCGGCGGTTACCTCTGCCTGGGCTTGCGCGAAACACTGGATTTCGCTCCGGTCGCGGTAGATTTCACTGCTGTCGATGCCAAGCTGCGGTTATACCGGCGATCAAGCCAACCATCATCGGGAAGCCACGATGAATCGGCCTGATGCGATTGTTATCGGCTGCTCGATGGGCGGCTTCAACGCGCTCAAGGTCCTGCTTGGCGCGCTCGACCCGCGTTTGCCACAGGTGCTGCTGGTGTGTTGCCACACCGCCGGCAACGTCGAAGCCATGTGCGAGTTGCTTGCCAGTCATTCGGCACTGCCGGTCATCGAAGCGCGTGAGCGTGGGCTGGCCAGCGGCAATACCGTGCATATAGCTCCGAGTGGATATCATCTGCTGCTGGAGCAGGACCGGCACTTTGCATTGTCCGCTGACGAACGAGTGTGTTCTTCGCGACCATCCATCGATGTGCTGTTCAAGTCTGCAGCGGACGTCTATCACGCGGCCTTGATAGGCGTGGTGTTAACTGGTGCAAACCACGATGGTGCCGATGGTCTGGCGCAGATCCGCTCCCGCGGCGGCATCGCCGTGATACAGACTCCCACCAGCGCCGAAGCAGCGGCGATGCCGCAGGCTGCGCTGGATATTGCCGGCACCGACTACTGTCTACCGCTGGAGCAGATCGCTCCATTACTCAATCGTCTCTGCCTGACATGAATGCGATGCTGCCGAAAATCCTGATCGTTGACGATACTGCTGCAAACTTGGTCGCGATGCGCCGGCTGCTGGCGCATTGCGGCGCGCAGCTGTTCGAGGCAGGCAGCGGCAACGATGCATTGGCGCTATGCCTGGATCATCAGTTCGCGCTGATCCTGCTCGATGTCAACATGCCCGACATGGATGGCTTCGAGGTGGCGGCCCTGCTTGGGGAAACGGAGCAGTTGCGCGAGACGCCGATCATCTTCGTCACCGCTGCCTATGCCGATGACCTGAACAAGCTCAAGGGTTATCGTTCGGGCGCGGTGGATTACATCGCCAAGCCGATCAACGATGTGATCCTGCAGTCGAAGGTACGCGTGTTTCTTGAATTGCATGCGGTCCGTGCCGAGCTGCAACAGGCGATGGCCGCACTGTCGGAGCGCAATCGCCAGCTCACTATTGAAATCGCCGAACGCGAGCGTGCCGAGGCACGGGTACGTCATCAGGCCAGCCACGACACGCTGACCGGACTGCCCAATCGCATGCTGTTTCATGATCGCCTGCGCGGCGCGATTCAGCGCGCGCACCGACATCACGGATTGTTCGCGCTCGCCTGCATCGACATCGATGGCTTCAAGAATGTCAATGATACCCATGGTCATTCCGTCGGCGATGCCCTGCTGCAGGAGATCGCTGCACGCCTGTCGGCGCAGCTTCGCGGCAATGACACGGTGGCGCGATTGGGTGGTGACGAGTTCGCGCTGATCCTGGAGGAAATCAATGACCAGCCACTGGCGCTGCAGCTCTGCCAGAAGTTGTGCGCTGCGCTCGGCGAGCCCTACTCGCTGATCGTCAACGGCTGCTCGATCGATATTCGCATTGGCGCCAGCATCGGCATCGCGCCTTACCTGCCCAGCGATCGCCCCGACGTCGAAGAGCTACTGATCCAGGCCGCCGATCGCGCCATGTACGAAGCCAAGCGCAGCGGCAAGAATCGTTGCGTGCTGGCAAGCTGAGTTAGCGCGTCACAGGCAGCGACATGCTGCTCAAGCGTGCTGACGCGGCGACACCCACATCATGATGCGCGCGCGGAAAACCGCATTGCCCGCCTGATCGGTGACCTGCACCATGACCGGCCATTCATAACCGCTGTCCGACGCAACCACGGGCACCTCGGGCACAGCTACCGCATGCATGCTGCCGGTCGCCTTGCTCAGGTATTCGACGGTCATGCCCTTGGGAATCCAGCGAATGCCCGCCGGCATGGTCACCTCGGCCATCACGCCGGCGCTGAGTTCGGCAAGGTTGCACAACGCGATGGCGTGTACGGTGCCGATGTGGTTGTGCACGCGACGACGATCGCGCATGCGAACCTCACAGCGCCCTGGCCCAAGCGCCACGAAACGCGGTGCGATGGTGGCGAAATACGGGGCCCTGAAACAGACCGCTCGCGCGAATAGCCAGTGGCCACCTGGCCAACGCGTGATACGCCGGTAAAGCGACAGCAATGACGTGCTCATCGAATCTCCTGCCGACGGCAGCGCTTGCTGCCGTGCAGGCGATGCCACCGGATCAAAGGCATTACGCCGCGTCGGCCAGTTTCTTCAGGTCGGCACGGGTCACCGCCGAACGCAATTCCTCCGGCTCGAAATCGTCCACCGAAATGAACTCGAACACACCCTCGCGCACGCGCTTGAGCAGCGCTGCCTCGCTGGCGTTGAGGACTCCGGCCTGCTCCGCCTCGGCCAACTGATCCAGATAATCGTGCGTCTTGAACTGACCACTCTTCTGCGCCTTGGCAAACTTGCGATCGACCGGCTCGGCGAGAATCACGTCCGGCAGCAACGCATGCATACGCCCGACGGTGTTGTTCGGCGTCGGTGTCAGGTAGACCCATTCCAGCAGACGGTCGCGCGCTTCGCTGGGTGCGGTGATCAACGCAGCGACGCGACGACCCAGACGATCGGATGGCGGCACTTCGCGGCGGCCGAATGGAAATACCAGCACGCGCAGCAGCCACGACACCGGACGCACCGGGAAATTGCGGATCGCGCCATCCAGCGCCATCTGCATGTTCCACACACACTGGTGGAACGCCCAAGCCAGCAGCGGACGATCCGCTTCCGGCCGACCGGTGTCCTCGTAGCGCTTCAGCATCGCGCTGGCGATGTACAGATAACTCAGCACATCGCCGAGGCGCGCAGACAGCTTCTCCTTGAATTTCAGCTTGCCGCCAAGCACACCCATGAACACGTCGGCGCACAGCGCCAGGGCGGCGGAGTAGCGATCGAGCTTGCGGTAATAGCGGCGCGTGTAGGCGTCGCCCGCGCTCTCGCCGAGACGCGACCCGGTTAGACCAAGCACGAAGCTGCGCACCGCATTGGACACTCCGAAACCCAGATGGCCGAACAGCAGGCGATCGAACGTCCGCAGCTGCTCGCTGCGATCGGTGATCGACAACGCCTGCATTTCCTTCAGCACGTACGGATGGCAACGGATCGCGCCCTGACCGAAGATCATCAGGCTGCGCGTCATGATGTTCGCGCCCTCCACGGTGATCGCGATGGGCACGCCCTGCCACGCGCGTCCGGCATAGTTTTTCGGACCGAGTTGCACTGCCTTGCCACCCAGCACGTCCATCGCGTCGCCAGCGATCTGCCGGCCCCATTCGGTGGCGTGGTATTTCGCGATCGCCGACGGTACCGCCGGCTTCTCGCCGCGGTCGACCGCGGCGGCGGTGGCGCGTGACAACGCGGCAGTGGCGTAGGTCAGCCCACCGATGCGCGCCAGCGCTTCTTCCACGCCTTCGAAGCGGGCGATCGCCAGGCCGAACTGCTTGCGCATGCGTGCATACGCACCGACCGACGCGACGGCCGCACGCACGCCGCCGGTAGCGCTCGAGGGCAGCGAAATCGCGCGACCAACCGACAGGCATTCGACCAGCATGCGCCAGCCGTGGCCGGCCATTTGGGGGCCGCCAATCAGCGTGGACAGCGGTACGAAAATGTCCTTGCCGTGAACGGGGCCGTTCTGGAACGGCACGTTCAGCGGGAAGTGCCGGCGACCGATCTGCAGACCCGGGGTCGAGCGCGGCAACAAGGCCAGCGTGATGCCCAGGTCTTCCTTGTCGCCCAGCAATTTGTCGGGGTCATACATGCGGAACGCCAGACCAATCACCGTGGCGACCGGCGCCAGCGTGATGTAGCGCTTGTCGAACGTGAGCTTGATGCCCAGCGTTTCCACGCCGTCGACGGCCTGCTTGCAGACGATGCCGAAGTCGGGAATCGAGGTCGCGTCGGAGCCGGCATACGGGCCGGTCAGCGCGAAACAGGGGATTTCCTCGCCCACGGCCAGGCGCGGCAAGTAATGATTTTTCTGCTCTTCGCTGCCGTAGTGCAGCAGCAACTCCGCTGGCCCGAGCGAGTTCGGTACGGCGACGGTCGATGAGACCGTGGCCGACATCGACGCCAGCTTCTGCAGCACCGCCGAATGCGCCAGCGCCGAGAACTCCAGCCCGTTGTAGCGCTTGGGAATGATCATCCCGAAGAATTTGTTCTTCTTGATGAACTCCCATACGTTCGGTGGCAGGTCGGCCAGCTCGTGGGTGATCTGCCAGTCGTCGATCATCGAGCACAGTTCCTCCACCGGGCCGTTGAGGAAGGCTTGCTCCTCCACGCTCAGCTCGGGCTTGGGCTGCTTCAGCAGTTCGTGCCAGTTGGGCTTGCCGGAAAACAGCTCACCTTCGAAACCGACCGTGCCCGCTTCCAGCGCGGTCTGCTCGGTCTCGGACAGCTTCGGGGTGACCTTCGCAAACAGTTTCAGCAGCGGCGCACTGATCTGCCGCCGGCGGAAATCCACCATCAACAGCGGCAACGCGATCGCCGCCTCGATGATCAGCAGGATCACCGTCGTCCACGGCGCGCCCGCCACCAAGCCAACCACCAACGTGGTCACCATCGTGACGATCGCCCAGGTGCGCAGGCTGCTGCGGTGATAGGCACAGGCGCCGGTGGCAATCAGCGCGGCCAGCAGGGTCAGTATCACGGACATCTCAGCACCTCATTACGGTTGAACAGCGCCGGCATGCTGCCGGTCATGCTGACGGATCCAGACTTTGCACGAAGCGGACGACTTCGCGCGTGAACGCATCATTCGCGTCGCCCGCCACCATGTGCGTGGCGTGCGGCAGCTCCACATGTTGTGCATGCGGCACCAGTTGCAGAAATTCATCGACGGTAGTGCGCGACACCACATCGCTGCGCGCGCCGGACAGCAGCAGCACAGGAACATCGATCTTCGCCGCGGCCGCCTGCAGCAGCGGCTGGTAGCGTTCGCTCTCCTGCACCAGATCACCGGCCAGCAGAGCCGGATCCCAGTGCCAGCGAAGCCGGCCGTCGGCGCCTTCGCGCAGCAACGGGCGCAACTGTTCTTCGCTCTTGCGCTCGCGTCGCTGTGGCAGATAAGCGGCGATCTGCTCGGCCGCCTCGGCGTAATCGGCAAAGCCGTGAGGATGCGCCTGCATGAAAGCAAGGATGCGCTCCACCCCGGCGGTTTCCCAGCGTGGTGTGATGTCCACCAGCACCAGCGCGCGGAACGGTCTAGGGCACACCTCACCGGCAATCACGATGCCCAGCAGGCCGCCCATCGAAGCGCCTACCAAGATCGGCGGTTGCGGCTGTGCGGCCGCCAGCCGCAGCAGGTCGTCGGCAAACTGATCCATGTGATAGCCACTGATAGAGTCCGCACCACCCGAGTCGGCGCCGCCGCGTACACGATCGCTTTCGCCATGGCCGCGGAAGTCGAATGTCACGCAGCGACATCCCTGCTCGGCCAGCGCAATCGCGGCACCGTTCCAGGCGCCGCGTGTCTGACCGAAGCCGTGGGCGAACAACAATGTAGGGCTACCGGTCGGATGGCGGGTTTCCACCGCCAGCTCCAGGTAGGCCTGATCCTGATCGGCCACGGGGAAACGGCTGAGCGCAGCATCGGCGTAAGACGTAGAAACCATACGGGTGAGTATGGACGGCTACGGCAAGTGCCGTCAATACATGCCCGGCCCAATTCCTTCGATCGCAACAAATACCCAAATATTTCAACTATCTGGGGTCCTCACATTACAAAGTCTCAGGGTATGGCTACCATACGCACATGAATGTCAGCAGCAAGCCTGAACGCACCCGCCTGTCCGCCGAGGATTGGGAACTTGCCGCCCTGCACCTGATTGCCGAACAAGGCGTCGGCGCGTTGGCCGTGGAGGCACTGGCGCGCCAGCTAGGTGTGACCAAGGGCAGCTTCTACTGGCATTTTCGTACCCGCGAAGCATTGCTGAACGCCGCACTGGAGCGCTGGGAGCAATACGGCGAGCGCGAGATCATCAGCCAGATCGAGCAAATCAGCGATCCGCGCAAGCGTCTGCCCGAACTGTTCCGCCGGGTCGCGCACGAGCTGCAGCCGCATCGTGTCTATGCGGCGCTGCTGAAAGCGCTGGATCACCCCCAGGTGGTACCGGTGATGGCCCGCGTGTCGCAACGGCGGATGGAATTCCTGACCACCGCGTTTCGCGAGGCCGGTCTGGAGCCACCGCAGGCGCTCAACCGCGCGCGACTCACTTATGCCGCTTACGTCGGCTTCCTGCAGTTGAATTTCACGCTGGGGTTGCCGCGGATCAATCACGAGGAATTCGAAGCCTACGTGGAACACATGATCGCGACCCTGATCCCCAGCTGAGCCGCACTCCGGCAGCCCTGAAGATGGCTGTGAAATGCTGCTTTTGCTGCGTGCAACCTTGCAATGCCAGTGTCTGCAAACTACCGTTTCAGCTCTTTTTTACGGCAAGACCAGAGAGAGAATGATGGTAAGCAAGCTGGATGCACTCGATCGTTGGGTGAACGACGTGGCGGCGCTGACCCGCCCTGCGCAGATTCACTGGTGCGACGGATCGGATGCCGAATACCAGGCGCTGGTGCAGCAGATGCTGCAGACCGGCGACCTGATCGAGCTCAACCAGCAGACCCATCCGGGCTGCTACCTGCACCGCTCGAACCCGTCCGATGTGGCGCGCGTGGAACACCTCACCCTGGTCTGCCATCCGCAGCAGGAAGACACCGGTCCGAACAACCACTGGATGGATCCGGTCGAGGCACACGCGAAAATGGACGCGCTGTTCGACGGCTGCATGCAGGGCCGCACGATGTACGTGATTCCGTACTGCATGGGCCCGATCAATTCGCCGCTGTCACGCTGCGGCGTGGAAATCACCGACAGCCCGTACGTGGTCGCCAACATGCGCATCATGACCCGCATGGGCACGCCCGCGCTGGAGCGCATCGAGCGCGAGGGCGCGGTCTCAGGCAGCGCGTTCATCAAGGGTCTGCACTCCACCGGCGAGCTCGATCCCGAGCGCCGTTTCATCATGCATTTCCCCGAAGAGCTCACGATCAAGTCGTACGGTTCCGGCTACGGCGGCAACGCGTTGCTGGGAAAAAAGTGCCACGCGCTGCGCATTGCCAGCCACCAGGCACGCAGCGAAGGCTGGCTCGCCGAACATATGCTGATCGTCGGCATCGAGAATCCGCAGGGCGAAACGCACTACATCGCCGCCGCCTTCCCGTCCGCCTGCGGCAAGACCAATCTCGCCATGCTGATTCCGCCGGAAGGCTATCGCGAGGACGGCTGGAAGGTATGGACGGTCGGTGACGACATCTGCTGGATGCGCCCAGGCGCGGATGGACGTCTGTACGCGATCAACCCCGAAGCCGGCTTCTTCGGCGTGGCGCCGGGCACCAGCAACGCGACCAACGCGAACGCGCTCGAAAGCATCTCGCACGACACCATCTTCACCAATGTCGCGGTGACTGCTGACAACCAGCCGTGGTGGGAAGGCCTGCCTGGCACCCCAGTGACCGACTGGCAGGGGCGCCCGTACGACCCGGCGAACGGCCCGGCCGCACACCCCAACTCGCGCTTCACGGTGAGCGCGAAGCAGTGCCCCACCTGGTCGCAGAAGGCCGAGGATGCGCAGGGTGTGCCGATCAGCGCGATCGTGTTCGGCGGCCGGCGACCATCGCTGATTCCGCTGGTGATGGAAGCGCGCGACTGGACGCACGGCGTGCTGATGGGCGCCGCGATGGGCTCGGAAACCACCGCCGCGGCCACCGGCGCCGTCGGCGTGCTGCGCCGCGACTCGATGGCGATGAAGCCGTTTTGTGGCTATCACTATGGCGACTACTTCGCGCATTGGCTCTCCTTCGACCAGCCCGGCGCGAAGCTGCCGAAGATCTTCCACGTGAACTGGTTCCGCAAGGGCAAGGATGGCAAGTTCCTGTGGCCGGGCTTCGGCGACAACCTGCGCGTGCTGGAGTGGATGATTGACCGCGTCGAGGGTCGCGTCAGCGGCATTGAAACGCCCATCGGTACGCTGCCCGCGGAAGGCGAACTCAAGCTGCACGGGCTCACGTTGGAGCGCGCCCAGCTCGATGAACTGCTCGACGTGGACAACCTCGCCTGGCAGGGCGAACTCGCCGCCATCGGCGAGTATCTGCAGACCTTTACCCCACGCCTGCCCGAACGCCTGTACGAGGAACAGCAACGCGTGGCCAAGGCGCTCGCCGGCACCAGCGGCCAACCGCGTCGCGAAGCGAACGTATCCTGACCAGCTGATCTGATCAGAATGACCCGAGCCGATCGCTCGGGTCATTCGCCCCGGCGCTACGCCAGCGATTCAAACCCTTCTGCACGTTGGCGCATCCAAGCTGGCAAGATGATCGCCGCCTGTCCCGATTCCGGAACCACCATGTCGCCTGCCGCGACCGCAGGAGCCAATAACACCGACGACGTGCGCGCGGCCGCCGCTGGCGATCGCCATGCGTTCCAGCGGCTGTACCGACTGCACGTGGGCCGTATCCATGGCGCGGTCTTCCGGCTCGCCGGTTACGACCACGCACGTGCGGAGGATCTGACCCAGGACGCGTTTATTCGCGCCTGGCAGAAATTGCCCAGCTTTCGCCACGAGAGCGCGTTTGGCACCTGGCTATACCGACTCGCGGTGAATGTGGCGCTGATGGACATCCGTGCCCGCGGCGCCGATCCGGTCAGCGTGGTCGACGATGAGCACATGCCGGATACAGGAGAGACACCGTTCTGCGCTGCCGAGCGCAGAGAACTGGAGCATGCGATCGCCCTGCTACCGCCACGTGCCCGAGCGGTGCTGGTGCTGCATGACATCGAAGGCTGGCGGCACGATGAAATCGGCAGCGAACTGGGCATGGCGGTGGGCACGTCGAAAGCGCAACTACACCGCGCCCGCGGATTGCTGCGCAAAGTTTTGGGAGAACAGGCATGAACGAATTCGAATGGCGCCAACAAATGCACGGCCTGCGCCAGCCGCTCACGCCGCAGCGCGATCTGTGGGAATCGATCAGCGCCGCCCTGGACGACGCCGAACCGGCCCCTGCTCTGTCGCTACCTGATCGCCAACGGCCACCCCGGAGACGCTGGCTGATTGCCGCGAGCCTGGCTGCGTCGGCACTGCTAGCCGGCGGTATCGGCTGGCACCTGTGGAACAACGCGCCAACGGCGCCATCGATCGCCAGCACCCGACCCGCCAGCACGCCGCCAATCCCGACTAGCTGGAAGCCTGCCGATCCACGCTTTGCCGGCGCCGCCATCGAGCTGGATGCCGCCCGCATGGAACTGCAACAGGCCATCCAGCAGGCGCCCGATTCGCCCGCATTGCAGCGCCTGCTGATCCGCACCGAACATCAACAAATGCAACTTCGCCAACTGGCCAACGAGGCCGGTTGAGCCCACCAGAAATGATCATGAGAATGCCCATGAAAACGTCCATCAGAGCCGCGCGCTACATTCCTTTGCTGCTGTGTCTGTGCGTCGGCCAGGCGCTGGCCGACACCCCGATCAATTTGAGCCACGACGCCACTGCAGGCGTCCATGTCAGCATCAGCAATGTCAAAGGCTCGGTGACCGTGACAACCTGGGATCGCAACCAGGTGCAGGTGAGCGGCCAGCTTGGCGACGGCGCCAAGCCGCTGGCAATCACCGGCAGCAATGATGCCCTGTCGATCAAGGTCGAGCCGCAAGGCGGCTCCAGCATGTTCAACTGGCACGGCGACAATGCGATGTCGTCGAGTTCGCTTGAATTGCATGTCCCCAAGGGTGCCTCGCTCGACATCAGCGTAGTCAGCGCTCAGCTGGTCGTGGACGGCATTGATGGCGGCAGCATCGTGGTCAATACCGTCAGCGGCAAGTCCCGCATCAACGCACGCACGCCCTCGCTGAAAGTAGAGAGCGTGAGCGGCGGGATCGAATTGGCAGGACACGCCGAACAGGCCAATCTGCAGACCGTGAGCGGCGACATCCTCGCGCCCATCCTCGGCAGCGCAGTCAAGCTGCAGACCATTTCCGGCCACATTCAGGCCGATGGTGGCCCGTGGCAGAAATTGACGCTCAGCACAGTGTCTGGCGACGTGCAGCTGGCCGGCAAGCTGGCGGCCAACGGCAACCTCAGCATCGACAGCCTGAGCGGCAATGTGCAGCTGCAATTGCCGGCGGACACCTCCGGCTCCCTGCACGCCAGCAGTTTCAGCGGCGACCTGCGCAGTGATTTCGGCACACCGCAGAAGCCCGAACACGGCCCCGGCAGCACCCTGGACACCCACCTCGGCAATGGCGGCGGAGCCATCAACGTCGAAACCTTCAGCGGCGACCTGCGGATTCGCAAGCAAGACTGAAGAACATCGTCACCACAGCTGTAGGAGTGCACCCTGTGCGCAACACTCTTGTGGGAGCGACTTCGTTCGCGATGCTCTTGATGTCCTGCAGGAAGGTATCGCGACTGAAGTCGCTCCCACCAGTTTCCCCATAGGTTTTTCGCGTACAGGGCGCGCTCCTACACGAGGCGCGATTCGCGTGAATCAGAGGTCTTGGTGATATTGCACGTACGGCGTACGTGACTGATCGGGCTCTGGGCCGGCAGGTGTATTTGCCGGGGTGCCGGATGACCACAGGTTCTGCGCACCAACACTCAACGAACCGCGCCACGGCAGCCGCCAGGTGACGCCCAGATCGATGCTGTTCCAGTGCTTGTCCGGGGCGATGATGCCACCAGGAATACTGCTATCCGGCTCCATGGTACGACCCACCAGGGTGCCGCTGAGCGAACCGTGATCGATACCAAAGCTCAACGCTTTCTGATCCAGCGTATTGACGCCGAGCAGGTTGCCCGGCAGCAGATAGATGTGGCCTACGCTTGCACCCAGATCGATCCCGCTGCTGCTTCCCAACGCCAGCCGGCCGCGCGCGTTGAGCTGGGCGCTGCTATCGAAACTGGACAGGCCATCAACTCCCGGCGTGGCACCCGGTAGAACCCGCGGCAACAGCGCGTTGGTATTGTCGGGGGTGGTAATGGCGCCGACACTCAAGCCGAAGCTGTAACGCCCGGTGCCGTAGGTGGCGCCCACCTCGCTGTCGAGGATCGGCGGCACCTCATTGTTGGCCCACGAGTGCTGGCTGACATCGGCATTCAATTGCAGATTCGGCGCCAGCCCGTATTGCAGTCCGGTCGTCATCACGCTGGTTGCATCAACGACATGAAAAGATAACGGCACATTGCTGCGCAATGCATTGGCGCCGATGCTGTTGTCAGCCTTGAGTGCCAGCAGGCGGCCATCTGCGCCACGCCATAGCGGTACCACCACGCCGGGCTGAACCTGGGTCATTTGTGCCGGCGGTTGCGCGAGCAGATGCTCGGCCGTGGCGCTGTCGCTACTCGCAGACTGCCCGGCCGCGGCAAGCGGCAGCAGGCACATCAGCAGTAGGATGGACAGGCGGCGCATAAACTTGCTCGGTAACGACTCTATTCAATAACGGATTCAGGGCGCAAGTATACCGCAATTTTACGTTTTGCTAACACCCTGTAACCTCGAATATGCCCTGTTGCAGGGCATAATTTATGCCAAGTTGGACCGAGCAAGGCCCTGAGGGGTTCCCCTCCGTCGGAAAGCTGGCGATGGAGCCAACTTACACGATATAAAGGCGCTCGATGTCGGTTTCACCAGACCGGCTTGGAACTGACTGCAGCCGATGAGCGTCACACCCACGATCCGTTCAGCTCTGCCGCTTCTCGTGGCGCGGGATCTTGCGGCCTTGCACGGGGCAGTCGAGCAGTTGTTCAGGGCACCCGACACTGCCAGCGTGGTGGAAATCTGTGAGCTGATGTTGCCCAATCTGGGCATTCCTGGCCGACTTCGCTGGCGGCGCATGGATGAAGAGTCCGGCGCCCCGCCGAGCAGCCAGCTCGACCTGGCGGAAGATCCCCAGGACCCGCGCACGTTGACGCTTGAGGGTCCCGATCAGCCGTTGTCCGACGGCTTGCGCGCCCAGCTGGCCTGGCTGGGGCGTCTGGCCAATGCCCGTCTGCGTCAGCTGGCCGAAACCAGCCGGCTGTACGAGGCGATCTCCCGCCTCGCGCTGGCCGAAAGGCTGCAGCGCGCGCTCTACGCGATCGCCGAGCAGGCCAGTGCCCAGCACGACATGCCCGAGATGATGCGTTCATTGCACGCCATCGTCAGCAGCCTGATGTATGCGGAGAACTTTTACATCGTGCTGCACGATGCGGTCACCGATACGGTCCGTTTTCCGTATTACATCGACACCGCCGATACCGACCCGCCGCCACCTGACCAGCATCTGCCGCTGCACGACATGCTGCACAGCCTCACCTGGAACTTGCTGCAGGAAGGTCGACCGATCATGGGTTCGATCGAAGAGCTGAGGCAGCAGTTCGGCGATCGCTTCGTACTGGTAGGTCCCAGTTGCGAACACTGGCTGGGTGTACCGCTGATACGCGGCAGCCAGGTAGTGGGCGGCATCGTGGTGCAGAGTTATCGCCCCGACACCCACTACTCCCGCAATGATCTCGATCTGCTGAACTATGTAGCCCAGCATGTGCAGACTGCGCTGGAGCGGCGCGAAGCGCATATCGAACTCGGCCGCCGGGTGACTGACCGCACGGCCGCGCTACGCGAGGCAAATCGCGTTCTGCGCCAGCAGGTTCTGCAACGCCAGCGTGGTGAACGCCTGCAGGCGGCATTGTTCCGGATCGCCGAACTGGCGAATACCTCGGAAAGCCCGGAAAAATTCTACGCGGCCATGCATCGGGTGATCAGCGGTCTGCTGTACGCGCGCAACTTCTACATTGCGCTGCTCGATGAGGACAACGGGCATCTGACCTTTCCGTACTCGGTGGACGAGGTCGACAGCGTGCGGCCATCACGTTCGCACGGTCGCGGCGCCACTGAATACGTGTTGCGCCATGGCAAGCCCCTGCTCGCCTCTCCTGCAGAAATCGACCGGCTGAATGCGCTCGGCGAGATCAGTCACTTCGGTGCCCGCTCGGTGTGCTGGCTCGGTGTGCCGCTGATGTGGGCCGGAAAGGCGATCGGCGTGCTGGCGCTGCAAAGCTATTCGTCCGAGCACACCTACAACGAGCGCGATCAGGAGCTGCTTACCTTTGTCAGCTACCACATCGCCAACGCGCTGCAGCGCAAGCAGGCCGCTTCGTCCCTGAAGGAAGCGTATGCCGGCCTGGAGCGTCGGGTCACCGAGCGTACCCGCGCGCTGGCGCTGGCCAACCGTGATCTGCGCGAACAAATTGCCGAACGCGAGCGAGTCGAGCGACGGCTGAAATACGAGACCCTGCACGACTCGCTGACCGGGCTGCCGAACCGCGCCCTGCTGCTGCAACGCCTCGAACAGGCGATGCAGCGCTACGCCGCGAGTCCGGGCGAGCAGTTCGCCGTGCTGTTCATCGACCTGGATCGCTTCAAGGTGATCAACGATTCGGTCGGCCACCTGGTCGGCGATGACCTGCTGTTTCAGGTCGGTGGTCGTATCCGCGCCTGCCTGAAGACGCGTGACGTGGTTGCGCGGCTGGGCGGCGACGAATTCGCGGTGTTGCTGGAAGGCATCACCGACACCGGCAAGGCCATGCTGATCGCCGAACGGATTATCTGCGAGTTGCAGACACCGTTCCGGCTTGGCACCAAGGAGATCTTTACCTCCGCCTCGATTGGAATCGCCCTGTGCAGCCCGCACTATCGCCAGCCGGAGGAGTTGCTGCGCGATGCCGATGCGGCGATGTACAACGCCAAGGATGGTGGGCGCCATCGCGCCGCCATGTTCGACGCCCGCCTGCGCCGCGAAGCACTGTCGCTGCTGGATATGGAGAGCGACCTTCGGCATGCGCTGACCCGTAACGAATTTGTGCCGTTCTACCAGCCGATCGTCGATCTCGCGAACGGGAGCGTCAGCGGCTACGAGGCGCTGCTGCGCTGGCATCACCCGGAACGAGGGCTGCTGTCACCGAACGACTTCCTGCTGATCGCCGAAGAATGCGGCTGCGCCGAAGCGATCGACTGGCAGATCTTTGAACAGGTCTGCACCCAGGCCGTGCGACTCATCGGCGCCGACGGTTTCATCAGCATCAACGTCTCCGGCCGGCATTTCCGTTCGGCGGATCTCGATTTGCGGCTACTCGCGCTGTTCGATCAATACGCCGTGCCAACCCGTTGCATCCGCATTGAGGTCACCGAGCGTGCGCTGCTGGAGAACCCGAATCAGGTCAAGCAGATGCTGCAGAACCTGCGCAGCCATGGGGTCGGCATCGCACTGGACGATTTCGGCACCGGCTACTCCTCGCTCAGTTATCTGCACCAATACCCGTTCGAGACGCTGAAGATCGATCGCTCCTTCATCACCGAGCTGCCGCATGGCGACGAAGAAACCCAGGGGCTCGCGCTGGTGCGCGCCATTCAGGTGCTGGCCGACTCGCTGGGGATGAAAGTGATTGCCGAAGGCATCGAGGAAGAATCGCAACGGCAGGCCCTGCTCCGCGTCGGCTGCCGCTACGGTCAGGGCTTCCTGTTCGCCTCGCCGGAACCGGCTGAAACCTGGCTGCGCAAGGACGCACCGCTGCTGCTCGCCTGAGCGGTGGCCTGAGCGGAGCTCGCTATCGCGGCGAGCTCATCCTGCAGTCGCGATGGCGACCCGGGAGCATCCGCCCCGAGGGCTTAGTTTATTGCGGGGTCTCCGGCGCCACCGGCGCTGGGCTGCTGCTGAGCAGATGCTCGGCGTCGATGCGATCGAAGTAATAGCGCTGCGCACAGAACTCACAGATCACCTCGATCTCGTCGCCACGCGCTGCCAGGGCCGCCTCGACTTCGTCGCGACCCAGCGAGCGCAGCATCGTGGAGACCCGCTCACGGCTGCAGCTGCAGCCGAAAGCCAGCGGGCGCGGCTCGAACATGCGCACCGTTTCCTCGTGGTAAAGCCGATAGAGCAGCTGCTCCGGCGAAGTCGTCAGCAACTCCTCGGCCCTGAGGGTATCGGTCAGATGCACGACGCGGCCCCAGGCATCGTCGTCCAGCGCAGCGTCGCGACCGCCTTCGTCGGGCATCTTCTGCAACATCAGGCCCACCGCGTATTCCTCATTGGCGGCCAGCAGGATGCGCGCCGGCAGCTGCTCGGACTGCACGAAGTAATTTTGCAGCGCGTCGGCCAGCCCGGCGTGCTGCAGGTCGACCAGCCCCTGATAACGCTGGCCGCGTTCCACGTTGCCGATGGTGATCGCCATGATCGCGCCGGGCAGTGCATGCAGCTCCAGCGGAGCGGACAACGGATCGTTCCAGCGCGCCAGCCCGCGCAAGCGCCCCTGGTCGGTGCATTCGGCAAACAGCATGCGTAGCGTGCCGTTGCTTTTCAGCTCGATCGACAGTGCGCCGTCCAGCTTGATGTTGCCCGTCAGCAGCGCGCTGGCCGCCAGCGCCTCACCCAGCACCGCATGCAATGGCGGCGGATAGTCGGCACGACCGGCCACTTCGCGCCAGGCCGGTCCCAGCCGCACTATCGCCCCGCGCACGCCGGCGTTCTCCAGCAGGAATCGATGCAACACGTCTTCGACGGGCAGAGTTTGGGTGGGCAAGGTTTCCACTGAGGCGCTCTCTTGAGGTTATTGCCCCAGATGGGGGCACGATGGGGCCGGGACAACGCCTCAGGTGTTTGTCGGGCGTGCTGGACGGCGCTAAAGGCTGGTTGGGCGCCTCGACGGACAGACTTCTATACTGCCCCTCCCTTCTTCGCGCGCCGCCATGCCCAGCTTGATTCACCGCCCCCTGCTGATTCGTCTGCTGCGCTCACTGGCGATCCTCGTGCTGGCATGGCTGGCCCTGAGCTGGCTGCTGGTGCTGCTGTTGCGCTTCGTGCCGCCCTGGACCTCTGCCGTGATGCTGGAGCGCCAGACCAGTGCGTGGGTACATCGCGAGCCGGACTTCCATCTGCATCAGCGCTGGGTGCCTTGGAGTCAGATTTCGCCGTACGTGCCGCTGGCGATGGTCGCTGGCGAGGATCAGAAGTTCCCGTTCCACCATGGCTTCGATTTCGACTCCATCCAGAATGCCATGGACGCCGCCGACGAGGGCAAGCGTCTGCGTGGCGCCAGCACGATCAGCCAGCAGACAGCCAAGAATCTGTTCCTGTGGAATGGTCGCAGCTTCGTGCGCAAAGGGCTTGAAGCGTACTTCACCGTGCTGATCGAGCTCACCTGGCCCAAACAGCGCATCCTGGAGGTCTACGCGAACATCGCCGAACTGGGCGACGGCATCTACGGCGTGGGCGCAGCCAGTGACGCGTATTTCCACACGCCGCCAGGCCGGCTCAGTCCCGGGCAAGCCGCACGCCTGGCCGCCGTGCTGCCCAGCCCACGCATCCTGCATGCGGATCGACCCAGTGCCTACGTGCTGCGCCGCACCGACTGGATCGAGCGGCAGATGGAACAGCTCGGCGGCCCGTCCTACATCGAAGGCCATGCGCCACCGCGCACAAAGCATTGAATTAGCCAGGCGCGGATTCACAACTTCACTACACGTCAGACATGCGCCAGCGCTAAACTCAGAACCAGTCGGTCCGCCCAGGACCGGGGAGGCACCCGAGCATGAGCCAGGTTAAACATCTGCTGGAAAGCAAGGGAAGCAAGATCTTCACTATCGCGCCGGATGCGCCGGTGCTCGAAGCCATCAAACTCATGGCCGAGCATCGCATTGGCGCGCTGTTGGTGATGCGTGGCGAGAAGTTGGCCGGTGTGGTTTCAGAGCGCGATTACGCCCGCAAGGTCATCCTGCAGGGTCGCTCTTCAGCGCAAACGGCAGTGTCCGACATCATGCGCAGTGAGCCGCTCACCGTCGGGCCAGATACCGATGTGTTCGATTGCATGCGCCTGTGCACTGACAGCCGCGTGCGTCACCTGCCGGTAGTACGAGGCGAGACGGTGATCGGAGTGATCTCGATCGGCGATCTGGTCAAGGCAGTGATCGACGAACAGGCCGAGCAGATCGAACATCTGCAACGCTACATCACCAGCTGAAGTCGGAGTCCTGCACAGGCATCACGTAGGTTGGGGTGAGCGTAGCGAACCCCAACGTCTCTGCGACCATGCTTGAGGTACTCGTTGGGGTCCGCTTCGCTCACCCCAACCTGCCGTGCGCTCCTACGCGTCATTGACGGCAGTTCGCGCATGCTCCTCTGGTGCCAGATCAGGCGACCAGCCGGCGCGCCGCGCCACCGCCGTGGCCAACGCCGCGACACCGCTGCCCAGCAGCGCCAGGCCGCCGATGCCCAGGCCAAGCATATGCAATCCGTTCACGGCACTGGTCACCAGTACGTCGCCAAAACGCCATACCGCCGTCTCGACGAAGTTCTTGCCTTTGTAGCGCGTCTCGCGCGGCACGCGGGTATACAGCGCATCCACCGACGGCTTGGTCATGCCGTAGGCGAAGCCGCGGGTGATCACCAGCGTTACCGCCAGCATCGGCACGCTGTAGCCGAGCAGCAGAATATTGCCTGCACCAAGCAGCATCACACCCAGCAGCAGCGCGATATTGACCAGCGACGGCACAATCAGTCCCCAGCCCGCACCGCGGCGGATCAGCAGCCAAGGGGTCAGCGTCAGCTGCAACACGGCGCCAAGTAGATTGGTGGCCAGATCCAGATCGTTGTAGAACGCGGTGCGTGCGACATTGCCTACCAGATGAGCCTTGGTGTAGTCGGCCATCAACGCATAGGCCAACGTGCCAATGCCGTCACCGAACACCATCAACAACGCCATGTAGCGTAGGAACGGACGCGACCACAACTCCTTGATGCCGGCCCACAGCGAGCCGCCAATCACTTGAGCGCCATGACTGCCGGGCTGTCGGTCGTGCTGCGCGGAAATCCGCAACAACAGAATCAGTGCGAATCCCAAGGCCACCGCAGAGACCACCAGCAGCGACGCCACACCAATCAGCTGGACCAGCAACTTGGTCACCAGCGGGCCGAAGATCGCCCCGGCCATACCGCCCAACGCGATCAGCGAAAACACTCGTCTTGCCTGGCCGCTGCTGAAGATGTCCGCCATGAAACTCCAGAACAGCGACACCACAAACAGGTTGAACACGCTGACCCAGACAAAGAACACCACGCCAAGCTGACGCGCGCCGATCCGATCCTGTGCCATGAACGCCGGCACAAACGCGAGCAGGCACAGGATGAAGAAACTGTAGCTCCAACCGAGCAAGGGCTTACGCGGGAAGCGCGCGACCAGCATGCCAAAGAGCGGTGTCAGCAACAGCATCACGGCGAACACCGCGCCATAAAACAACGGCAGGGACTGCGAGCCAACCGCGCCGCTCAGCTGATCGCGCACCGGCCGGATAATGTAGTACGAAGTCATCACGAAGAAAAACGCCAGCGCGGACAGCATCGGCGCAGCGCCTTGTTCCGCAACGGCATGACGAGGCAAACTCACGGGCACATCCAGCGTGGGGCGCGGCAAGACTAGCATGCGCTCGCGGCTATCCAGCGAAGCTGAGAACAAGCTCCAGGGGAATGCCTTGAACAGCTACGACTACGTGATCGTTGGCGCCGGGTCAGCCGGTTGCGTGCTCGCCAACCGGCTCAGCGCCGATCCCGGCAAACGGGTCCTACTGTTGGAAGCGGGGGCATCGGACTGGAATCCGCTGATCCACATGCCCGCCGGCATTGCGCGGCTGGCGAAAAACCGCCGACTCAACTGGAATTACCGCACCGAGCCTGAGCCCGCACTCAACCAGCGCCGATTGTGGTGGCCACGTGGCAAGACACTGGGTGGTTCCAGCTCGATCAATGCGATGTGCTATGTGCGTGGCGTGCCGGACGACTACGACAGCTGGGCACAGGCCAGTGGCGATCCACGCTGGTCATGGGAACAGGTGTTGCCGTGGTTTCTGCGCAGCGAGGACAACACTCGCGGCGGCAGTGCACTGCATGGCGTCGGCGGTCCGCTAGGCGTCTCTGACCTGCGTCATCACAACGTGCTGTCGGCGGCACTGGTCGATGCAAGCGTCAGCGCCGGCTATATGCGTAACGACGATTTCAACGGCGTCGAGCAGACCGGCTTCGGGCTGTATCAAGTCACCCAGCGCGACGGCAGCCGCTGTTCGAGCGCGACGGCGTTTCTGAAACCCGTTCGCGATCGGGAAAATCTGCACGTGCGTACACATACGCTGGTCGAGCGTGTGCTGCTCGATCGCGGCCGTGCCGTGGGCGTGCAACTGCGCCACGGACGCCGCGATCCAGAGCGGATCGAAGCGGGCGAAGTGATCCTGGCCGCTGGAGCGATCAACACGCCACAACTGCTGATGCTGTCCGGGCTGGGTCCTGCCGATCATCTGCGCGAACACGGCATCAGGGTGGTCGCCGACCTGCCCAACGTCGGCGGCGAACTGCAGGATCATCTGGACATCTGTACGCTGGTCGGCAGCCGACAGGAAGTCACCTACGATCATCTCAACGAACTGACCGCCGGCCTGCGCTGGCTGCGTCACCGCGACGGGCCCGGCAGTTCCAACATCGCCGAAGCCGGCGGATTCGTGCGCAGCCGGCTGGCGGAAGATGCACGCTGCGATATGCAGTTCCACTTTGTGCCGGCATTGCTCGACGATCACGGCCGTCATCGTCTGCCGGGCAATGGATACACGCTGCACGCCTGCCATCTGCATCCGCGCAGCCGCGGCCGCCTGCGCCTGCGCTCGGCCGATCCGGCCCAACCGATCGCGATCCACGCCGGATATATGAGCGATCCCGACGGGCACGATTTGCAGCGAATGATCGAAGCGGCGCGCCTGTCGCGCGACATCCTCGCCCAGAGCGCGTTCGATGCGTATCGCGGGGAACCGGTGTTTCCCGAACGCTCACTGGACACGGATGCCGAATACGCCGAGTTCATCCGGCGCAAGGCGGAAACCATCTACCACCCGGTCGGCAGCTGCCGCATGGGCAAGGACGATCGCGCTGTGGTCGACAGCGAGCTGCGCGTGCGTGGCGTGCCTGGGCTGCGCGTGGTCGATGCCTCGGTGATGCCAAACCTGCCTACCGGCAACACCAACGCACCGACGATCATGCTGGCCGAGCGCGCAAGCGCATTGATCCTCGGCGACGCCTGAACTACGCATCGCCGCTGACGGCACGCTTCAGGGCGCTGGCAAACACCCTGGCGCCTGCATCAAGGCGCTCGCCGGGTGCTTGCCACCGTCGGGCCGTCTGAAGTCTCCGCATGGCTCACGTCAAGCCGCCTTGGCGGCCTGGTCACGCCGCGGCTGTCGAATGATGCGCCTTCACCAGGAGTTTCGCGTTCATGAGCGGGAGGGCATTCTTGTAGCCATCGCGCGTAGTGACCCGTCCGTTGTCGATCGTCAGGAAGTACAAGACAATCAAGACGGCACCCATCAAGAACACGATCCGCTCCATCGATATGCCCTGCACTTTGCGGTGCATCTTCACGCCGGAACCAAGCCAGAATCACATGCAGTTTCAAAAGCTCTTTTTACTGATTGCCGGCGCGCTCGGGCTAGCCTGCCCGCCGGTCTTTGCGAGTACCTCAAGCGTTTCCCAGCGGCCTGTGACCAGCCCCGCTATCGCGACACAGGCCCTGCCACCGGCACGCGTGGCCAGCACCCTCGCCGACTACCAGCGCTGGCTGGACCGGCTCGCGGAACGTCAAGCCGTTGCAGGCCTGGTTACCGCCGTGGTGATCGACGACAAGGTGGTCTACGAGGGCAGCGTCGGTTATGCCGACACGATCACTCAGCAGCCAGTGACGCCAGATACCGTGTTTCGACTCGCCTCCTTGTCCAAGGCGTTTGCCACGGCGCTCACCGGCTTGTTGGTGCAGGACGGCAAGCTGGACTGGGACACCAAGCTGGCCGATGTGCTGCCGTACTTCAAACTCAAGGACGTGCAGGCCGGCGCCGAAGCCACCGTGAGCGACATCCTGGGCCAGCGCCTGGGCCTGCCGCGCAATACCTACGACAACATGCTCGAGGGCGACATCCCCTACGAAGAACTGGTGCGCAAACTGGATGAGGTCAACATGGTTTGCGCCGTCGGCCAATGCTACGGCTACCAGAACGTTGCATTTGGCATGATCAGCGATGTGGTCTTCGAGCGAACGGGCGACTTTTTCTACCATCAGGTCGGCCGGCGCATCTTCTATCCGTTGGGCATGAACACGGCCAGCTATGGTCTCGCCGCGCTGGAGTCGAGCGCGAGCTGGGCACGCCCGCATCGACTGTCCGGCCATGGCTGGATCCCGTTCGAACCCACCGAAACCTATTACCGCGTGGCGCCGGCGGCGGGCGTGAACGCCAGCCTGCACGATATGGAAAAGTGGCTGATCGCGCAGATGGGCGGACGTCAGGACGTGCTGCCGACGTCGCTGCTGAATGTCCTGCATGCCCCAGGGATCGCCACTCCAAGCGAACTGCACGCCACCCCGTGGCGCAGCGCTCGCTTGACGGACGCGCACTACGCCTTGGGCTGGCGGGTATACCAATACGGCGGCGAAACCCTGATCTATCACGCTGGCGCCGTGGCCGGGTATCGCACCATGATCGGCTTCTTTCCGAAGTACCACGCCGGCGTGGTCACCCTGTGGAATTCAACGGGTCCGGTCCCCAGCGGGCTGATGCCGATGGTGTTCGACGATCTGCTCGGATTGCCACATGTGGACTGGGCCGGAATCGAAAGTGCGCCGGCTTCAGCTACGGCCACGAAAAGAGGCAAAAAGAAACACCCACCGGGCGGCGCCTAGCCATCGGGACTGCGCTGATCCAGTCCGCGCGGTGCACTCAAGGCACGATTCGCAGCTACGTCATGCGTAGACCAAAAAAGGAACGGCGCATGCAAGCATGCGCCGTTCCATGGGATGGATATCGCAGTGCAAGTTGCCGTCAGAGATTGAACTCGATCTTCTGCTGGCGCGTGCTCGAGACCGCCACTCCATCCTTCATCGCCGGCGTGAAACGATAGCGGTTCACCGCATCCACCGCGGCATGGTCGAAGACAGTCCGCGGCTGCGCATCCACGACGCGTATGTCCCGGGTCCTTCCTTCGGGGTCGACCGTGAACGAGACCACCACCCAACCGGTCTGCTGCGACTGCAAGGCCGCCCGTGGATAATTAGGCGATGCGCCCTTCACCAGTACTGCTTCGCTGCTCTGGCCACCGGTGCCGCCTGCTGCACTGGCGCCTTCAGTCGCAGCTGGCTTGCTTACGGCAGCCGTCTGCTGGCTCGGCTGTGCCACCACAGGCGCCTGCTTCTGCTTTTGCTGCTCGGTCAGGGCCTTTTGCTGATCAGCCAGCTTGTCCGCTTCCAGTTTGTCCGCAGCGGCCTTCTGTGCCGCGAGCTGCACTGCCTTTTGCTGGTCAACGGTCTCCTGCTGCTGCTTGTCCAGCAGCTTGCGCTGCGCATCCAGCTTGGAGCGCAGGATGGTCAACGTGAAGTTGGTTGGGTCAGCCTTGGCCAGCAGATCAATCTGGCGTTGCGCCTCATTGAAATCGCGCGAATTGATGGACTGCTCTGCCGATGTTGCGGCGAACGGGAAGGTTTCGCGCAATGCATCCGTGGCTACCTGATTGCCTGGCTGTTTCTCCAGCGCCCTAAGATAGAACTCGAATGCGTTGTTACCGACCGGCGCCAGGTAGCGCTGCTCGTTCATCGCCTTGCGGGCTTCGGACAGCAACTGATTGATGTCCATCGCCGCCACGTTGGCCGGTGGCGGCGGTGCTGCCTGCGTCGCGACGGAGACTGGCGAGGACGGATGACCACCCGCGTCGGTCATGACCAGTTCCTGATGCGGCTTGATGATCAGAAACCAGGCACCCACAGCCAGCATGGCGATGACGGCGACGATGGCGATGGCAACGGGCCTGACTGCCCCGCGCGCATGACTGCGCGTATGAAGTATGTATCGGGTATCCATGGTCTCTCACTGAGTGTCGACAGATACCCGCGCTTTTTCCCCCTGTAGGAGCAAGGGAGTCCCCCGGACTCGCTGCGGCGCGGATGTACAAAAGGTAACCCCATTGAAGCTGCACGGCAAATCGTGGGTGATCCCACGGCACAAGGCAGGCATTACTGAAGGGGTCAAGCGGCGGTCAATTCCGGTCTAAAGGGGGCGTGGCGCCGTCGCTGCTTCGTTTCCTGACCCCGGAAACGAAGCGTCCCGGCCAGGCCGGGACGAATCTTTTCGAAGTGCTCTCCCCGCGCTGGGCACCGCGGGGAGAGAAGTCGATTGCGTTTCTTGTTGGTGTGTAGCTTCTTACTTCTTGGAGGTCTTGGAGGTCTTGGTGACTTTCATCACCTTGGCCGATGCAGCTTTCTTGGCGGCCGGCTTCTTGGCAGCCTTTTTCACCGCGACTTTCTTCACGGCGGCTTTCTTGGCGGCTGCCGGCTTCTTGGCAGCTTTCTTGGCGGCCGGCTTCTTG